>ERZ808240.3519-NODE-3519-length-15099-cov-2.893978_pt1 | contig 15099 bp, 10 predicted proteins | sample MGYA00521084_ERZ808240 | MGnify/ENA primary metagenome ERZ808240 (study PRJEB31516, sample SAMN03275571) | gut metagenome | biome: mammalia-associated habitat; material: feces | host: Papio cynocephalus | place: Kenya | collected 2012-08-06 ... | reverse complement strand
CATATGCCGCCCATGATGTTACCTTGCCCGTTGCAAAGCATACGCCCTTTTTCATGCCGCTTGAAATGTTGTCGCTTGCCCTTGTGAAAAGTCCGCCGATAACGAACTGATAAGGGTCGGTGAGTGCGCTTCCAAGGCCCTCTGCGGTGAATTTAAGCATGGAAATAACATGATAGCGTTCAGTGCCGTTTTTGCACATTGCACGAAGCCAGAAACTTCCGTCGCCCTTTGCTTTCACCTTTACGCCGTCCGCAGTTACCTCGCACTCTGCGAGATTAGATGTTATGCCCTTTTCGTTTGTTACCCTGAACTCCATATTCTCAGCGTAGTCTGAATTTTCAGGGAGAGCCTTGTATTTCACCATTATCTCAGGGTTTTCACTGTCAAGAGTGAGCGTATCAGCATAAAGCTCTATCTTTCTAACAGGTATCTCGTCTGTTCTTCCGCACTCAGTAGGAGCAAATGTCACATTTTCAAGTGATGATGTGCCGCTGTCATATTCTGCCTTAACAGCATTAAGCGTAACAACACAGTCAGGCAGACCCTTTGATGTAAGAGTTACCTTTATCTCACCTGTCTTGTCAATTGAGCCGATAACAGCAAGCATTTTTCCTGAGAAAAGCCTGCGTGACGTGCCTTTGTACTGGTCATAGTCTGTGCTGTCGCCGTTGTCAAGACCCATAAGCCTTGCCGCACCCTCAACTCTAACGTTCACACGATTGTTTGCATTTGCGCAGAAAGTGCCGTCTTTGTCAAATGCGGATATCTCAATATAAACAAGGTCACTGCCGTCTGCAAGTATCTCCCTCTTGTCAGCAACAGCTTCTATTCTAACAGCGTCCCCGAATGAACGCTGTATATCCTCTGCGATAACATTTCCGTTCTCGTCATATGCAACGGCTTTAAGCTCGCCCTTTTCATATGGTATGATATAATTCGCCATAAGCTCCTTGCCGTGCTTGTGGTCGATGTCAAACGCACCCATTGAAACGCCGTCCTTGAAAAGCTCAACTTTCGGAGCATTTGAGCAAACTCTCACGTCACAAGGAAGTCCGTCGCTGAAATCCCAGTATGGGAAAATATGCACGAACGGGTCAGCCTTATAGTCCGTCCATTCCGCACGGAAAACATATGCGCTGTCTTTTGCAAAGCCTGCTGTGTCGAACTGACCAAAGTAGGAATTTTTCGTGCTGTACGGAGTAGGCTCGCCAATGTAGTCAAAGCCTGTCCAAATGAACTGACCTGCACAGTATCCAGCGTCACGGTCAGGGATAATGCAAGCCTCCGTATTCTTTGCACCCCAGCCTGTGCAGCTGTTGCCCAAAGACGAACACTGCTCGTCATCATCAGTAAGCAACGTTTCAGACAGAGGGAAATGATAAATTCCACGGCTCTGAACAACAGAAGCCGTTTCGCTTCCGTATATTACCCAATCAGGGTGAGCGGCGTGGTGTTCGTCATAAAGTCTTTCGCCGTAGTTATAGCCTGCAAGCTTGAGGATATCGGCGCATTTCTGACCATTCTCCCACTGCATATAGTTAGAGCCGAAAGTCACATAGCCGTTGCCCTCAGGGTCATGGAGCTTAACAAGCCTTTTGAGCCAAGCCGTTACCTCCTGACCTCTCTCGTCAGCGTGTGTGTCAAATATCTCATTTCCCACGCTCCAGCCTATGATAGAAGGGCGGTTTCTGTCACGGCGCACCCATGATGCAACGTCCTTCTCTACCCACTCGTCAAAAAATCTTGCATAGTCATAGTCCGTCTTTGACCTCTCCCACATATCAAAGCCCTCAGAGAGAATGAGCATACCTGTCTCGTCGGCGATATCCATAAACTCCTCCGCAGGCATATTGTGGGAAGTCCTGATAGCGTTAATGCCCATTTTGCGGAGCTTTTTAAATCTTCTCCTTATAGCCGCAGGGTTAGAAACTGCGCCAAGACAGCCGTTGTCATGATGTTCGCATGAGCCGTGAAGCTTAACGTGTCTGCCATTGAGATAAAAACCGCTGTCGCACTTGAATTTTATAGTCCTGAAGCCGAATTTTTGACTAACACGCTGTACACAGCCGCCGTCCACAAGAATTTCCGACACCATGGTGTAGAGCATAGGGGATGTTATATCCCAAAGCTCAGGGTCTTTCACTGTCATGGTCTGAGCGGTGAGAGAATAGCTCACGCCCTCTACCCTGACAGCCTCAGGTATGCAGGAAATATCCGCCGCACAAGCGTCGGACTCATAGCTTGCAACTTCTTTGCCGTCCTTGTCGAGAATAGTATTTTTTATACGTATTCCACCAAGAGGAGTACCCACAGGACGAAGCATTTCAGCGTTGACAGTTACAAGCCAGCCGTCCTCGTCTTTTGCCGCCTTGATGTAAATGCCGTCATTACCGAAGCGTATCTCAGGGCTTTCACAAAGCCAAACCTTTCTGAAAATGCCCGCTCCCGAATACCACCTGGAGTTTGGAGAGTGATGATCCACACGAACAGTAACAACGTTCTCACCGTCCTTAACAAGGTCAGTGATATCGAACATAAACGCCGAGTAGCCGTATTTCCACTCTCCAGCCAAAGCGCCATTTACATACACCTTGCTGTCCATGTAAACTCCGTCAAAACGGATAAAAGTGCGTATGCCCTCTTTCTTTTTGTAGGAAAAAGTCTTTCTGTACCAGCCTGTAGAAGTTTCATACAGGTCATTAGTATCATAAATAAGCCAATCGTGAGGAACGTCCACAGGCTTGAAAGCAAAGTCCTCTGAGTAGTCAGAGCCGAAAGCCGCCTTGTAAAATTCCCAATCGTTGCAAAAAAGCTTTCTGTTTGAGTATGTTTCGCAGATATCCATAAAAAACTCCTTTATACTTTATTTATCTCAATGTGAAAATGTGCGTTTATCAAAGGCTTTTCAAGCTGATATTTCTCCGCAAGCCTTGGTCCGCATGAGTTCGAGCCGACCCCTGCCATTGCATAGTCAACGCAGATAACATTGCTCTCGCACCTTTCAAGCTCATAGTTATGTGCCTTTGCCGCAAGCTCCTCCTGCGTAAATTGAGAAGCGTTGAATGAAAATTCCTCCCCTGCGGTAAACTTCACACTTGTGTCCTCACTTCTCACAGTGAGATACCTGCACCCATAGTGTGAAGAGTTTTCCTGCGGTCTTATATAATCCTCGTGCATATCCCCGATATCAGCCGCAAATCTGCCCATATAGCAAGCCTGATGCTTGTCAATGTAGCTTTCTGTCGGTCCATATCCGAAATATTCCGCCCTTGAAAAATCTTTTGGCATGAAAAGCCTTATGCCAAACCTTGGAAGCATATCTATCTTGTTTGAAAACTCCGCTTCGCATTTTATGTCAAGTCCGCTGCCGTCAATAACATAGACAGCTTTCAGCCTGCAAAACGGCTGCTGTATAGACCAGCCGAAAGATTGTTTGACGCTTATCTCCGCTCTATCCTCGCTCACTGAAAGCTCACAGCCGTAGCTTTTCACATCAAAGTCATTAAGGTGTACCTTATACCAGTTGTGTTTCATAACGTCATTGTCCGTAGGCGCACGGAAGAAGTTATACTGCAAAGGTCTGTCAAGAAGCTCTCTGCCGCCGAATTTTACCGAAACGAACGCCGACTTACGCTTATCAAAGTGGTAAACAACATCGCCCACTGTCACAGTGATATCAAGAGGCGTTTCCTCAGCCTTAACATCGGCTTTCACCTCAGCGACCTTGCAAGCCTTGCCCTTTGCTATCCTAAGCTGATCGAAGCACACCTCATAGCCTTTTTCGCAATAGTCAGTGTCCTCCTTGGCGGTGAAAATAAACCTTATGAAAGCTTCATTTTCATACTCCTCCACATTATTGGAAACATTCACCACAGTGCTCCCCATAGGCTCGATATCAAAATCCACTCTGCCGATATGGATAATGCCGTTTTTGTCCGTTATCTCATAGCGGCAATCGAGTATATCCCCTGCGTTCACAAACTCGAGAGTGCTTGAAAAAACAAAGCTTTCCTCGCTTTTCCCTTTTGTGACACGCACAGGTCTGTATACCTGCTTTACCTCAAGAAGCCCTGTGTGGGGCGTTCTGTCAGGATAAACAAGCCCGTCCATGCAGAAATTGCCGTCATTGTGCTTTTCCCCGAAATCTCCGCCGTAGCCGTATTTTATCTTGCCGTCAGAAGTCTTTCCTATAGGCACAGAATGGTCGCACCACTCCCACACAAAGCCGCCGCAAAAGCGCTCGTTGGAATAGAACACATTGTGATAATCCTCCAGATCACCCGGACCATTTCCCATGGCGTGGCAATATTCACACAGAACAAGCGGTCTGTTCTCATCAGGCTTTTCAAGATAGCCTTTTAGCCCGTTTAAATCCCAATACATACCCGAAACCACATCAAGCACGCTGTCGGAAGTTCCGTCAAGGCAGTGCGTGCTTTCATAATGCACAAGCCTTGTATCATCAAGCTTCTTTATAAGCTCAGCCTCATCAAGCATATTTTTGCCGTAGCCGCTCTCATTGCCAAGCGACCAAAACACAACGCAAGGGCGGTTTATATCACGCTTCACAAGACATTCCGCACGGTCTTTTATGGCACTACCAAACCTCTCATCGCAAGCAAGCATCGCAATGCCCTTGTAGTCTGAATAGTCCCACTTGTAGTCATAATAGACCTCCACACAGCCGTGTGACTCCAAATCTGCTTCATCAATAACATAAAGCCCCAGCCTGTCGCAAAGCTGATAAAACACAGGCGAGTTAGGATAATGCGACGCTCTAACAGCGTTTATGTTGTGCTTTTTCATAAGCACAAGGTCAGCTTTCATTTGCTCATAGGAAGCATAATATCCCGTGTCAGGATAGCTGTCATGACGATTTACGCCCTTGAACTTCACAGCCCTGCCGTTTATCTTAACAACGCCCTTATCCACCTTTACATCTCTGAAACCCACTTCCTCGCCGATAACTTCCTCGCCTGCATTGATAGTAAGCCTGTAAAGATACGGCGTTTCAGCACTCCAAAGCTTGACGTTCTCTATCTTTATCTCAGCAGTCTCGCCGTCATAAGCCGAAAACTGAGCCATTGTCACTCCGTCGCTGTCGCAAAGCTTTGCAAAAACATCACAGCCGAAAGCCGTAAACTCCAGCTTTGCAGAGCCATTCTCGCCGAGAATAGTTTTCACTATATAATTTTCAAGGCGCATTTTCGGTCTTGAAAGCACATAAACGTCTCTGAAAATTCCCGAAAGCCTTATCTTGTCCTGATCTTCAAGATAAGTTCCGTCGCACCATTTCAGCACAGCGGCAGTGATGATATTCTTGCCCTTAGAAAGATACGGCGTGATATCAAACTCCGCCGTAGCGTGAGAAACCTGCGAATAGCCCACAAAGCTGTCATTCACATACAAATAAACACAGCTGTCCACTCCCTCGAACACAAGCACCCTGTCCATGCCGTCAGGAGAATATTCATACTCACGCTGATAAACTCCCACAGGGATATCGTCAGGCACAAAAGGCGGGTCAAATGGTATGGGATAGCACACATTTGTGTACTGCGGCTTGTCATAGCCGTAAAGCTGCCAGTTTGACGGCACAGGGATAGTGTTCTCGAACTTCTCATGAATAAAATCGTCCTCAAGGTCTATTATGCTGTCATAATAGCGAAAGCCCCAGTTGCCGTTTAGAAGCTCCATTCGCTGAGAATTTTCACGGCTCTCAAAAGGGTCTTGTCCCTTTGCAAACGGCATAAAATAGCAGTGTTTGTCAAGCGTGCCGATATGCAAAGCCTGAGTATCCTCATGATATATCATTTTCGACTTTGGCGAATTTTCCGCCGCAAGCTTTAAAATATCCATAGCTGTTCTCCTTTTAGTTTATAAATTACTGTAATTATTTTATCAGCTATTGACAGGCAAGTCAATGAATGATATTATTAATTTATAACAATATGAATATGGAGTTGATATTTTTGTTCTTTGCCGATTATCCTATCCTGGGAAACGAAAAGTCCCTGCCCCTCTATCTGCAAAATATGGGTCAGCAGCACTGTCAGGATCACCTTATAAGACCAGAGGGCTACCACTATGACCAGATACTTTACTGCACCAAAGGCAGCGGCACGCTCATCTTTGAGGGCAAAACTACCCCAATACCACCTGATACCGCCATATTCATACCAGCCGGAATACCCCACGAATACTACACGGAAGAAGAAATATGGGATATCCACTGGATAGTCCCCTGCGGATATGCCGCAAAGGATATTCTTACCCAGTTCGGTCTTACAGAGCTTAAAATCTACCCACTCAACGACACAAAAATGCTTGAACACATTTTCCGCAAAATGCACAATGCCCTGCACACCGACAGCATTTTCGGCAATTACAAAGCCTCAGGCTATTTGTATGATTTTCTTATGGAGTTTTACCGCCTTATCGCATACAAAGACCCTGCCACAGCAGTGTCCTCCGCCCTTATGAAAGCTCTCGACTACATAAACTACAACTACTCTTCCCCTATCACAATGGACGAGCTTTGCAGTGTGTCGGGAGTAACAAAACAGCACCTTTGCCTGCTTTTTCGCAAAAAGCTCAGTATGCGCCCCATGGAGTACATAGCAAAGCGCCGTATCCAAGAAGCCAAAGCCCTGCTCACAGGCACAGACAAGAGTATCGAGCAGGTCGCCGAAGAAACAGGCTTTTGCTCTGAAAGCTATTTCTGCAAGCTTTTCAAAAGATACGAGGGCATGACCCCCTCCGCTTTCCGCCATATCAAATAGCCGCAGACAAAAAAAGAGCCGCCCAAAGGCAGCTCAATTATGCAGAAAATTAGCCCTGCTCCTTCATCTTAGCGAAACACTCGCTGCAATAAACAGGTCTGTCCTCTCTTGGTTTGAAAGGAATAACAGCCTCGCCGCCGCAAGCAGCACAAGTTGCTGTGTAAGTCTGTCTCTCAGACTTTGTTGCAGCCTTTCTTGCGTCTCTGCAAGCCTTGCATCTCTGTGGCTCGTTAACGAAACCTTTCTCAGCATAGAACTCCTGCTCGCCAGCTGTGAAAACGAACTCGTTTCCGCACTCCTTACATACTAATGTCTTGTCTTCGTACATGGTTCTTACCTCATTACATAAAATTGTGCCTAGTCGGATTTGCACCGACACCTTTGAATAAACAACGCTCTGCTATTAAGCTATACGGCCATATTCCTATCTCAACAGTGATCTCAATTTCCGTCTGACTCTCTGCATTGCATTGTCTACCGCCTTTTCCGACGTGCCCAAGCCTAATGCTATCTGATTGTATGACATTCCTCTCAAAAACGATTGAAATACCTGCCACTCCTGCTCCGAAAGCGCCGAAGTGATCTTATCATAAAGCTCATTCAGCTCCTCACGCTCCACCACTATCTCCTCAGGCACATCGCCGCCGCCCCCGAGAATAGCCTCAAGGTCAGCTTCCTCGCCGCTTGAAAGAAGCGCATTTTGGTGAACAGATGAAATGATCTTGTTTTTTATACATTTTGTAGCGTAAGTTGAAAACTTCACGTTTTTATCTTCACGATAGGTCCTCACCGCACTGAGAAGCCCCATAAGCCCCTCCTGCACAAGATCCTCACGAACCTCAGCGCCATATTTTTTCGCCAGAAACTCCACCGTGCAGATATATCTTGCAATAAGCTCGCCGATAGCAGCCTTATCATTCTGTGCGCTGAACACAAGCTGCTCGTCTGAAAGCTTTCCATGCTGATCCTGCCGATCGTCTCTCAAAAAATACCGCCCACCTAATCGTAAAATTTGCCGCAGCGCCTTTTTACCGCCACTGCGTAATGTTATGATACCATTTTAGACCATAAAAGTCAAGAGAATTGACGAAATCCGCCGCCCCTCTCAAAATATTTGTAACATACCACAGTTTTAAGAAAGTATTCTTGTGACTTTCAACAAACAAAAAAGCCAGCCGTGTCGAAATACACGGCTGACCGCAATTTACGCAAATTTGATGTTATACCCGACAGTATTCTGCTCTGCCGCTGCTGAAAATATCTCCCCCATGGCAATCGCCAGCCACAACAAGAGGAAAATCCTCAACATAAAGTTTTTTCACAGACTCGCAGCCCAGCTCCTCAAAAGCCACTACCTCGCAGGACTTTATGCAGTTGCAGGCAAGTGCGCCCGCACCGCCGATAGCACAGAGATAGACCGCACCGTTTCTTACCACAGCGTCTCTTACCTCCTGCGATCTCTCGCCCTTGCCGATCATTCCGCCCAATCCAAGATCAAGCAGTCTCGGCGCAAACCTGTCCATTCTTCCCGAAGTGGTCGGTCCGCATGAACCGATAGGCTTTCCCTCAGGGGCAGGAGTAGGTCCGGCATAGTAGATAACAGCGTCTTTCAAAGGGATAGGAAGTTCCTTTCCCTCGTCAAGCAAAGCATTGAATCTTTTATGTGCAGCGTCCCTCGCAGTGTACACAACGCCCGAAAGCAGTATCTTGTCACCACATTTAAGCTCTCCGCTCACCGCTTTAAGCTCCTCAGAACGCACTTTTCTTATTTCCGACATGACAAACTGTTATTCAGCGTCATCATCGCTTACAAGAGAAAGACCGTCGTCGATAAGATCTCTTGCAGTGTTTACAGCGCCAATGCTGTTGCCATACAGATCGTTAAGTGATGTAACGAGCTGCTGAACAGTTTCGCTCAGGCTTGTGAACTGTGTCTTAACAGACTCTCTCAGGTCAGCAGACTGTGCTCTGATGTTCTTAGCCTCAGCCTTAGCGTCGCTTACAACCTTTGCAGCCTCAGCATTTGCCTTTGATGTTACGTCAGCAGCTTCCGCATTAGCCTTAGATGTAACAGCCTCAGCGTCAGCGTTTGCCTTAGATGTTACCTCTGCAGCCTGCTTGTTAGCAGCGCTTGTAACAGCTTCAGCCTCCTGCTTAGCGGCAGCTGTCATTGCAGCAGCGCTTGATTTAGCTGTCTGAAGTGTAGTGTCAGCCTCTGTCTGAGCATTTGTAACCAGCTTCTGAGCCTGTGCGTTAGCGTCAGCAAGCACCTGATCCTGAAGCTGCTTAGCTTCGTCTTCCATTTGCTTAGCGGCTTTCTTAGCTTCCTGAACTACCTTATTAGCTGTGTTCTGAGCTTCCATGAACACGCTTCCAAGGTCAAATGCAGGAGTAGCTGTGCCGGCATTAACCTCAGCAGTTTCAAGCTTTTCCTTAAGGTCCTCGATCTCCTGCTTCTGCTTTTCGATCTCAGCGTCCTTTTCAGTTACCTGCTGCTCAAAGTCAGCGATACGAACTTTCATTGTATCAGTATTAGCCATAAGCTCGGCTATTTTATTCTTAGCCTCTTCTACCTTTTTCTCAAGCTCTTTCTTGCCCTCAAAGTCCTGCTTCTGAGCGCCGCCCTGCTTTTCAAGGCGTTCGATAGTTTCGTTCTGGTCATTGACCTGAGCCTCGAGAGTATAAATTTTAGAAGTAAGGTCGTCTACATAAGCAAGAACGTCCTGCTTATCGAATCCGCCGACTCTTACCGTTCTTAAATAACCATTACTAGCCATTTCAATCCCTCCACATTAGTGATTATCTCTATTATACAATAAATCACATGATTTTTCAACTGATTTAAGCCGTTTTCAAAAATTTCATTATTCCATACAAAATAGCACCTGAAATTTATACAAAATGTCTTAAAATCATATTTATCACAGAATAATTATATCAAATTTCCCGTAAAATTTCAAGTAGTTTTGCGAAAAAATTTCAATTTTCTGATAATTTTCTGAGAATACGAAACTTCGCAAGTACAATGTAAACGTTTTCTAACTCTCAGTCAAACAAGGCGGACAGCGTAAACGCCGATCCGCCTTTGTGAGCATTATTACTTGTTCTTGAAGATATTGAAGATATCGTCGTAATAATTTGGATTATCAGCAGCCTTAACGCCAGCCTTGTGCATTGCCTCTGCGTCAGCCTTTGCGTCGTCAGCTTTCTGAGTAAAATTTGCTGTATAAGTTGTTGCAGCCTTTGGTGCAGCAGCCGCAGGAGCGTCCTCTCTGTCAACAAAGTCAGCAGCGATAACAGTAACGTCCATAGCGTCCTTAGTGTCAGGATTTGTTCCGTTGCCGAAGATTATCTCAGCGCCGTCGTCAGCAGCGTCAGCAATTGCGCCTGTAAGCTCGTCCATGTCGCTGATAAGGAGATCCTCGCTCATTGTAACGTTAACGATAAGTCTTCTTGCGCCCTTGATAGAAGTCTCAAGGAGGTCAGAAGAGATGACCTGACTAACGATATCCTGTACCTTATCCTTGCCCTCGCCGTGACCGATAGCGATATGCGCTCTGCCTGCGCCCTTAAGGATAGTAGTAACGTCAGCGAAGTCAACGTTGATCTCGTCATGTCTTGTGATGATCTCAGCGATAGCGATAACGTCTGTCTTAAGAACTTCATCAGCGATAGCGTAAGACTGTTTCATAGTAAGCCTCATCTCGTTTGTGATAAGGTTCTGGTTAGGGATAACGATAAGAGCGTCAACGTGCTTGATAAGAGCCTCGATACCCTTTTCTGCTCTCTCCATTTTCTTAGCGCCCTCAAATCTGAAAGGCTTTGTAACAACTGCGATAGTAAGCTTGTCAAGTGACTGAGCGATCTCAGCAACTACAGGTGCAGCGCCTGTACCTGTTCCGCCGCCCATACCTGCTGTGATGAATACCATGTCAGCGTCCTTGATAGCGTTCTCGATCTCGTCCTTGCTTTCCTGAGCGGAAGCCTCGCCGATCTCAGGCTTTGCGCCTGCGCCCAGACCGTGAGTAAGCTTCTCACCTATCTGTATCTGTGTGTGTGCAGCTGACTTATGCAGTGCCTGGATATCAGTATTAACAGCGATATATTCAACATTTCCCTCGATACCGGCCTGTGCGATACAGTTAAGTGCGTTTCCGCCGCCGCCGCCGACACCGATTACCTTGATCTTTGCGCCTACAACTGGCTCCTCAACATACTCGTAACCCATAATAGAACTCCTCCTAAAAGCGAATTTTCATACTTCTCCGTATTTTTACATATCAATTTATCAAATCAAAAATAAAATGCAAAAAAGCCTATGTGCCGAATATGCACATAAATAGATACAATAATATATTATCATACTTTTGTCAAAAAGTAAAGAACTTAAATGAAACCATTATAAATTTTTTATTAATTATCAATAAAACGACTAATTTTGCACTTTCATTTGTGTATACTATACAATTAGTTATTTTGACCTTTACCAGCCTGTGTTTGTCTGACCGTCCCCATAGCCGTTGTCATAGCCCTGATCGGTTGTGCCGTTATCGTTCGTCCATTGGTCTGTGCCTGCATTGTCGGTATTATCATTGCCGTTCCATGTGTTGGTATCATCGCTGTAGCCCTGATTATCGTCCGCAGACCATGAATCATCGCCGTTTACCTCGGTGTCAGCGGATACCGCACTGCTGTCATCAGGCTTTGAAGAGCTTGCGTCATCAGGAACAGACGAATCGTCCTGAGATTTCGGTATAGCCGAAATGCCGCTGTCAGCGCCGTTGTAAATAAGCGTACCCTCATAATCGTCAGTAATGCTCTCATCGATAACAGCCTTAAGATATGTAAGCTTGTATTCCATATCCACCGAGCTTCCAAGCTTTATCTCAAGCCTGCCGTCATACATAAGCTTGATGTCAGAACGTGTGGTAAGGTCAATAGTGTCTATCTTGTCAAACTTAAGATTATTAAGGTCTTTGAGAAGCTCTTCAAGGATATCCGCCTTGAAAGAGTCCTCAGAAGCAAGCTTGTCGCCCTGCTCAAGGCTTTTAAGCTCAAAGCCCTTTACAACAGGTATATCCCCCGTAGGGTCAGGATTTTTCGTTTCAAGTATCTTTCCCGAAGTTGACAGCACATAATAAGAGTTTTTATACTCGATATCAGCCGCCTTTTTAGCCTCCGTGCAGGTTATGACAAGAGTAGACGGAAACTTCTTTGTGACCTTAACATCATCAAGATACACAAGTGTGTCTTTCAAACGCTTCTCAACGATATCCGTATTTGTCCTCACAAGGTTCTGTCCATTTGAAACGCCGCCCACGCCAAGTATCTGATCTTGCTCGTAAAGTGTAACGCCCTCTATTTTTATATCCGACACATTAAAAAACAAAAACATACTCAGCACCAGCAGCAGCGCCGCAGCCGCAAAAAAACTGGCAACATACACGTTGCGCATATTCACTGTCCGCTGACGTGCCGCAGGCCGCTGTGAGTTCATTCTGTTTTCCTTGTAAGTTCCGTTCATTTTTCTCTTTCCTAACTTGCTAGTAATTTACACGCTTTATATTTCCGCCCAGAAGCGTGAAAGCATTTTCAATGCAGTCATAGCCCCTGTCGATAAGTTTTATATTAGTGAGCGAGGTCTCTCCCTCTGCCGAAAGCGCCGCCACAGCCAATGCCGCACCGCCTCTCAGGTCAGGCGCACGGACTTTCGCTCCGTAAAGCTCTTTCACTCCCTCGATAACAGCCACTTTTCCCTCTGTCTTGATATCAGCACCCATTCTCACAAGCTCGTCAACATGGCGGTAGCGGTTTTCAAAAATGTTTTCCACCACCACGCTTGTGCCCTTTGCCTTAGCAAGAGCCGCCGTGACTATCGCCTGAGCGTCCGTGGGAAATCCCGGATAAGGCATTGTCCTCACTGTCCGCACAGCTTTGAGCTGTTTAGGCGCTTTTATAAATATCCTGTCCTCGTAAAGAAATACCTGACAGCCCATTTGCTCAAATACAGGTATCACCGAACGGATATCCCCTGCCCTTGCCCCAAGCAGACCTATCTCGCCGCCTGTTGCCGCCGCCGCACTCATAAAAGTCGCCGCAACTATCCTGTCGGGCATGACAGAGTATTCACAGCCGTGGAGCTTTTCCACGCCGCTTATTGTTATCGTTCCGCACCCTGCACCGCATATCTTTGCGCCGCAGCAGTTTAGAAACTCCGCAAGATCGCATATCTCAGGCTCTCTTGCCGCATTGTATATCACTGTGTCGCCCTTTGCCAGAACAGCCGCAAGCATGATGTTCTCAGTTGCTCCCACAGAGGGGAACGAAAGGTCTATCCTTGCCCCTCTAAGCCCTCTCGGACAGGTGCAGCTGAGCACGCCGTACTCCTCGTTTATCCTGACGCCCATTTTTTTAAGTGCGCACAAGTGCATATCTATAGGCCTCGGGCCAAGCTCACAGCCCCCTGGGAATGACAGCCTGCATTCACCCGTTCTTCCAAGAACAGCTCCCAGAAAAACGATAGACGAACGCATCTCTCTCATAAGCTCATCTGGCACAAAGGTCTTTACAGCACCCCTTGCGTCCACAGTAACACAGCCGCCCTCACGACTGCACTTTGCCCCAAGCACCGACAGTATGCGGCAAGCCGCATACACGTCCGAAAGCGCAGGACAGTTATGTAGCCTGATCTCTCCGTTTATAAGCACGCACCCTGCCAGCAGCGGCAGAGCTGCGTTTTTTGCTCCCTGAACAGTTATCTCTCCGTTCAGCCTGTTTCCTCCCTGAATAGTCAGCCGTTGCATAAGCGTCGCTCCTTTTAAGGTTTTGACTTATCTTATGCAGAACTGCCCATATAGGTTAAAAATTATTTGTTAAGATATATCTCAATAGCGTTTGAAACAGGCATAAAAGCAGGCAGACAAGGCAGATAAGAGTTCTTGCCTATCTTCTTTTTCATATCCTTGGTTGAAAGTATCATGCCCGTAACGCAATCATCAAACGTGCTATCGTCCATATTTGTCACATTCACAAGTATCCTAACAGTGACTTCCTTGCTGGAAAACGGCGGAACAGTGTCGCCTATCACCTCGCCGTCATTGTTCGTTGTAACGCTTGTTGCATAGCACACCGCATTGTCATACAGCGAAGAAACATGGCTTATCTCATACTGCGGTATCTTTATCTCGAAAGGAGACGGATTTTTGATATTGAACACTATATCCGCAAAGCGATAGCTTGAACTCAGCTCAGAGCTGAAAGCCTCCTCGTTGTATACAGAATAATTTGACAGTGCATACGTCTTGAAGTCCGTCATGCCCATTGTTCTGAACACGTTGTCATCATACTTTACTATGCTCTTGTCTGCGTCATTGAAAAACAGTGGCGGAAAGAAGAACACCATAAGTACAAGTATGATAACTACCGTAATTGCTATCCTTATTACCTTGCCACGCTTTACATATGAATCTCCGACCTTTACGCCCTTGTTAAGACCTGTCGCAGCCTGTGCAGGCATAGCCGCAGCGTCCTCAAGAAAATCGTCCTCATTGTCCTCTTCCTTGTGCTTGGTAGGGTCGTCATATGTCTTTGTGGCACGGTCAAACTCTCCAGCCTTGTTGAACTTTTCTCCGTCGAATATCTCGTCGGCGGTGCGGTTCACGCTGCTGCCTCTGAACTTAGTGTCGGACAGCTTTTTTATCTTGTCAACATCAGGCACTTCAATGCTGTCCATTGAAGCCCTTTTGTTGTACTGCCTGTAATTCTTATCCATGATCTTATCCCCTTAAATTTTACGTTCCTTATCCCTTTATAAGCGGCTCTAAAGCCTTGAATATCCTGTCCTCAGTATCGGCAACATGAAGCTTCGCAGCGTTTTCCGAACACTGCCTGAGCTTCTCAGGGTCTTCGATAAGTCCCTTTACTGTATCAATGAAAAGCTTTTCCGTCAAGTCTTTTTCCTCGATAACAAAGCCTGCCCCTGCATTTTGCAATACCATGCCGTTGTAATACTGATGATTTTCAGCCACCATAGGCGACGGGATAAGTACAGAAGCTCTGCCCATTGCTTCAAGCTCCGCCAGTGAAGCCGCACCGCACCTTGATATAACAAGGTCAGCCGCAGCCATTGCCACAGGCATATTGATATAATCCTTTATGATAAGCCTGCTGTTATTGGTATCTATACCCATAGCCTTTAGCTTTTCAGGATAGTCCTTATAGCCCCTATAAGTGCCGTAGGAATGTATGTGACAAACCTTTACATTATTGTCCTGATACCATTTCAGAAGCTTTGCGATATTCTCATTAAGCACTCTCG
>ERZ808240.3518-NODE-3518-length-15101-cov-21.635119_pt1 | contig 15101 bp, 14 predicted proteins | sample MGYA00521084_ERZ808240 | MGnify/ENA primary metagenome ERZ808240 (study PRJEB31516, sample SAMN03275571) | gut metagenome | biome: mammalia-associated habitat; material: feces | host: Papio cynocephalus | place: Kenya | collected 2012-08-06 ... | reverse complement strand
AGGTGCAAATCTGCTTAGCATTTTTGTACCAAGTTATTTTTTAACTGTTACTAAAACCAGAAATCAAAGATATACAACTTGATTATAATTATGCTATTTCCCAAACTCCTTAATCCTCTGCTCTTCCTTCAATGAGCAAACCAATAGTTGTCCATGCTTCTCTGCCACGACATAGCCATCCAAACCTTGAACCACCACTTTGTTTTCATCGGCTGCATGAACCACACAATTCTTGCATTCGTATAGTCGGATGTCCTTGCCTACCTTGACATTGCCATTCTCATCCTGTGGCAGCAAGGTGCGAAGGCTGCCCCAGCTACCCAAGTCGCTCCAACCAAACTCAGCTGGCAATGTAAAAATTTCCTTCGACTTCTCCATCACTGCATAGTCGATGCTAATCTTCTCGCAAGTTGGGAAGAGCCGTCCTACCACCTCTTTCTCCTTGTCGGTATAGAAGGCAGGAGCCATCTCGTCCATGATACTTGCCAACTTTGGTTGAAAGATACGGATAGCCTTGCTGATGGTCACGATGTTCCATACAAAGATGCCGGCATTCCAATAGTAATTGCCTGCTGACAGGTATTGCTCGGCAGTCTCCAAGTTTGGTTTCTCCTTGAAAGCTTCCACCTTGTAGATTTCATCCACCGATGTTGGTTCGGCTGCGGCAATATAGCCATAACCTGTCTCTGGACGGCTTGGCTTGATACCAATGGTTACGATTGCCTCCTTGTCGGCAGTATAGCTCAATGCCTTGCTGAGCACTCGCTGATATTCCGTGGTATTGATGACCAAGGCATCGGATGGAGTTACCACAATATTGGCATTCGGATGCTTCTGTTGTATCTTCCAACAAGCGTAAGCGATGCAAGGTGCTGTATTGCGAGCTTCAGGTTCAGAAAGGATGTTATCGACTGGCATATCAGGGATTTGCTCCTTGACAATGCTGATATATTTTTCGTTGGTCACCACCCACATGTTCTCCACAGGGCATATTGATTTCAATCTATCCACCGTTAGTTGGATGAGGGAACGACCAACTCCCATTACATCTATGAATTGCTTTGGGTAGTCGGGCGTTGACATAGGCCAAAATCGGCTACCAATGCCGCCAGCCATAATAATGATTTGTGTATCGTTGTACATCATATTTAGTTAATATTTTATAAGACTGTTATTTAGACAAAAATGAATCAAACACCTTCTCCCATTCCTGATATATCCTCTCCACCGAATACTTCTTGCTTTTCTCTATCGCAGCCAAGGCCATTGCTTTTCGTTTGTCATCATCATTCATGATACCAATCAGCTGCGAAGCAGCCTTATCTGCTTTATACCCCTCTTTATAATAAGGAATCACGACACCGTCCTTGCCATCTGCGATTATATCCCTTACAGCTGAATAGCTGTCATACACCACAGGAATAACACCAAAGCTCATGCACTCGGCAAGAACCAAAGGGAAGCCCTCATATTCTGAGGTAAGCAGCAAGATGGAAGCTCGCTCATAATAAGGCTTAGGTTGCTGGAATCCCTCAAAAGTAACTCTCTCCAAGCCATAACCCTTCACTTGCTTCTCGATATTCTTACGCTCTACACCATCCCCCACAATGGTCAACTTCCAATCAGGGAACTTTGTCTCCAGTTTTGCCCAAGTATCAATCACACGATACACACGTTTCTGGTTATAGTCAATTCTGCCCATATAGATTATCTCCTTTTGCTTCTTATGGAAAACATATTGAAAAGAAGAGGAATCCAAGGTGACAGGGTTGGTTTGTACCATCAAGTGATTGGGATGCTTAATGCCTGTAAACTTAGAAAACAGCGGAACAAAGCTTGGCGACAACACTTGATACAAGTCGGTATGATGATACACATACGCCATACTCTTGCTTGTCACCCAACGAAACGCAGCCTTCTTAGCCTCCAGCAAGCAACGCTTCAGCGGATTGCGACATCCATCCAAGGCTATCTCCACATCTTTAATACGAGCATTTGTATCTATCTGATTGTGATAAACGGCAATGGTCTTAATCCCCAGCCCCCTCTTCGCCTTGTTCAACGTTTGACATGGCACGAGAGGCAAGCCCCATTGGTTGATGACCACTTGGATATGATGCTCTATGAGGATATTTCTCAACGAATCCACATTTCTTGAAGAGCAAACATATCCATCAAGGGTATATATATTCACCCTATCGTCCGTTCTTGCCACCGTCAAGGTATTAGGCGGGTTAAAAGTTGCTATCACAACATGATGCCCATGGCGCACAAAACAGCTGGCAAGCGTTGCCGTTACCACTTCTATGCCACCGACACCATATCCTTTCATCAAAAAAAGAATGTTCATCTGTTGTCCTCCCCTTTGTTATTTTGCTTTGACTATTATTCTTTTGAATTTCATATACAAAGAGAATACGCCCAAACGGAACAAGAAAGGCTTTATCCTTGCAATGATTTTTCGCTTTAACGATGTATCCAAATATTTGCTTTCAACTTTCTGTAATGGTTTGGAATTCAAGTCGTCGAAGAATTCTTTTCGCCTAGGATTCTCTGGAACCAAATGCTTGATCATCACGCCATCACGTTTTATAATTGATTTTATCTCAGACCTATGCCAAATGAAATCGCTCTTGATTTTATCAAAGACCTCTTGTCCATGTTCCGTATGGATAAATACATTTGTCGCACCTTTCGCAGAGAAATCTGGCGAAACTGACGGTGCGTCCCAGCAGTCGAATATAGTGATGTCGCTTACACGGTTGATGGTCTTGAAGTGGCATTGATAACAGCTCGGACGAGAGCAGATGTTCTTGAAATAGAGACGGAGCATCATATCCATCTCCATCCCCTTATGATATTCCTTCGTCTTGTCAGCAAACCAGATGGAAGCCGTGCTATAGTTATACCCATAATACTTGTCGCGCGAGCGGTAATTCACCACTTTGCTGCCCACCAAGGAAGAATGATAGGCCAAATACTTCCTTAGTAACAGTGGACTTGGTGTGCCGTGGCACACCAAGTCCACTGTTACTAACCCCTCGTATTTCCTGCCACGGAGGAAATGATAGAGTCCTGCAATCTGGCAAGGAGTACCGCTAAAAACAACCACTCGCCCTTGGGCGAGAAAATTTTTCGCTTTTTTATAGCAGTCGCCTATCAAGCTCTGCACATACTTCGAACCACAGAATTTCTCGCAATCTTCCAGTGTTTCGGCAAACGTATGCCTCAACTCCATGTCTTCGCCAAAGGCTGCGCCAAACACGACACCACCTTGCGCTATCGCCCATTTGGAGATAGCAGTGAAGAAACCGCCCGATGTGCTGCGGCGCAACACTTCGGCATCCTTCTGCTGCACGACGAAGCTCTCGGGGAATGTATCGTCCATCTCTGGTTTCAACAAAGGGCATACCTTCTCGCACAGACCACAGTTGATACACTTGTCTGTATCCACATGAGGATAGCGAAAGCCCTCCTCGTCCTCTATCATCTCGACGCAATGCTTCGGGCAGGCATTATAGCAAGCCCAACAGCCACAACATCGGCTTTTGTCTTTAATTTCAATCATTAGTTACGATATAAGTCTTCAAGATACCTTTTATAGTACCCCGATCGATGTAATAATTTGTTTCTAAAATAATTCTGATACCACCAGTCAAGCAAGGGACAATGAAACCTTGACCATTTGAATGCTTTTCGAACAACATTTTTCAAAGAGTCTCTATGGCAATGCCAAGAGCCCATGAAGTGATGGACAGAGTAACCTCCTTCTTTACCAAAGGTAGGCACCTCAAAATATTCTCTTGGATAAATAAAGCCATTGGGGATAAACTCCCGAAACTTGCCATTCAATCTAAAATTCGGATAGTTGGCAAGGGTATAATCATTGAATATGGAATTGTTCGGCTTGTTCTTGTCGAATGGCATTTTATCATACAAGTCCAACAAGCCCTTGATGTAGGGATGCTTGGGAGCAGCCATAATGACAGCTGTAGAAATGGCGCATTCATACATATAACCAAGCACAAGATCTGCCTTGAAAAACTCTTCCGGGAAAGGTCTCTTCACTTGAATATCTGTATCCATATAGATGCCACCATATTCATAAAGCCTTTTCAAGCGATAATAGTCGCTCACGTGAGCCCATGAACGTTGTTCATACGCTTGCTTTACATATTCATTTTCATCAAAGCTACAATTGTTTTCGTTCCATTCTATGATTTTACCCCCCCCCGAATTGCTTAAACGAAGCAATGCATTTCTTAGCCATGTAATCTTTAGGGGCTTTGCCAAACCAGCAATAATGAATTATGTTGGGTATCATTATTTCAAACCTTTAAAGGCATTATATAAATACTCCATGGATGATTTTCTCAACACATTCAATTTGTCTTCAACTCCATTAAAGTTACCTCTGAAGTTGAGAATATCATCAATGGTCTTGTCACTTGTCATTCTTCTATCCTCCAGCCCCGTAATATGGAGCAAGTTGTCGATGCGAGTATTCGTACTCTGCTTCGCACCCTCCGCAAAACGGCTGAAAGTAAAGAAGTTCTTCTTGTATAGAATAGAGAATACGGAACAGTGGAAAGAGTCAGTAAAAATATATTCCGCATTGCGGATATAGTTCAAGAACTCTCGTGGACCTACATATGGAGCCTCATCCGCAAACCCTTCATCAGAAGGAATATATTCATCCAAATGCTGCAGAGCCACAATCTTGTACCCTGTTTTAGCTTTCACTTGCTTGATAAATTCACGCTGTCCAGGGTTATTGCCAAGTAGATAACAGAAGATATACTTGCCATCCGTCAATGGTTCTTTCTGCTGGATGCTCATCCATTGTTCACCAGTGAACAACAAGGTAGGGTCGAGCACCACCTGCACCTTCCTGCCAGTCAGCTTATAAACCAAGTCGCAAGCACTCTGTTCTCGCAAGGCTATATGGTCAAAGCGATTCATAAACCGCTTGTTCTTCGCCACTTGGAACCAGGGAACTTCCTTTACACCTATACTCGTGGAATAAGCAATCTTCCGAATGTCATCAGGCACCCATTCCAAAGTATAATAACCATGCTCCACGCTATCGGTACGCCATAGTTGGTCGCTCCCCACCAAGAAAGCAGAATAGTTCTCCGCCATCTTAGTGAGCTCCTCACGATTCTTGCAATAAGGAGACACATGGAAAAAAGTATTAGCGAAATCATCGAAAGCCTTGTTTCTGACAGCCCAGTTCTTGGCAAACACTGGATTGTTCTTCTTCTCCCTCTCGATTTTCATTTTGCCGAGACGCATCTTCCAGTCAGCAATCAAGAGTTTTTTGATGATGTACAGCAACTTATTCTCCTTCATGTAATTGATAGGAGCCTTGCACGCAATCGTTTGGAACGGCAGCCCCATCTGCTGCATGATCATTTCTGTGGCATATGCCTGAAGCATACTTCCATAGTTGTGATGGAAGTAGCAAGTTACAAGTCCTATTGGTTTCATTTAAGAATTCTTTTTCAACTGTAAATAATACTTTGTGAAAATCTGCTTAGGTGTTTGATTTGTAAACATACTTGCAAAACTATGCAATTGAGCTTTCTTTTCAATTTGGTCATTCTTAATGGAAAGCAAAATATATTTACCAAAAGAAGTCATGGCTATCCACATACGTAAGAACATACGCAGTAAAAAAGACCTACGACCATGAAAATGAACACATCCCATTCGTTGTGCAGGCAAAGTTGCAGTCTTTACAACTGATTTTCTTGTACCACCACAAAGATGATACAATGTTACATCTGAGTCAACATAGCATTTGCCTCCCTCCTCATTTACCTTTGTACTGAACGCAATGTCTTCTGGACAAAAGAAATAGTATTCATCAAAGAATCCCTCTTGCCTAAAGAAATCGGTTTTAACCAAAAAACAAGCTCCACTTATATTATAAGTCTGAAAGATTCCTGGTTTATTTATAAATTGGGTCTTACGAAAGTTATTATTCAATCCAAAAGTGTCTTCACGTAAGAAATAATACCAATTGACTGGATTTTTGCCACAACTTTGATAAGAGCCATCTGCATTTACTAACTTCGGTGACATCACCTTTGCCTCTGGTGTTTTCTCCATCGCCACCACCAATTCATCCAGCACGGGTTCTTTAAACAAGGTGTCATCATTCAACACAAGCGTGTATTCTGTCTGCACCTGTCTCAGGGCCAAGTTGTTGTTCTCGGAGAATCCACGTATTTCGTTGCTCTCCACAACTATAACCCATGGATATTTCTCTCTCAGAAGTTTGAGATTTTCCATAGAGAAAAGATAAGCGACGACCCAAACCTCGTATGAAATCTTGGTATATTGCTTGATACTGTCCAAGCATGGAAACAGATTTTTCAGATTGTTCATACAAACAATCACAATAGCTGCCTTTGCCATATAATTTATTTGCTGTAGTTGTTCAATATTAAGTCTAATAGCTTTTCTAAGTCTTCCTTCTGTCTTTTCTGCACAAAAGCGAATCTTTCCATCGATTTTACAGAAAGTGCTTTAACCATGCTCTCATCTTCTACCAATCGCAATGCCCGATAAATGTCTGTCTCATAGAATGGAGAAATATATATTGGAGCATCGCCAAGAATCTCTGGCATGGAACATACGTTAGAAGATATGACTGGCTTACCAAACTTCATTGCCTCAACTGGAGGGTAGCCAAATCCTTCAAGCATGGAAGAATATACCAAAGCATAACAATGCTTGTAGGCATTCTCCAAATCAGACTCCGAGAGATATGGCAATACCATATGACTTTCGCAGACTGGCGGCTGACGATACCCTATCGTAACAAGTTTAATCTTAGAGCCTGTATCCTGCACAAACTTCTTATAAGCATGAATCACTTTGATCGCATTTTTCAATGGTCTGTTGGCACTTACAACCAAAAAATATTTTTCCTTATTCTCTATTAAAGTCTTCAGTTGTATATTATCTATTTTATCATGCATCTCGTTAGCCTTCAATGGGCTATATAGTACATGTATTCTGTCTGATGGTATATTCGTCAAATACAAAATTGAGTTCTTGGAATAATCTGACACTGCCACATATTCTGCATGTATGGAATTGAGGATTGCTATCAATCCAAACAAATCTCTGTTGACATGTCGCTTAGGCTCAAACCATTTGTTTAGTGCGAACTGCTTTAGCCATTCCTTCAAATTATCTTGCACAAGATATTGAGATAATCCCACATTCTGAACCTCTTGGTGCGCCATGTCATGAATCACACATATCGTACGGCACTTTAAACCAAAGAGATTATAATGCTTAGCTATTTTCTGGGCTATTCCGATAAAGAAGACATCAATTTTCAACTCTTCTACAACCTTCGGAATATCCTTGTTTGAAACATCTACCAGTTCCACATGGTTAAGTTTCTTGATATGTTCTATCTGCAAATCATTAAAGGCCATTTTATCATTGGAGCTATACATGGCATATATCTTTGCGTCAAGTTTGTCCTTCACTATTCTGTCCACAAGAGCAAGAAATACTGTCTTTACGTATTCTCCACCCCCATTGATAGTGCCTTGTGTGGAAATCAAATCAAAAAGTATATTCTTCGTTACCATTTTATATATCGATAAATATTAGGGTATAACCCTGTAAGTAGAAACTTTATCTTATAAGTAAACTTAGGAGTCACCATCACGGAACGAAAAGCGACCTTACGAACCAGAGATGCATGCCGAGTATCACATAGATTCAGGTCTTCGTATCTTTGTACTTTAAGATAAGAAATCAATGTGCGAAGGAGCATCCATTGTGAAGTTTCCATCGCTTTCCTCGATACAGGAGTAGAAAGAGCATCAAGGAATTTCTCATGCTCACTCAAGATGAAGTACAGATCAGCGAAACGCTTTGGATTGACCGTAGAGGTTATACTACCTTTTGAGCGTATCAAATAGCAATAAACATTTTCGGGTATATATGTCACACTCGCTGCCTTAATCAACATTTTAGGAGCATACTCCAAATCCTCATGAAGTAGACCATGAACAAACTCCAAATGATTCATTTCCATGAATGTTTTCTTCATAATAAAGATTTGCATCGGACCACGCTCAAAGTAAGGTGTCAAAATCCATTCTGCCCCACTTTTTGTCGTAATGGTTTTAACAGGCGATGTTGAATGGAAAGAACCTATTGGACGATTTTCCTCGTCGTACGCCTTGATTCCAATGACAAAAACCTCGCTACGATATTGTTTTATCCATTTGCAGACTTTGTCTATTGCACCTTCGGCTATCCAGTCGTCGCTATCCACAAACCACACATACTCGCCACGAGCAACTTGCGCTCCTTTGTTGCGTGCAGCACTCAATCCTTGATTTTCCTGTGAAACAACCACCGTTTTATCATCGATAAAACGGTGGGCAATATCCATACTTCTGTCTGGTGTTCCATCGTTTACAAGAACCACCTCCACAGGTAAGTCTGCTATTTGCCCATAGATACTGTTTAAACATTTTTCAATGTATTGTTCTACCTTATAGATTGGTATAACAATAGATAATAATATATTCGTTTTAACTGTCATTTAAATGCTTCTTTAATCCTAACATGGTAGCCTTATCTACTTTTCTTGCAAAGAATCGATCTGCCTGAAGTAATTCTGATATATCATCAACATGAAACGTATAAGGTCGCCCGCGCTTAAAATCAATATACCTCATACAACTTTTATACTGATCATGAGGACAATATATCTTTTGGAGAAATTCCTTATGCTCAAAGACAAAAGTTTGCAAGAAGACCTCATCGCAACAAAAACTATAACGATAACGCTTGACTATATCGTCCTTCTCTTTCAGCAACGAACCCACTAAGGATGATGATACTGTGCACCAATTAGGTCCCAACCTATAATTGGTGAAATCTCTGATATGATGAATCTTCAAAACCTTTTGCAAAGGAATGACAATGTGTCGATATAATTTTCCCCAAAGATTTCTATCTGTATAAAAATGCCAACATCCCAACCTTTGCTCTATCACATTCTTTGCATTAACCATCCCAATATATTCCGCGCCATCGTTTTCCTCTAAAAACTGCGACATATCTTGGTTTTTCATCAAGGGAAAATCCACTCCGGAAATCAGATGAAAATAATCATACCTTTGCCCCCCCCGAATTGTTAAAAGCTGCATCAAACATCTTTAGTTCCAACTTTATTTGAGAGCAACTTCCCCATGTTACCTTCATCCTGTCTCTGAGACAATATACTTTTGAATACTTTGTCAAAGTTTCAAACTGCCCATAATCAACGTTACCACATTTTTTATCTATATGAATATAAATATCATTATCTTTATAATCGAGTTGGGTCACAAGCAATTTAAGCATATCAAAATTGCTATGTGCCATAATCAAAAATGCTAACTTCATAATGTGACATTATTTTTTCGACTTATAAATCCTTTCCAATCAAATCCGTCATAATACCTCATACCCAGCCTGTTTTTGTAAGTCATAATGTTACCAAGTTCTTGCTCTTCCTCAAAACCTTTTATTACACAGGCATTTTTCAAAAAAAGATATGACTTATGCACCAAAGCTATCTTATGAGGATAGGGCAATTCGTCAAATTCCCTTAAATCACTTTCTGAGCATCCATCACGCTCAACCAGCACAACAAACAACTTATCCCAATGGATGCGTTCGGTTCTCCTTTTCCAAGCATCTACACCTTCCTTAAAGGTTTTGTAATGCAAGAAGTGCACATGTATTACCCCCCCCTAATAATCCAATAGGATAATTTGAGCCATTGGTTATATCCAATATTTCCTTATTCTCAAATCTCTTCAAATCAGACAGGAACTTGATGTAATCAGGAAAAGGTATAAACAAATTGATGGTGGGAGTGTCAAAGCGCATTCCAAAATCATGCAAAACACATCCTGCAAGGCAATTATTAGAAATGAGGGTTATATCCTTATCTTTAATGCCTCGCTTGAATAGCTTGAAATAAAAAGTTCTAATTTTACTTTGTAAGTCCATTTTAATTAAGATAAAATCACTTATCCTTTCAATGCATTCTTCAACCATTCTACACTATCAAAACGTAGTGCTTCTAATTTTTTTTGTACTTTTAGCACATCATAAGTTCCATCAATTGTCAAGCTATCAAAATTTGTATCAATCGTAACTAAATGGTTGGATAAATCCACTTTACTTAAAAATGAAGGAATACGATCATCACCCTGATTAACATTCTCTACCAATGACAAAAATGGAGTTCCCAAATTAACAGAAAATGCAGTTCCATGAAATGAAGAAGTCGCAAAAACAGAAGCATGAGACACAAGCCACAAAAACTCATATATACCTATACCTTGACTCCTATGAAAACGGAAAACATCACCGTCAAAGTCAGACAATTCTCTTCCTATAAAGATAACAGGACAGTTATAAATACATTGCAATTTTTGTAAAAGCTTGCACATGGCAGGTGTTGGGTTATAAGTATACCCCAAGGTGTAACACAATATATATTTGGATGGAATTTGCTTCTTCCACTTCGCTTTTGAAGCCAAACGCTCCCATTCCTCCTTTGTAAGCAATAGTGTTGGATCCAACACAACCTTTGCTGGCTTGCCCAACAAATCTTTAATTAATTTGCTTCCACCTTCTTCTCTTACTGAAATAGCTTGATAACGAGATAAATATTTGTGATAAGCTTCACGATACTCTGTTGGAATAGTATCGACAGAAAAAGAAGAAGAATAAGATATTTTACGACTATTAGCTGGGGCAAAATCCAACAAATAAGTTGTATCTACGTACATTGTCTTCCAATTCCATATTTGATCACTACCTGATACATATATATCATAGGTTGGTGGATTCTTATGAATAAGCTCAAAACTTTCAAAGGTTTGGGACTCATTCATCTCCTTTGTTACGAAAGACTTCACAAGAGAAGAAAGCAATGGAGGACGAAATCCTGTCAATCTACTAATTTTGTTTTTGATAGATATATGTTGTGGTTTCCAACATCCCCTTTTTATATGCCATTCGTTAGGATATATATAGTCTATACATTCAGATTGATATCCCAACTGATTAATTTTACGTTGTAAAGCATACCCTTGCATTGCCGAACCCCAATTAGGCAATCTGTAAACGGTTATTATTCCGACTGATTTCATGTTTCTTATTTTTTGCTTGGTCTATGATTTGAATAATAATTGCTAACCACATAATTGGGTACAATTCTCCTATGTCGATAAATGCTGAAATTAATTTTCCAACCAATATACCAATAGGGATAAAAACTAACATTCTATAACGAGATTTTTTCAACAGGTATATCAAAAGTTGAATGTTAAGGATTCCGTAAGCGATGAAGCCGAACACTCCTCTATCTATCATAATGATAAAGATACAACTCTCTGCACCCAACAGCTTTGGAGATTGTTGCATGGCTATACTAACATAACCAATGCCATTACCAAATATAGGATTTCTCGCAAAATATTCATACGCTGCGTCATATTGGCTTTCTCGCATTTCAACACTACTGCCATCCGCATCCTCATGATTAACAAAACTATCTATGATTGCATCAATTAATGTTTCGTTAAATAAATAAACAACAATACAAATGGCGAAAAGTCCTATGATGTATTTCATCTTTGAAGAATAAAGTAGTACCAACGGAAGCAATCCTATCGCAACAGATAGATACACCGAACGTGTTCCTGTACTAAGAACACCCACAAACAACAACAATGAAAGTATATAAATAAAGGCTTTTTGCTTTACTATATTATAATATGATGCGAAGAGTAAGGTTATTAAAGTATACCCACATAAAACTCCATAAGTTGAGCACCATGCAGTTAAGGAGCGGCATCTCATCATACCAAAACGAACATAATCTTCTGACACTTCAGCTAAATTCATGATGCCATTTACCTCTAACCAAAGTCCAACTGGATTATATCCAAGAATTAGCTCTAATAGTCCTATTATAACAATAGGAAACATAAGTATGCATAAATTTGTTATCACAAATTTTGTCCAGTCCTCTATTTTATCCTTAGAAAGCCAGAAAGTCAAGGGAAGAATAAACATACTTAAAATACCGCCTACGACTCCAATCTTACACTCAAATCCAGCCAAAAGGAAAGATAAAAGAACCAATAAATAGCCGCTCAAAAAAGGCACATACTTCCATTTAATTTCCTTTGATACCACTTGCTTTGAAAAAGCAAGCAATTCCACATATCCCAACAAACTATAAACAGTATAATTTTCCCCTATGGAAACATGCATTAGAATTAACTGCCATATTAATATTATAACAGAAGTCTTATAAAATGATTTGAAAAGGAAAATTGAAAAAACGAGTAAAAGAGCTCCTCCAACCATTATCTATTTGATTAAGAAATGTTTAACAGATTTAGGTACAAATAATACCATTTCATTTAGCCGATGTTTCCATCGTGTTATTTTTCGAATCCAATGTAAATAATCAACAGCATCCTCAACAGAAGAATTATCTCGACGAAGTATTTCTCTTAGTTTGTGATATCTTCTAAGAAACTTAGGACATGTCTTCATCTGCCCCTCTGCCACAACATCAAAGGTGTGCTCCACCAGTTCGCAATTGCATTGTTTCAATATTTCATTACCCTTTTGGGTAAATGCAACAGCACCACTTACACCATCCTCATTATCCTTGTAGGTATTGCCCCATAAATCACCAATGCGGATGTCGGCAGAAGAATGGTCATACTTATATTTACAATGTTCATAGCACTGCTTACCGAGGCAGCAGTCGCCGAGGAAAAGCGCATAGAACATATCGCCTTGCGACAATCGACTTTCTATGTAAGTTTTTTTTTCCCTTATTAACATATCGTAAGAATCATGCCAATTTATCTTCTCGCCATGCTCCTCACCGTCTATTCCCATGGCCCAGGAATCATGCCAGCCAGTCCACTTGTTGCGCCACGAGGCATAAGTTATCTTGCCCACTTGCTTCTCAGCCCATTCTGTGTATTTCTTCCAAACCAACATGGAAGGGACACCATGGCAAAAGAAATCAAGCAGCACAAAGTTGTCTTCACAACGGAACTTCTTGATGTAGCGACGGAAGGAGTCTATCTGACATGGAGTGCCGGTCACCAAATACTTCTCCTTTCTATTGATCGCCTTGAATCCATCAACAGTATAGCTCTGGATATACTTGCTTCCTGCGCTCGGAATCAACTCCTCGACAGTTGTGGCAATATAATGCTCGGCTCTGTTCTTTTCGGCATCATATCGAACACCACAAACCTTATAACCTTGACCTAACAGATACTTGCCAATTTCAAATCCAGCTCCACCTGAGGAACATTTCCTTCTCACCAAATGGTCTTTGCTCCATGCTGCATAAGGATGGATTTCTGGATTCTGCAAGGACAATTCGTCATGAAGGTAAGCGCAGACCTCTGTGCATATTCCGCAATGGGTGCATTTGCTCTCGTCTGTAATGTGTGGCTCATAGAAGCCATCTGCATTCAGACTGATTTCAATAATCTTCCTTCCACAAGCCGTGGCACAGACACCACAGCCATAACAATCGTGGACACATGAAATATTTTTATTGCTCATCGTTTCAATATCTTTGTATTTATTACATTCACTACTTTGGTACGTATCTTAAGCCTGTCAGATGGGTTAAATCCAAGATAAAAGCCCATTCCTATGGTGGATAGAACAGAAAGTATACATACTGCCACAAATCGCAATAATGCCAAGTCTATCGTCACATACGCTAAGACTGGCAATATCATTGACAATGCTGTTATGAGATAAACACGCAATGTGACATCCTTCAGAAACTTTGCCATAGGGAATTGTATACTTCTCACCAACATATACAGGCGTGCAAAATGGCATGCAAACTCTACTAAGAAGGCTATAATCATAGCCCAATATGGTTCTGCCCCCATTTTTAGTGCAATATAAACAATTGGCAAAGTGAGCAAGGAAAGACCGCCAACAACTATTTGATAGTCTCTCACCTTCCCTGACGCATGCATCGAAATGACCAATGGATTGGACAGAGTGTTCAACAATGCCGTAAAGATGGTTATCTGTAAGAATATGACAGTATAGTCTGGCACCTTTTTCAACCAAATTCCAAGAATTAAAGGCGCCTCAATGACAACGGGCAAGGAAAGAGTAAGCAGCAAGAGATAAGACAACTTTGCCCCCCTAAACACAAGCTTATACATTTCCTCACGCTCGCCTGAAGCATAATTCTTGATGATCTGCGGATTCAGAGCCATTTGAAAATTAGTGACAAAGCCATTCAATTTACTCAAAACCTGATAGGCTATGCCTCTGGCTGCATTAACTGCAGGTCCAAAAAACATGTTCAACACTACATTAACTCCTTGTTCCTTGGCTATACCAGACAAAGAACCTATCAAATTCCAACCTACAAACGAACCAACATTCTTGCCATACTCCCTATTGAACTTTCCCGTAAAGCGGCATTCAGAGAACTTCACCCTGCAATAGCCGAAATACATCAATAAAAGTAGAATCTGAATAAATGCCATCAGTGCGGCATAAACTATCAGTTTGTCGAATGGGGTCATGGTAATGACATAGCATATCGCCAACTTGAAAACCGCATCAAAAATACAGAAATAAGCAAATGCAGACATCTTTTCATAGGCTATCAAGGCTCCATTGTACGGCACATCGATGACATTGAGTATAAATACAAACAGTGACAACTGGAACACCCAGTTAGCCGCATCGTATCTGTCTGGCGGGAAATTCATGTGCGAATTGAGGAACCATACTCCTACAACCTCACCCACCAAAAGCACTATCAAGGCAAGGAATAGATGTATATATATCATCGTGCTGAATATACCCTTCACATTTCCTTCTTTTCCCTTACCGATTTCAAAGGAAAGGAACCTTTGCGTGGCGGAAGTCATGGCTCCACTAATGATGGAAAACATGGTGACAAAACCACCCACCACATTATATATACCAAAATCCACTTCGCCCAGCTTATCAAGAATGACGCGGCTCGTATAGAG
>ERZ808240.3517-NODE-3517-length-15107-cov-3.392240_pt1 | contig 15107 bp, 23 predicted proteins | sample MGYA00521084_ERZ808240 | MGnify/ENA primary metagenome ERZ808240 (study PRJEB31516, sample SAMN03275571) | gut metagenome | biome: mammalia-associated habitat; material: feces | host: Papio cynocephalus | place: Kenya | collected 2012-08-06 ... | reverse complement strand
GAAACCCGACAAGAAATCCTATGCAGAGTTCGTGAAGATGAGCGAAGCGAACTACGACCGGCTCGTGAAGCTGTACGGCAAAGCCTTTGCTGATGCCTGCATTGTAGAGCTTGACAACTACAAGGGCGCACGAGGAAAGACCTACAAGGATGACTACCGCGCCATCCTCTGCTGGGTCGTAGATCGGGTCAAAGAAAAGAAGCCGGGGCTGCTTCAGCAGAGCGTAAGCGAGTCTACACCGGCTGAAGAAAATCCGTTCAGAGAGTGGGGTGAGCAGAATGGGTGAATTTGATGGCCTGTTGCAAGGCGTTGTTCGTCAGGCGCAGGCGGCAAATCAGCCAGAGAACGGCGACTACTACGACGATGAGGGATTCCTAGTCTGCGGAAACTGCCACACCCGTCGGCAGGTAGAGGTCAATATGCCTGATCTGAAAGCTGTTCCGTTCGACCCCAAGAAGAAAGTCCGAGTCAAGATGCCGGTGTCCTGCCGCTGCCGGGCAGAACGGCGAAAGCAGGAGGAGCAGATGCTCATGCAGGACCGAGAAATGCGGGCGGTACAAGCGCTGAAACAGCAAAGCCTCATGGATGAACGCCTGCGGGACATCAGCTTTGACAAGTTCCAGCAGACCAAGGACAACGCCTACAACCTGAAGCTCTGCCTGCGGTATGCGAAGCATTTCGACGAGATGCTGGCAAAAAATCAGGGGCTTTTGTTCTATGGCAGTGTCGGAACTGGCAAGACGTTCGCTGCGGCCTGCATTGCAAACCATCTCCTAAGCCTGCGGGTCCCGGTGGTGATGACATCGTTTGTGAAGCTGCTGGAAACCATGCAGGGGTTCAGCGAGGATGACAGCGCCCTGATTGCCCGCTTGAACAGGGCAAAGCTGCTCATCATTGATGATCTCGGTGCCGAACGCAGTACAGACTTTGCGCTGGAAAAGGTCTACGACATCGTGGACAGCCGGTACAGAGCCAAACTCCCCATCATCCTCACCACGAACTTGAGCATAACCGAAATGAAAGAATCTGCGGACATCCGCTACACCCGCATCTATGACCGCATCTTTGAAATGTGCTACCCGATGCAGTTCACAGGTCGGTCGTGGAGAAAGGCGGAAGCAGCCCGCAGATTTGACGAGATGAAGAACTTTTTGGAGGGCAACGATGGATAAAGTTATCATCGCAAGCGTTGAGGACCGGCTGACGGTAGCTGCCATCCTCGTAAAGAACGACTATACCGTCCGGCAGGGCAAGCAGCTCCGGCCGGGCAAGAAAAGCCACGAATACTATCTGGAGTATGCTCCGAACGATAAGCCGAAGCAGGCGGCAGGGGAATGAGGACGCAGTTCTGCATCTACGGGGAGCCGCGAGGCAAGGAACGTCCAAAATTCTCGACCGTATGTGGTCATGTGACAGCCAGAACCCCGGAGAACACGGTTCTGTACGAAAACCTCGTAAAGACCGAGTACAGAATCCAATCCGGGGTTCGGTTTGCTGATGACGCTATGTTGAGCGTGAGGATTTTTGCGTTCTTTCCTATCCCGAAGTCGGCCAGCAAGAAAAAACACCTTGCCATGATCGACCGCCTGATACGCCCGACACGAAAGCCCGATTGGGATAATGTGGGCAAAATCATCTGCGATGCCCTGAACGGCATTGCCTACCGCGATGATGCCCAGATCGTAGACGCGCTGGTTCGGAAGTTCTACTCCGACACACCGCGTGTTATCGTTGAAATCTCAGATATACCGTATGAACAGTAAAGGAGAAAGACTATGAGCGACAAAACGTATGTGCTGTCCCTGAGCGCGGACACCTTCAACGCCTTCAAGATGGATTTCGACAGCGCCCTCCAGCGCTTGCTCCAGAAGATGGACAGGCTCCAGAGCGACAGCGCCTCCATCAACTGCAAGATCAGCGTGGCGCTGACCCCGGCACCGGAGCGGAACTTCGATGCAGGGAAGGAAGGGGACACCGTGCAGGTGATGAAGCCCAGCTTCAGCCACGAAATCAGCACTGAGATCAAGGTCAAGGACAAAACGACTGGCAATCTCTCCGGCAACCGCAAGCTGGTGTGGGATGAAGAACTGATGGAATATGTGATGAAGGACATCGACGATGGGCAGACCTCGCTGTTCGATACCGTACAGAACAGCAAGCCTGCCGCGACCCCGACGGAGCAGCCTCAGCTCCCGGAAGGCATCGTGGACGTTGACTACACGGTCATCAGCGATGACAAGGGCTATATCCTGCGCAATCCCGATAAGTGCGGCATCAAAGACCAGTGGGGCATCCTCAAAGTCCTTGTGGGCGAGCGGATGACGGTGAGCCGGAGCGCTGGACATTGCTACGCGGAGACCACAGATGGCATCATCACCCTCGGCTCTGCATACCTCGCAGAAGACCCCCGCCATGTGGATGACAGCATTCTGGAACCTCATCTGGCAGAGGAAATCGCCTGCAACGGCTTCGGCACGGTTCAGGTCGGCGACCATGAGGAGCCGGAGAAAATCGTGGTCGAGTGTCTGGAGTGCGGCGGCATCCTGCTGGAAGTGGAGAACTCCGATGTCCAGAAAGGCGATGCCGAATGAGGTACGGAACCTGCTTCCTGTGCGGAAAGACCGGCTGGCTGGAAGAGCATCACGTGTACCCCGGCCCATTCCGAGACAAGTCCGAAAAGTACGGCTTGAAAGTAGGGCTGTGTGGTGAGAGCTGCCATCGGAACGGCCGGTATGCGGCGCATCAGTGCAGGGAAACCTCCGATGCCCTGAAGCAGTTCTGGCAGATCAAGTACATGATGGCCCACAAAGCCAGCGTCGCAGACTTCCGGGCAGAGTTTGGCAAAAACTATCTGGAACTCGACTACTACGATGATGAAAGGAGCTACCCTATGAACATTATTGCAATCAGCGGCCGCTTGGCACGCGACCCTGAACTGCGCACCACTCCCAACGGAAAGCCTGTTGTGGAGTTCACGGTTGCAGTTGACCGGCCCGGCGTTAAAGACCAGACGGACTTTATCGACTGCGTGGCGTGGGAAAAGAAGGCTGAGTTTGTCGCCCAGTATTTCAAGCAGGGAAAGCGTATCGAGGTAAGCGGCGTCCTTACCACGCGAACCTACGAGAAAAATGGAGCGAAGCGCAAGCGGACGGAAGTTCGCTGCGATCAGGTCTTCTTCGGTGAGTCCAAGAAAGATAGCAGCACTACCCCGCAGGCGGCACCGGAACCCACGAACGATGATTTCCGCCCGCTGTCCGATGATGATGACATCCCGTTCTGAGAAAGGAGAACACATGGAAGAAAACAAGAATCCCCTCATGGGGCACGTCGTAAAGGTTCCTGCACAAATGGCTGGCGTTCCTGATGGAGTACAGATGACTGTGAATGCAGCCATGACTACATTCGCAGCAGTTGATGGCAAACCGGCTGGCATCGAAAGCATGGGGCCAGCAGAGTGCAATATGCTTGCCAGCTATACGCGGGGAACGGTTTCGTTCTCTGTCCACGGTGAGAAGCCCATTATGGTGAGCGTCCGTCTGGATGAACTGATGAGGCTTTTGCAGGCCGCTGCTGTATGCCACCACGAGCAGGAAGATAAGAAGAAAGCTGAGGAGGAAAAGGCATGAGAAAGCTGTTTACGTCCGAGTCTGTAACCGAGGGCCATCCCGATAAGGTGTGCGACCGTATCTCTGACGCTGTGCTGGATGCAGTTCTGGCAAAGGATTCGGAGGGCCGGGTGGCCTGTGAGACCTGCTGCACCACCGACACGGTGTTCATTGCAGGTGAGATTACGAGCAAGGTCGATGTGGACATTGAGGGCATTGCCCGGCGGGTCCTGCGTGACATCGGCTACACCGGCGGGGCATCTGGCTTTGATGCTGACACCTGCAAGGTCATGGTGTCCGTCCACAAGCAGTCCCCCGATATTGCAATGGGAACCAGCGACATGGTGGGCGGCGCAGGAGATCAGGGCATGATGTTCGGCTATGCCTGCAACGAAACCCCGGAGCTGATGCCCTTGCCAATCATGCTTGCGCACAAGATGGCCTACAAGCTCGCCCAGACCCGCAAGGATGGAACCATCCCCTTTATCCTGCCGGATGGCAAAACGCAGGTAACGGTGGAATATGAGGGGGATGGGAAGCCCAAGCGTATCGACACCATCGTCATCTCCACCCAGCACACGGATGGGAGCCTCCCTATGCTGATGTACCCGCTGGTGGAAAATGTCATCACGCCTGTTTTGCAGGAAGCCCGCAAGCATCTCCCGTGGCTCGACATTGACACCTACGACCTGTACATCAATCCTACCGGGCGTTTTGTGCAGGGTGGCCCTGCGGCAGACACCGGCTTGACCGGGCGGAAGATCATCGTGGACACCTACGGCGGTTATGCTCCCCACGGCGGCGGGGCATTCTCTGGCAAAGACCCCACGAAGGTTGACCGCAGTGCAGCATACATGGCCCGGCATATTGCAAAGAACGTCGTGGCATCGGGTCTGTGCAATAAGTGTCAGGTTCAGCTGGCCTATGCAATCGGCATGGCTCTCCCGGTGTCCCTGCGCATCGACACGTTTGGGGCCAATGTGGATGAGGAAAAGCTCTGCAAGGCGGTGGACTGTTGCTTTGAACTGACCCCGCTGGGAATCATTGATGCTCTTAATCTGCGCCAGCCCATCTATGAGCAGACATCCGCCTACGGTCACTTCGGCAATGTGGTGGGTGGTAATTTCACATGGGAGAGTACCCACAAGGCAGGACTCCTGCGCAGAACGTACAACACGCTGTAAGATACAGGGCAAGCCTCTTTCCCCGTGGGCGGGGAGGGGGCGAAGCCCATGATGGGAGGTTTAGACATGGCACAGGAAGACATGAACGTCACCATTCCCCCGGAAATGATGCAGGAGATCGTACGGGTGGCATCGGAAACAGCCATTGAAAAGTTCCAGCATGAAGCGGAACGGAGCCGGAAGGCCGTCAAGGACAAGCGCCTGCATAATACCAAGCTGCTGCTTCAGAACTACCACTGCTTTGTGGAGCATAGCAAGAGTGCCGTGTATGAAGCCAGCCAACTCTCCGAGGACGATGACTTCGAGAAGTTGATGGAGGAGCTGATGAGTCAGAGCGACGGCAGGGTGAGGGTCCCGGTGGTGAGGAGCATTCAGGAGAGCGCCGCCCACACCCGCATCATCGTGCAGCACATCGACCGTATGCTGGAATACTACAAGTTCCGCTGTGAGCATTCCAAGCGTGCGGAGGAAATGCGTCGGTATCGGACGATTTACGACCTCTACATTGCCCCTGAACCCAAGACTCAGCAGCAGATTGCCGATGAAGAACACGTCGATTTGTCAACCGTGTTCCGTGACCAGAAGGCGGGTATTTCCAAGTTGAGCGCCCTGATTTTTGGCTGGTTGGACTAAAATTTGGGCAAAGTTGCAAAAAAGTTGCCATTGAAGTGCTATTACCGATGTGGTAAGATACGAGGCGTGAACTGATGTGTCACTCCGAAAAAACCGCGAGCGGCACATCCGGCCTCGTAGCAAGCAGTAAAGCTAAAAATTCCCGTTCCAAGCGCGAAACCGATTGACTCCGGTGGGTAAAGGGTTAGAATGAAGATAGGCCCAAATCTTACCGGAACGGTTAGGAGGTACGACAGATGGAACGAAAATCCGATAAAGTCAGACGTCTGGTTGCAGACGGTGACTTCAAAGGGGCTTTGCGGATTGCAAAGGACTTCAGGCTCGGCATCACGAAGGAGCAGTCCTCCACGATGACAAGAGCGTATGAGTGCATGCAGCATTCAAGGATATTCCGAACGGATATAGTTACGTTGGCCCGGCCAGAAATGTGCTGACAAAAGCCTGCGACACCAGTGGGCTGACGTGGAGTATCAATAATGGCGTTTTACAGGTCAAAAAGCCGGGCGATACGATGAGCCGCGAGGTGTATGAGCTTTCGGCAGAAACGGGTCTGCTGGGCCTCCCAGAGCGCGTCCAAATCTCCAATGAAGATAAAGGCTACAGCTACGGCTGGGACGTAGAGTACCTGATGAATGCCGCAATCGGGCTGGACGATTATGTGTACCTGAACAGCAAAGTGGTCAAGGGCTATTTCCGGGTCTACTCGGTTCGGATTGAGGGTGACAACATGGAAGGTTCGTGGAGCTGCACAGCCCGCCTGTTGGAGGTGAAGCAGAAATGATGCAGGAGTTTGTTGACCAGATCAATAAAAGCGCCCGCAGCGCGACGGAGGATATGCACACGGCTCTGCCGGGCGAGATAAAAAGCTACGACCCGACCAAGGGCGTTGCCACCGTTCTGCCAAAGGCAAAGTTTGCAAAACCAGATGGCAGCACGATGGACTTTCCGGAAATTTCAGGAGTCCCGGTCATGTTTCCGCAGAGCAAAAATGTCACCATTGCATGGCCCATCAAAGCGGGCGATGGCTGTCTGCTGGTGTTCAGCGAGCAGGCTCTTGATTACTGGATGTACGGCAGCGAGAGCGACACCAAGCTGAAGTTTGACCTGACCAACGCCATTGCGATTCCGAATATCGTTTCTGGCGGCAACAGCACCATGAAGCTCGCCTGCGATGAAGATGCCGTGGCGATTGCGGCGGGTGACACCACCGTTAAGATCACGCCCAGCACTGTGCAGGCAAAAGTAGGCGGAACTGTTCTGACGGTATCGCTTGATGGCGTTACCATCGAAGGAAAGCTCACGGTCAAGGGCGGCATTATTGCGCAGGATGATGTTAAGGCATCCAATGGCAGTATCAGCCTTGCAAACCATGTTCACAAGGGCGACAGCGGCGGCATGACAGGAAAACCGCAGTAAAGGAGGGAAAAGCGTGATAGACCTGAAGCTCGATGCCACCGGGGATTTGGAACTCTCGGCGGCAGGCGACATTTCGGTTACGGACAGCATCATTCAGGCTGTCCGCATTCGTTTGTACTGGTTCTTTGGAGAATGGAGACTCATGCCAACGCTGGGCTTTCCTTACTTCGAGAACCTGCTGGTCAAAAATCCGAATGAATCCAAACTCCGGCATCTTATCCGGGAAACCGTGATGTCTGTTGACGGAGTGACGGATGTGTCGGAAATTCTGTTCAACATCGACAGGAAAAGCCGCAGGGCATTCGTGGAGATCACGTTCAACACGGATGAGGACAGCTTTAGAGAGGAGGTCAAAATCCCGTGGCAAAATATGGCCTGACCCCGCAGGGGCCGAATCCGAAACGCCTTGATGTCATCCTTGAGGATATGCACAGCAAGATGACAGACCGCCTTGGCGTAAACACCCGGCAGAACCCGCAGTCTTTGCTGAATCACATTCTGACCAACGTCGCAGATGAGATTGCAGAGCTGTGGGAATTTGGCGTAGATGTGTACCATTCGCAGTACACATCCAGCGCCACCGGCGTAAGTCTGGACTATGCTGCACAGTTTGGCGGCTCCACCCGTGAAATGGCGGCAAAGTCCTATTACAGCATTCTCTGCACAGGTTTGGATGGCACAACCATTCCGGCAGGAACGGTGATTGCATCCGACACAAACCCGGCAACCAGTCTGATGGCTACCGCAGATGCAACCATCACAAGGTCGGCTTTCAACAAGGCGACCGTCATCCTTGCATCACCGGCGGCTACAACGGCCCTTGGGGTAGCTCTTAACGGAAACCTATACACCATTACCCCTGACCCCAAACAAAGCACCAGCGAAGCCCTAGAGGCTCTGGGAACGGCCATCACAGATAAGGACTTCCATGTGACGGTCATCAACGACACCATCGTGATCGAAGCGGTCGATGAAACCAGCGAAAACACGCTGGTTCTGTCTGAAAACCTGACCACGGCCTCTGTTGGCAGCATCGTAACTTTTGAAACGGTGGATGCCGGAAACATCTTCATTCCGAACGGCGTGATTACAAAAATCGTAAAAGCCGTGCCGGGATTGACTGCGGTGTCCAACGTCGGCTCCTATGTTGCCGGTCGGCTCGCAGAGAGCGACATAGAGTTCAGGAAGTCCTATGCGAACAAAATCTACAACCGCTCGTCTGCTATGCTGGAAAGCATCAGGAGCGCTATTCTGAAGAATGTGCAGGGCGTTGTGAGCGTTGCTCCGTATGAGAATGACACGAACGAGATTGATTCTGCCGGCCGGTGGCCGCACAGCATCGAAGTCGTGGTTGAGGGCGGCGATGCAACGGAAATCGCCCAGCAAATCCTGAACACAAAAGCGGGCGGCATCAATACGTTCGGCAGCGTAGAAACTACCCTGCACGGCGTTTACGGCGAAGACATTGTGGTGCGATTCAACCGGCCGACATACGTCAAGGTTTGGTTCCGCGTGGGTGTCACCCTGAGTCCGAACACCAACCCGCCAGCCAACTATGCTGACCTCATCAAGGAACAGATTGTAGAGAAAATGTCGGAGCTGGAGGCAGGCGAGAATGTCATCCCGCAGAAGTTTAATCTTCAGGTATCTGGCATCGACTACATCGACGTATGGCTGTTTGCAACGCCGAATGACGGCGATATGCCCACCGGCTACACCCAGCGCAGCGTGTCTATCTCTGCGCGGGAGCGGGCCGTCACAGACGAAAACAGGATTGAGGTGGTCATGGATGGTTGATTACGTCCAGAAGCTCCGGGATGATCTTGTGGAGCAGTTCAAGGGCAAGCCCGTCATCGACGCGCTCATGGAAGCTATCGGTGATGAACTGAACGAAGTACGGCAGTTTTACGAAGACCTGCGCGACAAGCGGAACATCCAGACCGCAGTCGGAAAACAGCTTGATGGCATCGGCGACAACGCGGTTCTGACCCGCCTTGAAGCCGGTGCTTTGGCCTGCACCAAAGAATCCGTCTATGTGCTGGATGATGATGCCTACCGAACGTACCTGATATACAAAATCTGGAAGAATACCAACAACTGCACCTACTACGATATTATCCGGGCGTTCAGAATGTTCTGGGACAAGCCCCTGCATTACCGCGAGGACCCGGACATCCCGGCCACGATGATTTTTGAAACCGATGCTCTGTCGCCGGAGGATGATGTTTCCAAGCTGCTGAACGCCCCGTTTATCAAGGCGGCGGGCGTAGCAATTCTGGTGGTGGCAAACACCGAGAGCCCTGAAATGGTCGCAGATGTGCCGTTCGAGGGTATTCTGGGTCGGGGCTATATGACAACGACCCTGCCGGAGATTGAAACCGGCGAAGCGTTCATCGACACCGTGCTGCCGGTTCCAGCAGCGCAGAACATCACGCAGACAAAACTGCCTGAACTTGAGGAGGATGAGTTATGAGCTACTATGGTTTTGTCGTTACTGACAGCGGCCGAGAGCTGATTGCCAAGCTGGTTGCCGGGCAGCAGCTCCCGATTTCCAAGATTATGGTGGGCAGCGGCACTATCCCAGATGACGTGAAGCCGGCCGCAATGACCGCGCTGGTCGAGCCGGTGGCCGCTGGCACATCGACTGCCCCGGTCTATGATGGAGCCAGCGTCCGCATGATCGTGGAGTACCGCTCTGACCTGAATGGTGGGCTTGACCACGGATTTTGGCTCCGGGAGTTCGGCGTGTTCGCCTTTGACCCGGACAAGGGCGAAGTTCTCATCTACTACGGCACGCTGGGTGACTACCCGCAGTACGTCAGCGCTGCATCCAACACCGGCGTAGATGTTCGTCGCTTCCCGGTGTGCATCGTCATCGGTGAGGGACTGGGTGTCACTGTAGACTACAAATGCGAGGCTTGGATGACAGCGGAAGACGTGGAGCAGTATTGCTCGGTCACGATGCTCCCGGCATTCCTGAAGGAAGCGCAGAAGCTCGTGGATGCCCACGACGAGGATAAGGAAGCCCACCATTCCATCCTGAACAATATTTCCGACGTGTCTGCCCGGCTGGCTCTGCTGGAGCTGATGTTCAATACGTCCGTCACCGGCAATCCGTTTACGGTCACATTTGAAACTCTGGACGGCACGGTGGTAGAGGGTGTCTGGAACACCACGGCAAAGAGGATTGAGTTCTGATGGAACACATTGAATTTTCATGCCCGCCCGGTGAGCTTTCCTGCATCATCGGTAATTTGTTCGTCAGCCTTGAGCCTCCCTGCAAATATGTGCGCAGCACGCACCTGATGCTCTGCGGCATTACTCATAGCGGAAACGGCGGTCGCCTGATTGTTTTGGGCGACCGCTGTTCTTTCTATGGCCTTGCCAGCGATTTGGACGCTGCGAGAAATGGCCCTTGCCTTGAAAGAAGGTGTGACCGTGGCTGACAAAGAATATCTCCTCGGAAACAAGGCGCGTGAATTGCTGAAATACACGAACCAAGCGACGAAAACGGTGGCCGAAGATATTTCACGCAGGGATGTTCGGCAAATTTTCCAGAAGATGGCCGCGCTTGACGACATCCGGGATGTTCAGAAGGTCTGCTCCGAGTCCATCGCATATCTCGACCAGACGCACCGGGAGGGTTTCACAAAGGCGCTCTACCGCTGCTACGGCGAAGATATGCGCCTGATTGCTAAGAGCATCGTTCGGGACATCCACGCGGCCAACGGAAAGATGTTCCAGACCGAGTATGAGGAACGACTACGGCTGCTGGGCGTAGTCCTCGACGAATGCTCTTTGCTGAATGAGTACATTCAGCTCGTTCTGAACGATGGCGTTATTTCCATAAGCAAAAGCGCTGTCTGGACCCGAAAGGTTCAGGACGTAAAGAATATGGTTCTGTCGTGGAAGCAGAAGGACACCGCCCGCGCCGAAAAGCTCCGGGAGCAGGCCCGTCAGGCAGAACTCAAGCAGCAGGCGGCAATGGTAAAGGCCATCGTCCGTGAACTCCTGAAGGAACAGGAAAAATCAAGGTATCGTGCGGGTTCTCCGCTTGATATAGGGTGCGACTCGAATCTGCCACCAACTGGTGGCTCCGCTCTCCGAACTGCAACAACTCCAACAACGCTCTGAACGTCAACACCAATGGCGACTGGAACAACAACAACTGCTCCAACTCGAACGGCATCCGCCCCGCTCTGATGGATAAGCGAGATGAGTAACCCGGAAACGGGTGAAAACAGTGCGCCCATCATCAAAGGGAGTCGCATCCTGTCGGAAGCCTTTACGGCGGACGATAAACACATCATACCGAGGCAGGCCGCCCTTTGCGGGCGCAGCCTGCTGCCGTGAGGAAGCGGACCGGTATTAGACGAACGACCGACTGGGAGCTTCCTCTACCACTCCAGCCGGTGGAAGAAAACAAGTGGAAACACATGACATATCAAGAAATGTGCGAGTTCCAGACCCTCTACGAGGCATATCTGGAAGCACGAAAAGGAAAGAGGAGCAAGCCGGGAACGGCTCAATATGAGGCCGACGCCCTGATCTGCACCGACAAGCTGTCATACGTTCTGAACCAAAAGCTCTACAAGCCCAGCGGTTTTGAAACCTTTTACGTTTATGAGCCGAAGAAACGGCTTGTGCAGGCTCCCGCTTTTGTGGACAAAGTAGTCCTCCATGCGTTGACGGACAATGTTCTGTACGACACGATTTGCACCAGCTTCATCCGCGACAACCACGCTTCGCAGCGTGGCAAGGGGACACTGGATGCCATCGTGCGCCTGAAGGGCCACATGGTCGATTACTACCGCAAGAACGGCAGTGCGGACGGATGGGTGCTGAAGTGCGATGTTCACCATTTCTTCGCCTCCATTGACCATGACATCCTGAAAGCAAAACTGCGGGCTTTGATGCAGAAGCGCGGCGTAGACATGGCGTTCTATGACCTCATGTGCATCTACATTGACAAGACTGACGGCTTGCCCCTTGGGTATCAAACCAGCCAACTGCTTGCCTTGATGTTCCTTGATGAGTTCGACCATTACATCAAGGAAGACCGGGGATGCCGCTATTACGGACGATACATGGATGATTTCTACGTCATCGCCCGGACAAAGCGGGAACTTCAGCTTCTCCTGAAGGACATTGAGCGTTGGATGAGCGACCTCCACCTCGAACTTAATTCCAAGACAGCAATTTTTCCCTTGAAAAACGGACTGGATTTTCTGGGCTTCCACAGCTACCTGACGGAAAGCGGAGCCTGCGTCCAGAAGCTCCGCCGCTCGGAGATTCAGCGCATCCAGACCCGCGTCAAATACTGGGAGAAAGCCTACCCAGCAGGGGAAGTAACCAGAGAAGCTATCATCACCAGCTTCGTAGCGTGGGATGCTTTTGCATCCTACGGTGACACCTACGCATTACGGCTGAAATACGCCAAGAAGGTCTCGGCAATCATTGGCGTGGACGTAAAGCCTCGGAGGAAAATTAACTCCACGAGGAGCGTCCGCGCTCTGCGCCGGGTAAGGCAGGAACAGAACATCCGTAGGAAAAGAGGTGACATCACGCCCCGTGAAGACCTGTTCCAGCCCGAACCGCGACCCGATGGCATTCCGCCGTGGATGTAATACACAACAGGAGGTTCTTTTTTCTATGGCTTATGTGACTTTGAGTTCCAAAGCGGTCGGCAGTACCATCAAGCTGAAAGTGAATGGCACTGCCAAAGATTTCCTTATCATCCATCAGGGCAAGCCGTCGAGCGTCTATGATGATAGCTGCAACGGCACTTGGCTGCTGATGAAGGACATCTACGAAAGCCGCCAGTGGCATAGCTCGAATACCAACGACTATGCGGGCAGTACCATTCATTCCTACCTGAACAGCACGTTCCTGAACCTGTTCGAGTCGAACATCAAGAACGCCATCAAGCAGGTAAAGCTCCCGTACCGCAAGGGCAGCGGTACATCGACGACCGTAACCAGTGGCTCGAATGGCCTGTCTGCGAAGATTTTCCTTCTCAGTGCAACCGAAACGAGCTTCAGTTTCTCCTATATGCCGAGCGGCGAAGGCGCGGAGCTGGCCTATTTCAAGGGCTGTGCAGACAACGGTTCGGATTCTAAGCGTGTTGCATATCTCAACGGCTCTGCCACCCTCTGGTGGCTCCGCTCTCCGTTCTGCGGCGGCTCCGACAGCGCTCTGTACGTCAACACCAATGGCGACTGGCGCAGCCGCTACTGCTCCTACTCGTTCGGCATCCGCCCCGCTTTGATTTTGCCCTCTACTCTCTTGGTGTCTGACGATGGCACGGTCTCGACTAATACCGCGCCCTCGACTCCGGGGAGCATCTCCGTTCCTTCGTCCATCATGGGCGGCACGAACATCTCGATCTCGTGGGCGGAAAGTTCCGATGCTGAGAGCAACCTCGCCGGTTACAAGGTGGAGCGTTCGACCAACGGCGGCAGTTCGTGGAGCCAGATTTATCAGGGTACTGCCACCAGCACCACGAACAACGTCGCCTTCGGCACTACGTCCGTGATGTACCGCGTCAAGGCATACGACACCGAGGGTCTGGAGTCTGGCTGGCGCACCAGTTCGCAGGTCACGGTGGTCAACAACAACGCTCCGTCGGCTCCGCCCTCCATTGCGGTGCCGAACGATGTCAAGGGCGGCAGTACGCTGGTGATCTCGTGGACTGCGGCCAGCGACAGCGACGGCAATCTGAGCGGCTACATTCTGGAGCGCAGCACCGATGGCGGCTCCACCTACACGCAGGTGTACAAGGGCAATGCACTGACCTACACCGACACCATCACCAAAGGCTGGTCCACCGTGATGTACCGCGTCAAGGCGTATGATAGCTATGACGCTCAGTCTGGATACACCACGTCCACCAAGCGCACGGTCGATAACAACACCGCACCGACCATCACGACCTCCAGCGCGGCCAACCTCGGCACCAAGTCCAGCGGCTTTGCCATCTCGTACTCCGTGGATGATAAGGATGCAGGGGACACCCTGACCGTCACCGAGAAACTGGACGGCACGACCAAGCGTACCTTCACCGCGACCCGCAAGGCCACCAACAGCTTTGCCGTCACCGGTGAGTATTTCCAGAAGATCACGAACGGCAGTCACACCCTGACTGTCACCGTGACCGACGGCAAGGCTACCGTGACCAAGACCTTCACCTTTACGAAGGCTGTCACCGCCGCCAGCATTACGCTGGCAGAGCCGATGACTGCGGATGCCCAGATCACGCTCTGCGCCATCACCGTAGGCGGTCTGATTCCCGCTGATGCTGTGTTCAAGGTAGAGGTCACGAACAACGGCAACGATGACTCGCCGGTCTGGGAAGATGCCACCACGGAGGCCCGGAACGGCCGCAACCACTTGTTCACGAACGAGACTGCGGCCAAGGGTTTTGCATTCAATTTCCGCGTCACCGCAGAGCGCGGTGCAAGCGGTGAGAGCGGTTATATCGCTTCGATTCAGGGAGGTTTCCAGTAATGGGTTTGAACAGAGTGAGAGTTGATTCCGTAGCTGATATGCGGAAGAAGAAAACGATGGCGGAGCTTCAGGAGGAGAACGAAGCCTTGAAGGCCAAGGTGTCCGGGCTGGAAACCAACCTTGAAGACACCCAGATGGCACTGTGCGACGTGTATGAACAGCTTATCGCTGTCACTTCCGCCGCAGACAAGGAGGCTTAATCATGGCTGAAATCTACGCCAACCTCATCCGCCGGGGGCGGAAAACCATCGAGCAGGTTCCTGAGCGCCTGCGTGAAGAAGTCAAGGCCATTCTCGCGGCGGACGGCAACGCATGAGCCGCCTGCGGGAATTTGCCTTAAAAATATTGCTGAGAAAGGAGAAAGGCATCATGGCAGTCATTTATGCAACCCTCATTGTGAAGGGCAAGAAGACCCTCGATCAGGTTCCGGCTCTGATTCGGAAGCAGGTTGAGGAAATCCTGAAAGACCTCGAAGTCGAGGTCGAGTAACCGTGTAGGGGAGTCGGGAGAACCGGCTCCCCTCATTTTTTGTAGGACAAGAGAAGGGAGGTTCAGATGGACCAGCCTATTACGCGAGCCGAGCATGAGGAGTTCAAGCGCCGGCTTGAAGAAGAAAATGCCCGTCAGGACAGGCGAATTGCTCTGCTGGAGGAAAGTGTGAGCAAGATGGGCGCACTGTCTACGTCGGTTGAGAAACTGGCCTTGAGCATGGAGAGCATGGTGAAGGAACAGGAGAAGCAGGGCAAGCGGCTGGAAACATTGG
>ERZ808240.3515-NODE-3515-length-15125-cov-9.231652_pt1 | contig 15125 bp, 19 predicted proteins | sample MGYA00521084_ERZ808240 | MGnify/ENA primary metagenome ERZ808240 (study PRJEB31516, sample SAMN03275571) | gut metagenome | biome: mammalia-associated habitat; material: feces | host: Papio cynocephalus | place: Kenya | collected 2012-08-06 ... | reverse complement strand
ACATCTGTATACTATTATAGTCGCATGAAAACATTTACAAATTCCTAAACAAAAACAAAAACACGGATTTCTCCGTGTTGAATTTCAGATGGCGGAGCAGGGGAGATTTGAACTCCCGCTAGGTTATTCGCCTACTGACGGTTTTCAAGACCGTTCTCTTCAGCCACTTGAGTACTGCTCCAAATGACTTGTGTATTATATAATACGGCAAGTCGGTTTTAAAGAAAAATCATCTCTTTTCAGAGATGATTGTCTTGCTTTCATGGTGGGCGCTACAGGGCTCGAACCTGTGACCTTCTGTACGTCAAACAGATGCTCTCCCAGCTGAGCTAAACGCCCGAAGCGAAAATAATTATAATTGATTGGCCTTTTAGAGTCAACATTTTTTTGTTTTTTTGTTTTTGATTTTCTGACTCAGGAAACAATTTTGTTTTTTTCATTCTGTCTTTCTGTCCTATTTGTCGGATATTCGTTCATTTGATAGATTTTTAGGCGATGTAAGTGCTATACTTGTAACGCATGAAAAATCCAAAAAATTTCGAAAAAATCACCTTTGGAATTATCTATTTCGCACTCATCTTAGCCACTATCATTCTTCTTATCCTTAAGAGATTCGGGGAAGCTATTTTCGTTGGTTTCCCAATGCTCGTTCTTTTTCCGATTTATCTTACTTTCCTTTGGCAATATAGAGGAAAGGAGATGATCAAGGGAATGATCTTTGGAAATGTCATCCGTTTCCTACTGATCCTTCTCGGAATTCTTGGGCCAGCATTGATTTGGTATTATGTACCTTCCATTCATGATGCTACAAGTTCTTATCTTATTTTTATACCTGCCGTAGAAGTCCTTGGGATCTATACTCTTGTTATGATCCACTTCACAAGACTAGGCAAGGAAAACGGAGATGACAGAAAATGAATCTAAACAATATTCTCAATAATGATTTTCTAAAGATGTTCCCTGTCGAATTCTTCAGTAGTCTGATTGTTATGACTCTAGTCTGCATTTTTTCTATTGTTGTCTATTTCAAGCAGAAGAAATATTCCCCGCTGGATCAGCCAAAAGGTATTGTCAATGTGGCTGAGATGATTGTCGAATTTGCAGACGAGAAAGTATCAGACTTGATGCACTGTCCAAGATATTTTTTCAATTTTGGTGCTTATGTAACCTGTCTTTTCTCCTTTATCTTCTTTGGCTTTGTTTTGGGTATGATGGGTCTTCCGGTTCTGTTCTTCGTCGGACCGAAATCAGAAGGCTACGTTTGGAGTGAAAGTAAGCTTTTCACTCAGCTTCCCAACCCATTCACCAATCTTGCTTTTACATTAACCATCGGTCTTTTGACGGTAATAATGATTGAAATAACAAAATTAAGGACTCAGAAATTCTCTTATTGGAAGCAGTTTGTCTTTACTTTCCCACCTCTTCTTCCTTTGATTACGAACTTCACCCCAATGCTTTCTTTAGGAATCCGTTTGTTCGGAAATTCTTTTGCCGGTTATTGCATCATGACACTGATCTATGGTGCCATGAACGGAATTGCTAACGGTTTCGGTTTGGTTGCATCTCCGCTTATCATGCCTTTCCTCCATGCTTACTTCGATTTGTTCAGCGGCTTTATACAGGCTCTTGTTTTTACGATGATTACGATGATGGATCTTGCACAGGAAGCTCCGGAAGAGGATTATCTGGAAACACAGGCCAAAGCCATTTCGCTGAAAGCTCAGATGTAGTAAAAGCCATTGAATCAAGGAGGCTATTATGACTAATTTATTAAACAATCTCGTCGTTTTGGCAGAAGGAGCTGCTGACAACGCCTATTCCGCAGCCAAGTTCCTTTACATCGGTGTCGGTATCATCATGTTAGCCATGTCCGTTTCTTCTATCGCAGAAGGTCTTGTTTGCTCTTCTGCAATCAAGGGAATGGCCAGAAATCCGGAAGCTAGCAAGACGCTTCGTTCTAGCATGATTCTTGGTGTTTCTCTTTGCGAAACTGTCGCTATTTATGGTTTGGTTCTTGCCATTCTTCTTATCTTCGTTGCCGGTCCTAAGACCATGGCCTAATAGAAAGGCAGAGCATGAAGAAGAAGTTTCCTGCTTTCTTGTTCATCGTTTCGATGCTGACCTTGACATCCTGTGACTCTCAAGGTATCAGCGACTCGATTTCCGAAACTGTCGCCAATGCACTTCCGAATCTTTGGATTTCCTTGGCTCAGCTTGGAGCGTTTTTGGTGATGGTCGCCGTTTTCTTCTTCTTTGCCTATCGACCCATCAAGGAGAAACTGAAGAAGAGAAGCGAATATCAGAGGGATATGGTCAATAAGGCCAATCAGAATCTTGCCCAGGCCGAGAAAGCGAAAGAGACTGCCGAAAACAATATTCAGGCTTCCAGAAATCAGGCAAACGAAATCATCCAGGCAGCTGAAAAAGAAGCCAAGATGAGAAGCCAGAAGATTATGGATAATGCCCAGGTAGAAATCGACAGAAAGATGAAACAAGGTGAAATCGAAATCGCCGAAAGGAAAGCCCTTTTGGAGAGAAAGGCACACAACGAGATTGTCTCGACTGCCTTGGATGCCTCCAAAGCGATTTTGGGTCGTGAACTGACTCAGCAAGACAATGATAAGATTGTCGATGATTTCATCAGCAGAATCGAGAAAGAAAACGATTCTCATGATGGGGAATAACCATGAATAAGTCTCTTTTGAAGCACTATGCCAAAGCCCTTTTCGAAGAGAGCATTGCCAAAGGAAGACTGGAAGAAGTCTACCAGGATTTTCGTCTTGTCAAAGAAACCTTCGACAAAGAAAAAGAGTTCTCTTCCTTTTTGGATTCTAGACAGGTTCCCTTGTCCTTCAAAGACAAAATCCTGGACCAGGTTTTCCCAGGAAAAATCGAGACGATGACTTTGGGGTATCTTCATATCGTAACAAAAAACCACCTTTCCAGATATATGGACATCATGGAGGAGGAATTCCACCATATGTACAATCAAAGCAAAGGGATTCTTGAAGGGCTTATTTATACGGGTTACCTACTTGAAGATTCCACTATTGTCCGACTGGAGAATGTCTTCTCCAAAAAATACGGTAAGAATGTTCACTTCCACATGATTTTAGACAAGAGAGTCATTGCAGGGATGAAAATAAATATCAATGACACTCTTTATGACTACACCATCGATTCCAAGATAGAGAACGTCAAAAAGAAGCTTCTCTATTCCGGCGACTAGGAGGACTTATATGGCAGAAAACAATGATCTGATTACGAACCTTGTTCGCAAGGAAATCGAAAACTACGAAAGTAAGATTGAAACCAATGATGTCGGGACTGTCATCAGCGTCGGTGATGGTATTTGTACCATTTTCGGCCTGGATCAGGCTCTTTACGGAGAACTTCTGGAATTCCAGAATGGCGTCTATGGCATGGTCATGAACCTGAACGAAGATAGTGTCGGCTGTGTCATCCTTGGAAAAGATTCCGCCATCTATGAAGGGGATACCGTCAAGAGAACAAAACGTGTCGTCTCCGTTCCTACCGGCGATGCTCTTTTAGGAAGAGTTGTAAACGCCTTGGGTCAACCAATCGATGGACTTGGCGAACTAAAAGATACCATCGATGCTCCGATTGAAGCTCCAGCTCCAAGAATCATGGATAGACAGCCTGTCGACGAACCTCTTCAGACAGGAATCAAGGCCATCGATTCCATGATTCCGATCGGTAAAGGTCAGCGTGAACTTATCATCGGCGACAGACAGACAGGAAAGACAGCTATTGCCATCGACACGATTCTCAACCAGAAGGGCAAGGATGTCATCTGTATTTACTGTGCCATCGGTCAGAAGAATTCTACAGTTGCCCAGGTTGTCGGAAAACTCAAAGACAACGATGCCATGGGCTATACGGTTGTCGTCAATGCTTCAGCAAGCGAATCCGCACCTATGCTTTATGTCGCCCCCTATGCAGCAACAAGTATCGGCGAATATTGGGAAAAGAGAGGCAAAGATGTTCTTATCATCTATGATGATTTAAGTAAGCACGCCGTTGCCTATCGTGCCCTGTCTTTGCTTTTGAAGAGATCTCCGGGACGTGAAGCCTACCCTGGTGACATCTTCTACCTTCACTCCAGACTCTTGGAGCGTTCTTGTCATCTTAACGACAAATTAGGAGGCGGATCCTTGACCGCACTTCCGATTGTCGAAACTCAGGCAGGTGATATTTCCGCTTATATCCCGACCAACGTCATTTCCATTACGGATGGTCAGATTTTCCTTTCCACCGACATGTTCAACATCGGTCAGAGACCGGCAATCGATACTGGTCTTTCTGTCAGCCGTGTCGGCGGTGCCGCTCAATACAAATCCATGAAATCCATCGCATCTTCTTTGAAGATCGAACTTGCAAACTACATGGAGCTTCTCGATTTCTCCCGTTTTGGATCGGACCTTGATGCTGTAACCAAGTCAATCCTCAATCATGGTGCCCTGCTTCAGGAAATCCTCAAGCAAAAGCAGTACAGTCCGATGTCCATGGAAGATGAGGTCATCGACATCTTTGTCGCCCAAAGCAAAACAATCGATGATGTACCTTTGAAATCTGTCCAAGAGGTACTGAAGAACGTCCATTCCTATATCGACAGCAATCATCCTGAAGTCAGAAAAACTCTCCAGGATACCCGAAAACTTGATGATGCAACCAAGAGCATCATCCTCGAAAGCGCGAAGAATGTCTTGGCAGGAATGAAATTCTGAATCAGATAGGAAACACATATGCCTGAAAGCCTAATTGAAACAAGGAGACGAATCCAGACAATTCAATCGACGGAAAAAATCACGAAGGCCATGAAGCTTGTGGCTAGTGTAAAGTTCCAGAAATTCAAGCGTCAGTTCGAACAGTCTCTCAGCTATGCCAACGAGATGGAGAAGACGATGTACACAACCATTATGAATGTCGATCTCTCCCGGAAAGATTTCAGTCAATATCTTTTGTCTTTTGATATGTCCAGAAATCTCTATGTGATTGTTACCTCCACGTTAGGTTTGTGCGGTTCGTACAATTACAACCTGTTCCGAACTCTTGATCCTCTTCTGAAGAAAGGCGATGAAATCGTCGTTATCGGTCAGAAGGGATATATCCATTACCATGATTCTCCTTACAAAATCTATGATCAGTATGTAAATCTTTTCGATAACTTCAACTACGACAACGTCCGGGCAATGCGTCATTTCCTCTTCCGTCTCTATCGGAACGAAAAATACCATTCCATTCAGCTTGTCTACACCAAATACAGAAATTCCATGTCCTTTGTTCCGACACTGAAGGAAATTGCTCCGCTTCCTCTGGAAGCCATCCAGGAAAAGCTGAAGCTCGACCAGTCCTTCCCGCCATTATTCGAACCGAATGCCAATGAAGTCGCTGATTTGATTCTTCCGCATTATGCAGATAGTCAGCTTTTCATCAAGATGATGGAAAGTCAGCTCTCCGAGCATGCTAGTAGACGTAATGCCATGGAAACAGCAACAGACAATGCAGACGAGATTCTATCCAGTCTTAAGATTCAGTACAACAAGGCAAGACAGAATGCCATTACCCAGGAAATAACAGAGGTCGTAGGCGGCGCCGCAAGCGCCAACAACGACGATTAAGGAGGTATAGACGATGAACGAAACTTATGGAACTTTGGTCCAGGCAGTCGGACCAGTCATCGATGTCCGATTCAAAGAAGGTGAAATACCTCCGCTTCTTATGGCTTTGAAAGTCAAGAAGGATGATGGCGAGGAACTTACACTTGAGGTGTTGCAGCATATCGGTGATGATACCGTAAGATGTATTGCTATGGGTTCTTCTGATGGTATCCGAAGAGGGCTCAAAGTCCTCAATACCGGTGCTCCGATTGAAGTACCAGTCGGAAAAGAAGTCTTGGGAAGAATGTTCAATGTTCTAGGAAATCCGATCGATGATGCTGGCAGCTTCACTCCGACCCAGTTCCATTCCATCTACAATGATCCGCCACGTTTCCAGGACCAATCCACAAAGGTGGAAATCTATCAGACCGGTCTTAAGGTCATCGATTTGCTTTGTCCATACATCAAAGGTGGAAAGGTCGGCCTTTTCGGAGGTGCCGGTGTTGGTAAAACCGTTCTGATTCAGGAACTTATGCATAATATCGCCTATGAGAACCATGGTATTTCCGTCTTCGCCGGTGTCGGCGAAAGATCCAGAGAGGGAAACGACCTCTATGGTGAAATGAAGGAAAGCGGAGTCTTATCCAATACCGCCTTGGTCTTCGGTCAGATGAACGAAACTCCTGGTGTCCGTATGAGAGTTGCCCTTTCCGGTCTGACCATGGCCGAATATTTCCGTGACGTCTCTCATCAGGACGTTCTCCTTTTCATCGACAATATCTATCGTTTCACTCAGGCGGGAAGCGAAGTCTCTGCGCTTCTTGGACGTATGCCTAGCGCCGTGGGATATCAGCCGACTTTGGCTACTGAAATGGGCCAGCTCCAGGAGCGTATTGCTTCAACGAAGAATGGTTCCATCACCTCCATCCAGGCTGTCTATGTCCCAGCCGACGATCTTACCGATCCGGCTCCTGCTACGACTTTCTCTCACCTGGATGCCAAGACGGTCTTATCCAGAAGCATCGCATCCTTGGGTCTTTATCCAGCTGTCGATCCTCTTGCCTCTTCCAGCAACTTCCTGGATCCGAATGTCGTCGGGGAAAAACATTATCAGGTAGCAAGACAGGTTCAGTCCATCCTCCAACGTTACAAGGATCTTCAGGATATCATCGCCATCTTAGGTATGGATGAGCTTTCCGAAGAGGACAAGATGGCTGTCAACAGAGCCAGAAGAATCCGTAACTTCCTTTCCCAACCGACGCATGTTGCCGAAAAATTCTCCGGTATTCCGGGTGTCTTTGTTCATCTTCAGGATACCATCGATTCCTTCGACCGCATTTTGAAGGGAGAAGGAGACTATCTTCCTGAGGATGCCTTCTCCTATGTCGGAACCTTCGACGAAGCAAAGGCCAAAGGCGAGAAGATTCTCCAGGAAGCCAAAATGAAGGAAGAAAAGAAGAAGGACGAGACGACTCTCGCGGCCAAGTAACATGGATACATTCACGCTGAGAATCGTCACACCAACCAAGGATTACCTTACCAAGGACGTACAGAGCATTACCGTCAATGCGACCGAAACCGGTCAGATGACTTTATATGCCCATCATGCGGACTTGATTGCCAATCTCGATATTTCCCCATTGGAAATCCATTTCAACGGCCATCGTTCTTTCTATGCCATTTCCGGAGGAGTCCTTCAATCCAGAAACAAGGAAAATACCATCACCTTGATTGTCTATGCCATCGAATCCATTGATGAAATCGATGTGGCCAGAGCCAAGGAGAGCAAAATTCGGGCAGAGAAGATTCTCGCCGGAAGCCGTTCTCCGAAGGAAGCCATCGAAATGGAAAGACAGATCAAGAGAGCTCTCAACCGTCTCAAAGTCAAAACCGATTGCAAAGATATCTAAGCCTGCAAAAATGCAGGCTTTTTATATGGAAAGTGGTTATATTCTGTGGAGAAAAAGGATGGAAAACCTTATAATTGAAAGGTCAATGTATCGGAGGTACGTCTATGGAATTCAACAACATCAGCTGGGATGAATATTTCATGTCGATTGCCATGCTTTCCAGCATGAGAAGCAAGGATCCCCATACGAAAGTTGGAGCCTGCATCGTTTCCAAGGATCACAAGGTACTTTCTTTGGGATACAACGGAATGCCAATCGGAATTGATGACAGAAAAATTCCGTGGTTAGGCCACGAGGACACCGACGACTTTCTGTCCACCAAATATCCGTATGTCTGTCATGCGGAACTGAACGCAATTTTGAATTCGAACCACGATCTTCAGGGATCGATTGTCTATGTGACTCTCTTCCCCTGCAACGAGTGCACGAAAGCCATCATCCAGTCGGGAATCAAGAAGATCATCTACCTTTCGGACAAATATCACGATACAAAAGAAGAGATTGCGGCAAGAAAGATGCTGGATATGGCCGGAATCGAGTATGTCCCCTACAAAGGGAAGATTCCCAGCATTCACTTTGAAAAGGAGTAGAACATGGGATATTCAAAGCACACGAAATTCCCTTTCAGGAAATGCATCATTGCCAGCATTGTCATCCTGATTGTGGCAAGCATGGTTCTGACTCTCCTTGTATCCATTACCAAAAACCAGCCGGACGATACTTTGGGATTCATTTTGATGATTGTCTTCTTATCAGTGTTTTCGGCACTGTTACTAGGATACTGGATCTATCAGATCGTAAGATATATCGGGATAAGAAAAGATGAGAAGTGAAAATAAAATCAAAGAGCTCATGAAAAGGGATGAAAAAATACCTCAGGATAGTTCCATCTATCTTGAACATCTTTCGTTTGGTTATACGGACGTTCTGAATCTGGAAGATATCACCTTGGATATCAAGAAAGGACAGTATGTTTCCGTCATCGGTCACAACGGTTGCGGAAAGTCGACCCTTTCCAAACTGATAGACGGAATCCTAGTCCAGAACAGCGGAGAAATCTATATCGAAGGAGTCAGGATGACCGACAGCAATGCTCTCCTTCTGAGGAAGGAAATCGGAATGGTGTTTCAGAATCCGGATTCCCAGTTCATCGGAGCCACTGTCCGCGATGATATCGCGTTCGGCCTTGAAAACGACCAGGTCGATCCGAACAAGATGGACGAAATCATAAAGAAAAGTGCCTCTTCCGTCGGAATGGAAGACTATCTAGACAGCGAACCCAGCAACCTGTCCGGAGGGCAAAAGCAGAGAGTCGCTATTGCCGGAATCATCGCCAGAAATCCTCACATCCTGATTCTGGATGAAGCTGGCGCTATGCTTGATCCGAAAGGAAAGCGGGAGATACGGGAGATCATAAAGGAAAAGAAAAGACTTAATCCATCCTTGACGGTTTTGAACATCACCCACGAAATCGATGAAGCCTATGATTCCGACAGGGTCATCGTACTCAATGACAAGAAAATCGTTCTGGACGGAAAGCCTGAGGATGTTTTCGAAAACGATGATCTTCTTAAAAGCATCTCTTTGGATATTCCTTTCTGCCATAAGCTTGTCAATGAACTGAGGAAGGATGGAATGGATATCGAGAAGATCAGCAATGAAGAGGAGCTATTAGATAGATTATGCCCATCCAAGTAGAACATCTTTATTATACCTATGACATTCATAGGCCAAGCGAAAGGAAGGCTCTCGAGGACATCAATCTGACGTTCAAGGACCATTGTTTTTCGGCTTTGATCGGTAGGACGGGAAGCGGAAAATCCACGCTGATTCAGCAATTGAACGGACTTCTCCTTCCGACTTCCGGCAAAATAACGGTCGGAAACTATATTATCGATATGTCTTTGGAGTACAAGGAAAAGAACGGAGCAAAAATCATCGATGAGAAGGCGATGAAAAAGAAGAGCAAGGCAAAACTGAAGGATATCAAGTCACTTCGCAAGAAAGTCGGACTCGTCTTCCAGTTTCCAGAATACCAGATTTTCGAAGATACCGTGATCAAGGATGTCATGTTCGGTCCCAAGAACTTCGGAGCAGATGAAAAAGAAGCAAGAGAGCAGGCTAAGGAAGCTCTATCGCTTGTCGGATTGGATGAGAGTTTCTATGAACGTTCCCCCTTTGAGCTAAGTGGCGGTGAGAAACGTAGGGTGGCTATAGCCGGAATCATCTCCATGAAACCGGACGTTTTGATTCTCGATGAACCGACGGTCGGTTTAGATAAGGAGGGTGAAAACAGACTGATGAACCTTCTCAATACGATTTCCAAAGAAAACACAAGCATCATCATTGCTACTCACAACATGGATCTTGTCCTGAAATACTGTGACCGGGCGATTGTACTGAATTACGGAAAGATTGTCAGTGATTCAACCCCTCTAGCTTTGTTTCAGAACGTCGACTTTTTAAAACATTCTTCCATCGAACCTCCTAAAGTGTTTTCTTTTGCTCTCGCTTTGAAGGAACGAGGATTGAATCTTGATTTGTCCAAAGTAAAGGATACAGAATCCTTAGCTTTGGAAATCATAAAAGCCAAGGAGGGAAAAGTATGAATATCACCTTGGGCAAATATCAGGCATACAATACCGTTTTCCATCGAATGGATAGCAGGGTGAAGCTGGTAGGTCTTATTATCTTCATGGTAGCCAGTTTTCTCAATTATGGGAGTTCTGCCGCTTATGGAAGCTATTCCAACTTGATTGTCTATCTTGTTCTCTTTCTCATTCTTCTTGTCTTCACCATCATTTCCAAGACAAGCTTTTTCCAGCTTTTCCACTCATTGAAAGCTTTGTGGCTGATGATTTTGTTCCTGCTTATCCTTCAGATTTTCCTTCCCAGTGTCAACGTCTCAGGAGATATCGCTTTCCAGATATTCGGAAAAAGCGTCTACTATGCGACCATCATCAACTTGTCCTACATCATGATCCGTTTGATTCTCGTCATGATGATGACAAACATCTTCACTTCCACGACAAAGCCGATGGAAATGACTGCTGCTATGGAGTGGTTGTTCTACCCTTTGAAATGGATTCATGTCCCGATTCATAAACTTGCCATGGCCTTGTCTCTTGCCCTTCGTTTCATTCCGACACTGATGGATCAGACAAACCGCATCATGAGGGCTCAGGCCAGCCGTGGCGTAGATTATAAACAGGGAAAGTTCAAGGACAAAGTAAGAGCCATCGTCGCTTTGATCATTCCTTTGTTCATGCAGGCATTCATCACTTCCGGTGAACTTGCCGATGCCATGGAAGCAAGAGGATATGATCCAAATGCCAAAAGGACCCGATATCGTGTCGTCAAATGGCAGCTAAAAGATACGTTGAGCGTCATCTTCCTTTGTCTATTCCTTTCCGGAATGATTGCTCTTTCCGTAATCCGTTTCGACTATAATGCACTATTCCCGTCCTTATCGCTTCCAAGGCTTTCCTCCAAGGTATGATATGAAGATTCTTGTGAGACTTGCCTTCTTCGGAAGGGATTTTCTTGGGACACAGAAGCAAAAAAAAGGGGAAACGATACAGTCGCTGTTCGAGTGGATGCTGTCTCTCTGTTATCAAAAGCCTGTTCAGGTCTATATTTGCTCTAGACTTGACCGCTATGTCAATGCCTATGATTATGCTTTGATGTTCGAGGCACCTGATAACCGCATGAGCATCGACAGACTGAAATACTACTTTAGAAGAATGATCAAGAAAGATATCACCATCTACGATGTAAGAGAAGTCGATGATGATTTCCATCCCAGATATGACTGCAGTTATAAATCCTATGTCTACACGATTCAAAATAGAGAAGTGAAGAATCCACTATTCTCATCCATTGCTTTTTCTCCAAAGAGAGTATTGGACGTATCAAAACTGAAAGAAGCAATTTCATTTTTTGTCGGAAAACACGATTTTCGATTCTTCGCTACTCCGGAGGGAGACGAAAACACAATCGAGACTCTTGATTATGCCGAAATCGTAGAAGAGAAAGGTTTCCTTTTCATCCGCTTCATCGGAAAAAGTTTTCTCCGATATCAGGTCCGGTTTATGGTGGGTGGACTTCTTCGTTATGAAGAAGGAAAAATCAACCAGCAGGATATTTTAGATATGCTCTCCTCCAAAAGCGTCAAATGGGATAAGCTGAAGGCTGATCCTTATGCCCTGACTTTAGAAAGAATCTACTATCCATCCATCGACAAGAATCCCGATTATCCTAAAGGGGTGCCTGCATTCTTTTTGTAGATTGACTTACTTTATTCACGTTCGATTGCGTCTTTCAATGTCTCTCCGTGCGTATTATAATAAACAACTGAGAAAGAAATATATATGAAGAAGAATCCACAAGGACACGATAATTTCATCGCCATCCTGCACAAATATTTTAAAAAAGAAGACATTTTCAAGGTACCGAATATTCTCTGCTACATGAGAGTCATTTTCATTGCCGCTTTTCTTTGTCTCTATCTGATTCCGATTCAGATTGCTGGAAACGAGAAAGCCGGAATCTACCTGGCCTGTGGAATCATGGCAACCGCTGTCTATACAGATTTCCTGGATGGATTCATCGCAAGAAAATTCGACCAATCTTCGGAAATGGGAAAAATCCTAGATCCGATAGCCGATAAACTGACACAGTTTTCCATCGCTCTTGCCATTGCCATCCGGTTCCATGAATTTCCCTGTGTCCTCATACTCCTTTCCCTGATTCTTCTGAAAGAGGGTTGGATGTTTGTTGCCGTCATCATCCTAGCAAGACATAACAGAAGCTTCGATGGAGCCAAATGGTATGGTAAACTTTCCACATTCCTCATCTACGTAATTCTAGGTGTTATCCTTGTTTGCGGTCCATTCGTCATCGAAGCCTTCCCCTTGAACCAAGATCCCGTTTACGCACATCTGATCATCGACGGTCTATCCATATTCGCCATACTCTGTGAAGTGTTTGCGTTTGTCAATTATATGATTCTATACAGGAAACTGTTGAAAGGCCAAGGAAAAGACGAAATCGAAAAAGAAATGAAGTCTGACAAAAAGGAGAACTCGGATTTATGATCAAAATTTATTTATCTCCAAGTTGTTCAAGTTGCCGTAAGGTCCGTGCTTGGTTCAAGAACCAGGGAATTCCCTTCCGCGAAATCAACATTCTGAAGCATCGGATTACAGAAGAAGATCTAAAGGAAATGCTGAACAAATCCTTGGATGGAACCGACGAAATCATTTCAACCAGAAGTAAAATCATCAAAGAACAGAAAGTGGACATCGATTCGATGTCCTTACATGAGCTTTGTCAGTTCATCAGTCAGAATCCGACTGTCTTGAAAAGACCGATTATCGTTGATGAAGACAAAATCCAGGTTGGCTACAATTCCGATGAAATCGAAATCTTTGAAAAGGCAAAAAGACTTATGGCTTCTACTTGCAATGCAGAAAATTGCGACAAATACATGAGTTGTGATCATCGCTATAGTGACAAAGGAATCAAGCCAAAAAGCTTCAGCGAAGAATAGGAACCAGAAAGAGGTTCCTTTTTCTTTATCAAAAAACTGCAATCCCCTATTCAGAAGATTGCAGTCATTTTTTTATTTCCCGTTATATCCGTTCGGATTCTTCTCTTGCCAGTTCCAGGAATCTCTAGCCATATCTTCGATTCCGTATTTGGCCTTGAATCCCAATTCCTTATACGCCTTTTCCGGGTTGCAATAGACACTGGGAAGATCACCTGGTCTACGGCCGGTGACTTCATAGGGGATTTTGTGACCACATGCTTTTTCAAAAGCATGAATGACGTCAAAAACCGAATATCCTTTTCCAGTTCCAAGGTTATAAGTGACAAGTCCGCAGTTGGTGCTCAGTTTTTTAAGAGCAAGAACATGTCCATAGGCAAGATCAACCACATGGATATAATCACGGACTCCTGTTCCATCCGGAGTCGGATAATCATCTCCGAAGACACGGACAAAAGGACGTTTCCCGATAGCTACCTGTGTAACATAAGGACAAAGATTATTCGGAATTCCTTTCGGATCTTCACCGATCATTCCAGACGGATGGGCTCCAATCGGATTGAAATATCTAAGCAATGCGATATTCAAAGATGGGTCAGCATGGTAGACGTCTCTCAAAATCTGCTCAATGAATACCTTTGTCGTTCCGTACGGATTTGTTGTTCCGCCAGTCTTACACTCTTCATCAAGAGGAAGATGTTCAGGTGTTCCATATACCGTAGCAGAAGAAGAAAAGACAAGGTTCTTGACCTGAAATTCTCTCATCAGCTTCAGAAGAACAAATGTCGTATCCAAATTGTTTTCGTAATACTCAAGTGGTTTAGATACGGATTCTCCGACGGCTTTCAATCCTGCAAAATGAATGATTCCGTCAATATGATTTTCCTCGAAGATTTTCTTGGAACCCTCATAGTCTCTCAGATCCTGCTCATAGAATTTGATTTTACTACCAGTAATCTCCTCGACTCTGCGAATTGCTTCTTTTGAGGAATTGTAGAGATTATCTGCAACAACAACAGAATGTCCGGCTTTTATCAGTTCAATGCAAGTGTGCGAACCGATATATCCTGCTCCGCCAGAAACTAGAATGTTCATCTGATTTCCTCCATTTGTTTGAAGCTATATTATACTTGCAAATTATTGTCATGCAATGCTATTTTCTATAGAAAATTTGTTTTTTTGTATCTACAAAAAAGGAAAATTCTTCATAAAAAGAAACATGCTTTTATAAAAACGGACAAAAAACGAAGAATCATATAATTAACTTATATCTATATCCTTTGTCACTTTATAATTTTTTCCTAGCAGAAAAGCATTTGTCCCATTTTCAGAAATAAGAAATCAATCATCTTTCCCTATTCTTCTACTGGCAACAACATGACAGCACATAAATCGAGAATTCATTTTTGAAAACTGCCGAAGCCAATCAAGCCTCATGAATACTAATCTTCTTTCTGAAATGGTTGCATGTTCTTGGAAATTCCAATCTGTAAATCATGAGAAGGCAAGAAGCTCGGTGTCCGGATCGTCCCAGAGGTCCTTCAGCTTCTTTCCGGGAACAATCTCCGCATGGTCCACCGCATCCTTGAAGTTGTCGTAGCATTGGGCATGGGCATAGGCAGCATTAAATTCCTCCCAGCTATCTGCCGAGATGAAGATATAGGAATCATATTTAACTAGTTTTCCATTCAAGGTTTTTCCCTCTTTGTATCCGACCGATTCGAATTGATAGTATCTGCCTTTGTAGGTGAAGAAGAGGGTCTTGTACATATCGCAGTGCACGACCTCTTCGTCATAGAAGTCGTCCCATTCCCGTCTTGTCTGCCATGCATAGGCAAAGTCATCGCTGAACATGTTTCATTTTCCTCCCTGTTCCTTCCACAGCCTCAGGACCTCCTTGACAACGATTCCCTCTTCAGCAGTGATCCGGCGCACATTCTCAGGAATATGGTGGTACGAATCACCGACATGGACATGCGGGCAGTAGCCATTGGTAGTGTCAATGCAAAACTGATCATTTTGACTAACGTTGATTTGACCAGTCAA
>ERZ808240.3514-NODE-3514-length-15130-cov-3.706468_pt1 | contig 15130 bp, 14 predicted proteins | sample MGYA00521084_ERZ808240 | MGnify/ENA primary metagenome ERZ808240 (study PRJEB31516, sample SAMN03275571) | gut metagenome | biome: mammalia-associated habitat; material: feces | host: Papio cynocephalus | place: Kenya | collected 2012-08-06 ... | reverse complement strand
CCATCTAATTGAATCATTGGTCTTAATTCTGGTGGAATTACTGGAATAGCATCCATTATCATCCACTCTGGTTTGTTACCTGATTCTAAGAAAGCATTTAATACATCTAGTCTTTTAATTAAACGAACTCTCTTTTGACTAGTACTATCTTTTATTTCTTCTATTTCTTTTTTAATATCTTCTACTTCTTTTTCAAGATCTACTTGTTGTAATAATTCTTTGATAGCTTCTGCACCCATACCTACTCTGAAACTACTTCCGTATTTTTCATAGTAAGCACGATATTCTTTATCGCTAATTATTTGTTTTTTCTCTAAAGGAGCAGCTCCTGGATCTAATACAACATATGATACGAAGTATAATACTTCTTCCAAATCTCTTGGTGACATATCTAGTACTAATCCCATACGAGATGGTATACCTTTAAAGAACCAAATATGAGATACAGGAGTAGCTAGTTCTATATGTCCCATACGTTCACGACGAACTTTTGAAGATGTAACTTCTACTCCACATCTATCACAAACAATATTCTTGTATCTTAATCTTTTATATTTACCACAAGAACATTCAAAGTCTTTTGTTGGTCCAAATATTTTTTCACAGAATAAACCATCTCTTTCAGGTTTTAAAGTACGATAGTTAATAGTTTCTGCTTTTTTAACTTCTCCATAAGACCATTCTCTGATTCTTTCAGGAGAGGCAATGGCTATTCTTAAACCTTCAAAGTTATCAATATTCATTATTCTCCATCCCCTTCCAAATCAAAATCATCCATATCTTGATCAAAATCATCATCAAAATCTGGTTCATCATCATATTCTTCTTCTACTTCTTCTTCATCAGTATCATTATTAGCAACACTTTCTAATTCTTCTGGTTCTAAAGTTAAGAAACCATCATTTTCTGTTGCTTCTAAGTCTTTCATATCAACAAAGTTTCCTTCACTATCTAAAACTGTCATATCAAGTCCTAAAGCTTGGAATTCTTTCATTAATACTCTAAAGCTTTCTGGTACTCCTGATGCTGGGATTGGTGTTCCTTTTACTAATGCTTCATAAACTTTAACACGACCTACAACATCATCTGATTTAATTGTAATCATTTCTTGAAGTACATGAGCTGCACCATATGCTTCTAATGCCCAAACTTCCATTTCACCAAATCTTTGACCACCAAATTGTGCTTTACCACCTAGAGGTTGTTGAGTTACTAAAGAGTAAGGTCCTGTTGATCTAGCATGTAACTTATCATCAACCATGTGATTTAATTTGATCATATACATGATACCAACTGAAATTCTATTATCAAATGGTTCACCTGTTCTACCATCATATAAAACAGCTTTACCATCTTCTTCTAATCCTGCTTCTTTTAGAGCATCTATTATTTCATCACGAGTAGCACCATCAAATACTGGTGTAGCAACATAAATACCTAATTCTTTTGCTGCCATACCTAAATGCATTTCTAGAATTTGTCCTAAATTCATACGTGATGGAACACCTAGTGGGTTAAGTAAAATATCTACTGGTTTACCATTTGGTAAATATGGCATATCTTCTTCTGGTAATACTAATGAAACAACACCTTTATTACCATGACGTCCTGCCATTTTATCACCAACAGTTATTTTTCTTTTTTGAGCTATATATACTCTTATAATTTTTGATACTCCTGCTGGAAGTTCATCAGAATCTTCTTTTGTAAATATTTTTACATCATGTACTATACCTGCTCCTCCATTTGGAACCCTAAGTGAAGTATCTCTAACTTCTCTTGTTTTTTCTCCAAATATAGCATGTAATAGTTTTTCTTCTGAAGTAAGTTCTGCCATACCTTTTGGTGTAACTTTACCTACTAATATATCATTATAATTTACTTCTGTACCAATACGAACTATACCATTTTCATCTAGATTTTTACGAGCTTCTTCACTAATATTAGGAATATCTCTTGTAAATTCTTCTGGTCCTAATTTTGTATCTCTACATTCAATTTGATAATCTTCTATATGAATTGATGTAAATACATCATCTTTAACTAATCTTTCATTTAAAATAACAGCATCTTCATAGTTATATCCATTAAAGTTCATGAATGCTACTGTAACATTCTTACCTAATGCCATTTCACCATTTTCTGTAGATGGTCCATCTGCTATTATCATATCTTTTGTAACGCTTTCTCCTAATCTAACAATTGGAACTTGATGATAACAAGTACCTGCATTACTTCTTTCATAGCCATTTAAGTAATATGTATCCATTCCACCTAATGTCTTAATTACTATTTTTTTAGAATCAACATAATCTACTATACCATCTGCTTTAGCTATTATAACTGCTCCACTATCTCTAGCGGCTATTGCCTCTACACCTGTTCCTACAAGTGGTGCTTCTGCTTTCAATAATGGAATAGCTTGACGTTGCATGTTAGCACCCATTAGAGCTCTTTTACCATCATCATGTTCAAGGAATGGTATACCTTGAGTAGCTACTGATACAACTTGTTGTGGTGATACATCAGCATAATCTACTTTACTAGATTCAATCATGATATTATCTCCACGATATCTAACTGGTACTCTTTCAGCAACTATTTTATTATCTTTATCTACTTCAATAGCTGCTTGTGAAATATAGTAATCTAATTCTTCATCAGCAGTCATATATACAACTTCATCTGTTAATTTCTTATCTACTACTTTTCTATATGGAGTCATAATAAATCCATAATCATTTACTCTAGCATAACTTGCTAAAGAAGTAATTAACCCGATATTTGGTCCTTCTGGAGATTCTACTGGACAAAGTCTTCCATAATGTGATGGGTTAACATCACGTACTTCCATACCTGCTCTATCTCTTGATAGACCTCCTGGTCCTAAAGAAGAAAGTCTTCTTTTATTTGTTAATTCTGCTACTGGGTTTACTTGATCCATGAATTGAGATAATTGGCTACTACCAAAGAATTCTTTAATAGAAGCTGTAAGTGGTCTAATATTAATTAAAGATTTTGGAGTTACTTCAGTTATTTCTTGAGTACTCATTCTATCTCTAATTACTCTTTCAATTCTTGAAATACCAATTCTAAATTGATTTTGTAATAATTCACCAACTTGACGAACACGTCTATTTGATAAGTGGTCTATTTCATCATATGACCCTATTCCTTCAAGTAAGTTTAAATAGTATGAAACAGATGCATATATATCTGATATAGTTAAACGTTTTACATCAGTAGTTATATCATTACCAATAACATTTATAATTTGTTCTGGATTTTTATTTGAATATACTTTGATAATTTGTACTTTATTATAAGTATCTAAATCATTATTAATTAATACTTCTTTTACTCCATAACCATTTGCCAAAATTGGTTTTAATTCACTTAGAATTTCTTTAGTAATAATATCTCCTTTTTCAATTATTACTTTTCCATCAACTTTAATTGTTTCAGCAATTCTAGTACCAAGTAATCTATCTACAACATTTAATTTTCTATTAAATTTGTAACGTCCTACTTTAGCTAAATCATATTTAAAAGCATCAAAGAATCTAGATACTAATTGATTTTTAGCACTATCTAATGTTGATGGTTCTCCTGGTCTTAGTTTTGAATGAATATCTATTAATGATTCATCTGTATTTTTATTTGAATCCTTAGCTATTGTTCTTTCTAAGTAATCATTTTCGCCAAATAAATCATAGATATCTTCATCACTTGATAAACCGATTGCTCTAAGTAATGTTGTAATAGGAACTTTTCTTGTTCTATCTATTCTTACATAGATAACATCTCTAGCATCTAGTTCAAATTCTAACCATGTACCACGATTTGGAATGATTTGGCTAGTAATTACATTACGTCCATTTTTGTCTATTTCATTTCCAAAATAAACAGATGGTGAACGTACTAATTGTGATACAATAACTCTTTCAGCACCATTTATAACAAATGTTCCTGATTCAGTCATTATAGGCATATCGCCCAAATAAATTTCTTGTTCTTTGACTTCTCCTGTTTCATGATTGAAAAGTCTAGTTTCTACTTTTAAAGGTGCTGCATAAGTAGCATATCTATCTTTGCAACCTTTAATAGAATATCTTGGTTCATCAAAAGAATATTCTCCAAATTCTAATGATAAATTACCAGTAAAGCTTTCTACTGGTGAAATATCTTCGAATACTTCCTTTATTCCTTCTTCCATAAACCAATTGTAAGATTTTTTTTGGATTTCTAGCAAGTTGTTTAATTCAATTGCGTTTTTTGTTTTACCATAATTTCTTCTAACTCTACGGTTATTAATAATTTGTTCTGTATAAGACACTTTTTCACCCCTATAACCTATATTTTTACAAAAGAACATAACTTAAAATAAAGTATATGCGTCAATGATTAATTTTATCAAATTTGTCAATTGTTGTCAATTGTTTGTTATGCTCTTTTAATTCAAATTATACATAAATTGCTTCAATTATATAAAATCCTTTATTTTTATCTAATAAATGAACTTGATATTCTTTTTCTAAATCTTTCATAACTGATTTAGCACCTTGATCTTTGTTTATTACAATGATTAATTTTCCATTTTTATTTAAATGTTCTTTTGCTTCAAATAGTATTTTATATAATATATTTTTTCCTACTCTTATAGGTGGATTAGATATAATATAATCAAATTTTTCTGTTACATTTTCATATATATTACTTTCGTATATTGTAACATTCACATGATTCAGATTAACATTCTTTCTTGCCAATTCCAAGCTCCTTCTGTTTATATCAATCATATGAACGTGGGCGTTTGTCATACTAGCAATGTAAATACCAATTGGTCCATATCCACATCCAAAGTCTAGTACGTTTCCAGTAATATTTTTGATATCTATCGTTTCTAATAAACTTCTAGTACCAAAATCTAATCCTTTTTTGGAAAATACACCATTATCTGTCATAAACTCAAAATCAGTGTTGTTTATTTTTACTTTTTTTATTTCAATTTTGCTTTTTAGTTTATCATTGTTTTCAAAGTATTGGTTCATAAATACCTCATATAAATAAACGGTGAAAGCCTATACTATATTTTTTAGTACAGGCCAACCATATATTTTAAATTATTTTAATTCGATTGTAGCGCCAGCTTCTTCGAATTTAGCTTTCATTTCTTTTGCTTCATCAGTAGATACATTTTCTTTAATAGCTCCGCCGTTATCAGCTAAAGCTTTAGATTCACCTAATCCTAATCCAGTGATTTCTTTGATTAATTTAATAACTGCTAATTTGTTAGCACCAGCACTTGTTAATACTACATTAACTGTACTTGGTCCTTCTTCAACAGCAGCAGCTGGAGCAGCAGCTACAGCTACAGCACTTGGATCTACTCCAAATTCTTCTTTCATTGCATCAACTAATTCTTTAACTTCAAGAATAGTCATTTCTTTTAATCCACTAATAAATTCGTCTTTTGTAAATTTTGCCATTTTATATTCCTCCTTAAATTATTTTTCTAAATCTTGACTATATAAGTCTAAACAAATTGATAAGTCGCGAACAACTCCCATAAGTCCACCAGCAAGCATTGTAAGTAATCCTTCTCTTGATGGTATTGAAGCAAGTTCTGCAAGCATTTTTTGATTCATGATTTCACCATCAACAATACCAACTTTTAATTCTAAGGCATTGTGTTCTTTAGCGAAATCACTTAATGTTTTAATTGGTGCGACTGCATCTTTACCAAATGCAATTGCTTTTGGACCATTTAAATGTTCATCAACATTGATATTTAAATTATCCAATGCTCTTTTTGCTAGAGTGTTTTTATAAATTTTAAATTCTGAATCTGATTCTCTTAATTTTCTTCTTAGTTCGTTAGTTTCACCAACGGTAAGTCCACGATATTCGAAGAATACAATTGAAGAAGCATCTTTCATTTTTGCTGTAATTTCATCTACAACACTCATTTTCTTTTCAATGATTTTTTGATTTGCCACTTGTTTGCACCTCTCTTTCATGAATACCGAATAAAAAGCTCTCATCCTTAGATAGTGAGAGCCGAAAACTTTTATTTAAGTCCTCGGTAGGATTATTAAGCCTAAGCCCCTACTGTCTACGGTACATTTCTTCAAACAAATTAATTATATCATAACAATAATTAAAAGTCAAAACTTGTTGGATCAATTTTAATTCCAGGACCCATTGTAGAAGAAACTGATATATTTAATATATATTTTCCTTTTACAGTTGCTGGTTTTGATTTATTAATTACTGAAACGAAACTATTTAAATTTTCTACTAGTTTAGCATCATCAAATGATACTTTACCAATAAGTGCATGTACATTACCATAACTATCTGTACGATATTCTACACGTCCTTTTTTAACTTCTTCAACAGCTTTTTTAGTATCCATTGTTACAGTTCCAGTTTTAGGATTTGGCATTAAACCTTTTGGTCCTAAAATTTTACCAATTTTACCTAATGCAGGCATCATATCTGGAGTTGCTATCATAGTATCGAAATCAAACCAATTTTCTTTTTCGATTTTAGTTAGCATATCCATATCGCCGACATAGTCAGCTCCTGCTTCTTTTGCAGCTTCTGCTTGAGCTCCTTTAGCTATAACTAAAACTTTTTTAGTTTTTCCTGTTCCATTTGGAAGTACTAATGCACCTCTTAATTGTTGATCAGCTTTTTTAGTATCTAAATTTAGATTCATAGCTATTTCAACAGATGCATCAAAACTAGTTGTTGATGTTTCTTTAACTAATTTAATTGCTTCTTCTTTTGTATATAGTTTTGATTTTTCTACTTTTTTAGAAGCTTCTAAATATTTCTTTCCTTTTTTCATATTAACCTCCTTATGTGGTATAACGGATTTTCCTTCCACATAGGTATAACCTATATGTTAATTAGTCTTCAACTTTAACGCCCATGTTAATAGCTGTACCTTCAACGATTTTCATTGCAGCATCTATATCATAAGCATTTAAGTCTGGTAATTTAATTTCTGCTATTTCTTTTATTTGAGCACGAGTTAATTTTCCAACAGTTTCATTTTTTCCTTTAACTGAACCTTTTTTGATTCCAGCTGTTTTTTTGATTAATTCTGCTGTTGGTGATGTTTTTAATACAAAATCAAATGTTCTATCTTCATAAACAGTAATTACTACTGGTACGATATCTCCCATTTTGTCTCTTGTAGCATCATTATATTTTGTACAGAATTCTTGTAAATTAATTCCTGCAGGTCCTAAAACAGTTCCGACTGGTGGAGCTGGTGTTGCTTTTCCAGCAGGTACTTGTAATTTAATTACTTTTGTTATTTTTTTCTTTGCCACGAAAAACACCTCCTTATTTTTTTCGCGTGTGGTAAATTTGCATAATCCGTTTTGCTCCCACTTAATCTATATTAAAATAATATAGCTCTAATAATATATCATATTTTAACTTTCTTGTAAACTAGTGTTTAAGAAATTTTTAAATATATTTCATCACTATATAATTTAATATCAATATTTTTATAATCGATATAGTTTAATAATAAGTAATTTAGTAATAATTTTAATGTGTTTAAATCTACTTCTACTTTTTTATTTTTATATGTTGTTTTTATTGATATTTCTTTTACTTTTTTATCTATTAATTCTTGTAATTCTTGAATTATAAAATTAACAAATTCTAGAAAAAATACTTTATTTTTATTGATAGCATATTCTTCATCTTCTAAATAATATAATTCTGCATTTTCTAATATTTTATTCAATTGCTCATTTATTATTTTTCCAACTAAAATATTTTTTTCTTTATCTAGATTATCTTCTTCTAATAAAACTTCAATGTTTTCTAAATTGTTATTAATTGTATGAACTAATAAACTAGTATTATTCATATTAAGCTTTTTCTATTTCAGTTAATCCTAAATCAACAATAGTTTCTTGTCCAAATAAATCTAGCGCTACTTCTAAACGTTGTTGTTCCATGTCAATTGATTTAACTTTTCCATACATATTAGCAAATGGTCCAGTTATAACTTTTATTGAATCTCCAACATTTAAATTGTTTCCAATATCTAATCTACTCATTCCCATACTTCCTAATATTTTATCAACTTCTTGAGGAGTTAATGGGAAAGGCTTTGCTCCTTTACCTGATGATCCTATAAATCCTGTAACTCCTGGTGTATTTCTAACAATAAACCAAGCTTCATCAGTCATCACCATTTCAACAAGTATATAACCTGGAAACATTTTTGTTACTTTTTCTTTTTCTTTTCCATCCTTTGTTGTTTCTATTGTAGTTTGTTCTGGTACTACTACTCTATAGATATAGTCTTCCATACCCATTGTACTAGCACGCATTTCTAATTTTTCTTTGACTTTATTTTCATGTCCTGAATAAGTGTTTACTACATACCATTCTTTTTCCATTATCTAATCACCATCTTTATTCCTGATAAAATAAAATCTAAAAGTCCAAAGAAAACACTAAATACAGCTACTACACTAATAGTTGCTATGGAATATTTGATTAATTCCTTTTTTTCTGGCCATCTTACTTTTGCCATTTCGTTTTTGACACCAACTAAAAATCTTGCCAATTTTTTCAAAAGTATCACTCCTTTTAAATATATGTTTTTGTTCAAATAAAAAACACTTTTTCGTGTCTAAATAAATATTAACATTTTTTATACTTTTTGTAAAGTATTTTATTGATAATATGTTAAAATATTAAAAGGAAGTGATTTTATGGAACCTTTAGCTATTTTACTTAGACCAAAAAACATTGATGAAGTTATAGGTCAAAAACATTTACTTGGTGAAAATAAGGTAATCAGAAATATGGTTAACAACAATAAATTGTTTTCTATGATTTTATATGGTAAACCTGGTATAGGTAAAACAAGTATTGCTATTTCAATTGTTAATACTTTAAACATAAAATATAGACTATTAAATGCTGTAATTAATAATAAAAAAGATTTTGATATTGTAATAGAAGAAGCCAAAATGTTTGGTGGTATGGTTATAATAATGGATGAAATTCACAGATTAAATAAAGATAAACAAGATTTATTATTGCCATATCTAGAAAGTGGATTAATTACTTTAATTGGTATGACAACTTCTAATCCTTATCATAAAATTAATCCTGCTATTAGAAGTAGATGTCAAATTTTTGAATTAAAAGAACTTGAATATGATGATGTATTAGAAGGATTACATAAAGCAATAAAAAGTGAATATTTAAAAAATATTAAAATAAATGATAAAGAATTAGAAACAATAGCAAGAATGTCTAGTGGGGATTTAAGATATGCCTATAATTTATTAGAAGTTGCTTATTATTCCACAAATGATTTTAACATCACAGAAGAAACATTAAAGAATATTAACGCTAAGCCAATATTTTTTCATGATAAAAACGAAGATGGTCATTATGATGTAATTAGTGCTTTTCAAAAATCAATTAGAGGCAGTGATGTTAATGCTGCATTACATTATGCTGCTCGCCTAATTGAAGCCGAGGATTTAGATATTTTGTATAGAAGAATGACTGTAATTGCTTATGAAGATATTGGACTTGCTAACCCTAGTATTGGGCCTAAAGTTGAAGCAGCTATACAAGCTAGTGAAAGGTTGGGATTACCAGAAGCTAGAATTCCATTAGGTAACATAATTGTTGAAATGGCCTTATCACCAAAATCTAATACTAGTCATCTAGCACTAGATGAAGCTCTTAATGATATAAGAAGAGGAAATACTGGTAATGTTCCTAATCACATTAAAACGACTTCACCAGATTATAAATATCCACATGACTATCCAAATCATTTTGTTAAACAACAATATTTGCCAGATAATTTAGTTGGAAAAAAATATTTTAAACCTCAAAATACTAGTAAATATGAAGAAAGTCTTAAAAATGTTTATGATAAATTACAAAAAATGTTTGACAACTAACAAATTTTATACTATAATACTACCCGCTTATTAAAAAGGGCAACTATATTATTAATGTAAACCATTTTTAAATACCTTTCATTATTCTTACCTTTCTATCATTAATGATATAGTTAAAGCAAGTTTTTCACTTGCTTTTTATTTTATTTGGTAATTTTTCTAAATATGTTTTTACATATTTTTTATTTCTAGGATTTGGATAACTATTATCTATATCATATATATATTGACACATCTTAAATAATATATTTATAACTTCAGTTACCTCAATACATTCTTCTTTTGTTATTACTGTTCCATTATATAATCCATATTTATCATCCAAATATTTAATTAATAATTTATAATTTGTTTCTGTTAATTCCCCTATTTTTATTTTATACATAATAGCATCTGTCAATATATGAGTTTTTAAAATTTTAAATTTTGTATATATTTTAAAATCTCTTTCTAAATATTGTTGAACTAAAAAACTACTCTTATAATATTCTTGTTCATCAGTATACAATGCTTTTATGTAATCGTATATAGCATATATATATTCTGAATTTGTAGGTCTTTCATATATGATTGGAAAGATTGTTTTTTTTACATCATCATTCATATTTTTCCATGAAATAGCTATTACAGTTCTTATACTACGTTCTACTTTTTTGTCATTTATTTTGTAATAATTAGCTATCATAGGATATATATCTTTAGTAGGACTCAAATTATAAATATTAATATTTTCTCTTATAACTGTTTCTATAAAATATAATAAATAATGACTACCTGACAAATGACTATACATTCTAAGTTTTGCATAAAATAATTCATCTAAATAATAGGTCAAATCTTGAATTGAATTTTCTGTTTTCATATAACCCTCCAGTCAGAGAATTATAGTATATTTTTTTAATTTTACTTATTTTTTGACTTCAATGGTATTCTAAATTACATGAAATTACTTAAAATCTATTAAAATTACATCTTCTCCTATTTTTGATATTTGATTCCACTTTATTTCTATTTCACTATTATTAAATAGATTAAATTTTGATTTTGATACTATTAATGATATCATTTTACCAGTTTCATCTAATGATACATCTATTATATTTCCTATTCTTTTACCATCTATTATATTAACGATATCTTTATTTTGTAAATCTGATAAACGCACAAGTATCACCTATTTAATTTTATTCAAAAAAAGAATATATATTATTTATTTATATACTCTTCATATGTTTCATTTATTTCTATTATTTTTCCATCTTTTATATCAATCATTCTATTTGTTGTAGTTTCAATTAATTCTTGATCAAAAGTTGAAACTACAAAAGCACCTTTAAAATCTTTCATAGCATCATTTAGTGAGGTAATTGATTCAATATCTAAATGATTAGTTGGCTCATCTAATAATAACACATTACCACTATTTAACATTAATTTTGAAAACATTGCTCTAACTTTTTCGCCACCTGATAAAACTTGTACACTTTTTAAAGATTCTTCTTCTGAAAATAACATTCTACCCAAAAAACCTCTGACAAATGCTTCTTCTTTATTAATTGAGTAATTTCTTAACCACTCAAACAATGAAATATCTTCTTTAAAGTATTCACTATGATCTTTTTCATAATAACTTATTTTAACAGTATTACCATATTTTACAGTACCACTATCTGGAACTATTTTTCCTGCTATAATTCCAAGAAGAGCCGTTTTAGCTATTTCATTTGTACCAATTAAAGCTATTTTAGAATCTGGATATATTGTTAAATTAACATTTTTTAATACTTGTTTACCTTCAATAGTATAATTTATCTTTTCTAATGTTATTACTTCTTTTCCAAGATTTCTTTCTATATCAAAATGAATATATGGGTATTTTCTACTTGATGGTTTTATTTCATCTAATACTATTTTTTCTAAAGATTTTTTTCTTGATGTTGCTTGTTTTGATTTAGATGCATTAGCAGAAAATCTTCTTATAAAATCTTCCAATTCTTTTATTTTTTCTTCTTTTTTCTTATTTGAATCTTTCATTTGTTTTAAGATTAATTGACTTGATTGATACCAGAAATCATAATTTCCAACAAACAATGTTATTTTTTCATAATCGACATCTAATATATGAGTACAGATTTTATTTAAAAAATGTCTATCATGTGATACTACTAAAACAGTATTTTTAAAATCTATTAAGAATTCTTCTAACCACATTATTGTTTTTGAATCAAGTCCATTTGTTGGTTCATCTAAAAGTAATATATCTGGATTTCCAAAAAGAGCTCTCGCTAATAACACTTTTACTTTTTCTATATCTTTTAAATCACCCATTTTAGTATACAAATAATCACCATTTAATCCTAAATCATTAAGTAATACCGATATATCACTTTCTAGCATCCAGCCATTTTTTTCCTCAAATCTACTTTCTAAATCAGCAGCTTTTATACCATCTTCTATACTAAAATCTGGTTTACTATAAATTTCTTCTTTTTCTTTTATTATTTGATATAATTCATTATCTCCCATTACTATAGTATCAAATACAGTATAATCATTAAATTCATTATGATTTTGCCTTAAAACTGATATTCTTTCATTTTTTCCTATTGTAATTTCACCTGTAGTTGTTTCTATTTCTCCGCTTATTAATTTTAAAAATGTTGATTTACCTGCTCCATTTGCGCCTATTATTCCGTAACAATTATTATCTTTAAATTCTAAATTTACATTACTGAATAAAGTTCTTGTGCCAAATCTTAAACTTACATTATTTACTTTTAACATATTTCTTTTCTCCTAATTCTTTTAATTGGTTTATATTTATATATATAATATTATCATTATTATCAGAATAAACTAAATAATCTTTAAGTGGCCTTATTATTACTTTTGATATACCAATATATTTTTTATCTAATTCATATATATTTTTTATATATCCATCTTTATAATAAGATATTAATATTTCATCATCTATTAAATATTGTTCATCATTTATATCTACAAAATATAAATCATTTACATTATAATAATTGCTTTCATCAAATGTTATCATAGTATCATTATTAATTTTTTGACTATTTAATTTTTCTTTATACATTTTTAATAATTGCTTTTTTATTTCAGTATCATAATAAGAATTTTCTATTATTTGATATATTTCTAAACTCTTTGAATAATCACATTTTTTGCTATCTAAATAAATTTGGATTAGTGTTTCATATATTTCTATCGTATGATTTTTTTCTACCTCTTGATTCATATATGATATTAAATTTGATGAATTTGTATAACCAATTGTTTCAGATATCAAAAATTCAATTCCATCTATTCCTGAATCTATATATGTAGTTAATAATTGTTCTCCATATATTTGATAAAGTATTTTAACCTCATCATATTGATTAGTATAGCATAATATATCATTGCTATAAATACTTTCTGTTAAAAATGTTGTTATTCCTTCATCTAATGCTGTTCCATCTAAATCATACATAGTTGTAGACTTATAATAAACATTTTTATTATCATCTTCTACATATAAATTATTGAACATATGCCATAATTCATGAAAAAAACAATACTTTTTTAAATTTTCATCTTCAAATTCATCATGTATATATATAGTACATTCTGGAATTCTATAAAATGCTTGTCTATTTGGATGATTATTTTGAATTTCTTCCCTACTTTTTTCTATCACTTTAAATTGTTTTATATTTTCATTAAAAATTGTTAAATCAAAATCTGGATATTTTTCTTCTACTAAATCAATAAATTCATTAGTATATTCTTTATATTCTTCACTTATATTTTTATTATTTTTTAAATTATTTTTTAAATCTTCATATATAACATCATCAGGATATATGTCTCTTAAATCTTCTAATGATGAAATAAATTTATAATTATATTTTTTATTTTGTTTTATATTTATAGAACTAGTTAATATGCTAGGTAATAATGACATTATTATAAAATTTCTACATAACATTATTTTTAAATTCATACGAGCCTCCTGCGCAATGTATTATATCATATTTTTATGTAAATGAAAAAGGAAAATTTATTTTATTTTCCTTTTTATATGTTCCATACCACTTTTTTCTAGTCTTGATATTTGTGCTTGTGATATACCTATTTCATCAGCTAATTCTAATTGAGTTTTTCCCATTATATATCTTTCATATATTATATATTTTTCTTTTTGCTTTAATTCTTTTAAAGCCTCTTTTAGCGCTATTTTATATTCAATAGGATATGTACTATCTTTTTTATCTTCTAATTGATCTACTAAATAAATAGTGTCTCCACCATCATTATATATTGGTTCAAACATACTTACTACTTCTTTCATAGAATTAATAGCATTTTGTACTTCAGTTTCTTCTAACTTAAGTTCATCAGATATTTGCTTTATAGTTGGTTCACTACCTAATCTATTTGTTAATTCTTCTTTTACTTTTAATGCCTTATATGCTATATCCTTAGTACTTCTAGCTACTCTAATACTATTATTATCTCTTAAAAATCTTTTTATTTCTCCTACTATTAAAGGGCAAGCATAGGTACTTAATTTTAAATTATATGATAAGTCAAAATTATCTATTGCTTTTATTAGTCCTATAACCCCTACTTGAAATAAATCATCCATATTATCTGTTCGACCAGTAAAATTTTTTAATATTGATAATACTAATTTTAAATTACCGCTTACTAATTTTTCTTTAGCATCAATATTTCCACTTTGATATTCTATAAATAAATTTGTCATTTCTTCATTTGTTAATACTGGAATATTTGATGTATTTAAACCACTTATATCTACTTTATGTTTTGCCATTTATATTTCCTTTCTAAATTTATATTGAAAGAAAATATTTTTTTTATACATAACAAAACATATCTAAATTAGATATGCTTTAATATTATTATATTTTATTTAAGAAAATCAGATTCATAAAGCGGTATTAAGGGTAATTCATACTTATTAGCAAGTTCTACTGCTTTTTTATAATCTATATCATTTTCAGATTTGCATATAGAATAAACCGCCCTTTTAGTCACATATTTTTTATTTACTAATACTGAATTATACTCTTTATTTTCACTTAATGTTTTCATAAATAAATTTCTTGGTGATAAAAGTCTAGAATAAATTG
>ERZ808240.3512-NODE-3512-length-15147-cov-6.637225_pt1 | contig 15147 bp, 12 predicted proteins | sample MGYA00521084_ERZ808240 | MGnify/ENA primary metagenome ERZ808240 (study PRJEB31516, sample SAMN03275571) | gut metagenome | biome: mammalia-associated habitat; material: feces | host: Papio cynocephalus | place: Kenya | collected 2012-08-06 ... | reverse complement strand
CCGATGTTGGAACCCGGGGCCATGCCGAGGCCGCCCACCAGGCCGGCGCACAGGTCGCTGACGATGTCGCCGTAGAGGTTCGGCAGCACGAGCACGTCGAAGTCGTTGGGATTCTGGACCAGGCCCATGCAGGTGGCATCGACGATCTTGTTGTCGAACTCGATATCGGGGTACTCCGCGGCCACCTCGCGCGCGACGCGCAGGAACAGACCATCGGTCGCCTTCATGATGTTGGCCTTGTGCACAGCCGTCACCTTATGGCGGCCGCAGCGGCACGCATAGTCGAACGCGTACTTGACGATGCGGCGCGAGCGCGTGACGGAGATGGGCTTGATGGAGATGGCGCTATCGGGCAGGAAGGTCTTCTGACCGGACTTCTCGACGAGCTCGGAAAGCTCGGCGACCTCGGGAGCGCCCTCGTCGAACTCGATGCCGGCATAGAGGTCCTCGGTGTTCTCGCGCACGATGACCAGGTCGACATCGCGGAAACGAGAGCCGTCACCGGGCTGGGACAGGCAGGGGCGCACGCAGGCGTACAGGTCGAAGTGCTTGCGCAGCGCGACGTTGACGCTACGGAAACCCGTCCCGACCGGCGTGGTGATGGGGCCCTTGATGGCGACCTTGGTCTGGGCGACGGCATCGAGCACGTGCTCGGGCAGCGGTGTGCTGTACTCGTCCATGACACCGGCACCGGCATCCTGGACGTTCCAGTTGATCTCGACGCCGGTCGCCTCGACCACACGGCGCATGGCGCTCGTGATCTCGGGACCGATACCGTCTCCGGGAATCAATACGACATCGTGGGCCATCGTCTACTCCTCGCTCTCCGCATCGGCCTTTTTGGCAACGGTAGCACGGGAGCCCTTTTTGTCCGCGTTGATTTCGAAACGTTTAACGAGCATTTCGTAAATCTCGCTCGAGCGGGCCTTGAGATAGCTGCCCTTGCCGTTCTCGGCATCGAACTTCAGGCGCGCGGCGAGCTCGGAGGCGACATCGGCGTCGATATCGCCCTGCGCGAACTCGTACAGGCAGCCCAACATGTCACGGTACTCGAGGTCGCCGTGGTAGCACTGGATGGCCTCATCGACGAGCGGCCACACCTTGGCGGAACGGGCGGGCTCCGTGGCGCCCCAGACGCACAGCAGACGGAATGCCGAATAGCGCAGCGTGGAGGAGAGCTCGTCGAACAGCGCGGTCTCGGCACCCTCGTACGCGCGCTCGATCTTATCGCCGTGCGCGTCGACGAGCAGCGACAGCGCGTCGAGGATCTCCCAGCGGGTCTGCGCCTCAGAGCAGTCGAGGCCGTCGATCAGGTCGTCCACGCAGTCGGAAAGCAGCTGCGGCTCGCGCTCGGCGAGCAGCGCCATGACGCGCGCGGCGAACTGACGCTTGCGGCGGCTCGAGCAGCCGAGCTCGTCGATGAGCTTCTGCAGCGCGTCCGCGTCGTCCTCGACGAGCTTGAGCTGTGCGATCTCCTCGGCGCTCAATTCGGTTGCATTGTTCTGTGCCATGTTCTACCTCTTTATTTCCGGTTCGTGTCAGAACCCTTGGTTTTCTTGTCCTCGACGGCGATGAGCTGCGGCTCCCCCTTGCCGTCACGGCGACGGCGGCGACGCTCGTCGCCGGTCCCCTCGCGGGCGACGTCACGCTGCTTCTTGTTGACGTTGAAGAACGCGTCGTGCTTGGCCCAGACGCCCACGGATTCACCGAAGGACATCTTGAGGCCCACGATGCCGCCTGCCATGAGGCCGAGCGCCAGGCCGTTCAACAGCGGCAGACCCACGATGCCCACGACGGCGACGGCGAGCATGCCGAGCACGAAGCACGCGGCGTTGGCGAGCCAGTAGTCGCGACGGGAGACGATCTTGACGCCGTACTCGCTGCCTATCTTGTGGCCTATGACGATGCCGAAGATGACCAGCAGCACCCAGCAGATCGCGAATGCGGGACTGTTCATGCGCCGTTACTCCCCGTGGTGCCCGCAACAGCACTCATGGTCGCCATCGCGATGGTGACCGCAACCGCATTCGTGGTCCCCGCCGTCGTGATGGTGATCGCAGCCGCAACCGTCCTCATGCGCCGCATGCTCCTCGGGACGGTACATGGACCAGTCCAGACCGGCTGCGACGGCCTCGCCCTCCTCCTGGTACAGCAAGGCGAGAGCCTGCGTGCCCAGGTTGGCGCCACCGATGGCCTCGAGCATGTCATAGAGCGTGAAGGCGGTGTCGGCACCGGGGAGCGCCAGCTCGCGGTCCTCGGCATGCGAAAGCGCCAGGCGCAGGTCCTTGAGGAAGTGCTGGACCATGAAGCCGGGCTTCCAGTCGCCATCGAGCACCTTGGGGGCGAGCTGCTCCATGGCCCCGGACTTGCCGGTGCCGGTGAGGATCATCTCGCGGGTCTGCTCCAGGTCGAGGCCGCACTGCTCGGCGAACGCCAGCGAATCGGCCATGCCCACCATGCTCGACGCAAGGGCGATCTGGTTGGACAGCTTTGCCGCCTGGCCTTTGCCGGGACCGTTGAAGCAGAAGATACGCGAGGTGAAGGTCTCGAGCACCGCGCGGACCGGGGCGATATCGCGCTCCGTCGCGCCGGCGATACCCGTCAGCGTGCCGGCGACCGCGCCGGACTCGCCACCCGTGACCGGCAGGTCGAACGCGAAGCGGTTCTCGACACGCGCCGCTTCGGCGATATCGCGCGCCAGCTCGGGCGCACTCGTGGTGAGATCGATCAGGTAGGCACCGGGTTTTGAGGTGGCAAGCAAGCCGTCCCCCGCCAGATAGAGCTCCTCGACCTCGTTGGGGAAGCCCACCATGGTGAAGACGATATCGGCGTCCTCGACGGCATCCGCCGGGCTGTCGGCCCACACGGCGCCGCGGGCGACGAGGTCGTCAGCCTTGGATTTGGTGCGGTTGTGGACCGTGAGCGGGTATCCGGCATCGAGGATGTGCCCGGCGATGGGAGCGCCCATGATGCCGGTTCCGATAAACGCGACGGTCGGTTTCTTGTCTGCCAAAGGTATCCCTCTTTCTCAAGGTGAAGATGGCGACAGGGCACCGTTCGTCCCGTCGCCACAATGGTTACGGTTGCTTTCTACTCGCCGCGCACGCGCTTGGCGATACGGTCGGAGAGCGAGATCTTCTCCGTGCGGCTCTTGCCCCAGAAGACGATGGCCACCATGCCGGGGCCCACGTGGGCGCCGAGCGTCGGGCCCACCGAGCCGCGGATGATCGTGAGGTCGGAGCAGCCCTCCTCCTTGCGGATGGCGTTTTCAAGCCAGTCGCCGTCCTTCTCGGCATCGGCGGTGACGATGCCGACGGGCATGGTGGGGTCGGGCACGTAGTTCTCGCGGAACGACTTGACGAGCGACTTGAGTCCCTTCTTGCGGCCGCGGTTGATGCCGACCAGCGTGAGCGAGCCGTTCACGTCGTACGAGAGCTCGGGCTTGACGTCGAGTTTGCTGGAAAGCTGGGCCGCCGCCGGCGGGATGCGGCCGCCGCGGGCGAGCGAATCGAGGCTGTCCAGGGTGAAGTAGCCCTGGATGTAGTACTTGGCCTCGTTAGCCCAGTCGGCCAGCTGCTTCGCGGTGAGGCCGGCGGCGCGCTGGCGCACGGCCTCGAGCGCCAACAGCTCGGCGGCGGCGCTGGGACATGCGTTGTCGACGACGTAGAGCTCGAAATCGGGATGCTCGGCGCGCACGGCGTCGGCAGCCTGGCACGCGGAGTTGTAGCTCGACGAGAGCGCGGAGGTGAAGCTCAGGTACACCGTGGGCGTCCCCTCCTCGGCGCAGCGTCCGAAGAACTCCATGAAGCGGCCGAGCGAGACGGCCGAGGTCGAGGCGGTGGCGCCGCCGCGCAGCTTCTCGTAGAAATCATGCGGCGTGATCGAGTTCCAGATATCGTCGGTGAATTCCTCGCCGTCGAGGATATAGGGGAACCCCAGGATATCGACATCGAGCGTCGCGGCGATCTCGGGCGTGAGGTCGGCGCAGGTATCGATCACGATACGGCAGGAATCGGAATGACCGGAGGAAGCTGTCATACGCTTGCGAGCCCTTTCAAACAAGAGGCGGTCACCCCGCATGGGATGACCGCCATCCGAATAATCATGCAATCTTTAGCATTTTACTCGTCAAGGGACTCGATTCGCGGCTTGATGATGCCGTATCCACCATTCTTACGGTGATACACCACATTGATGAGACCGGTCGTGGCGTTCTCGAAGACATAGAAGTCGTGACCCAGAAGGTCGGTCTCGACAAGCGCCTGCTCCTCAGTCATCGGGGTCACGTCGATGACCTTCTCGCGGACGAGCAGGTCGTCCTCGTCTTCGGGCAGCAGCAGGTCGGCAAGGTCCTCGACGTGCTCGGCCGGCGCCACGTCGGCAGCACTGGCACCGCCCTGGCGGTTGTCGACGATCTTCGTCTTGAACTTGCGCAGCTGGCGCGTGACCTTTTCGGCAGCCAGATCGATAGCGGCGTACATGTCGGCACCGTGCTCGGCGACGCGGATCACCGAACCGCGGGCGCGAACCGTGACCTCGACGATCGCCGGGTTGGGGTTAGAGGGGTTCTTCTCATAGCGAAGAACGACGTCGACCGTCATGGGCTCGATATCGAAAACCTTGACTGCCTCGCCGACCTTTTCATCCACGTGCGCACGCAGAGCATCGGTTACCGTGGTCTTGCGTCCCGAAACCGTGATATCCATACGTGGCTCCAATCTATCCGTGATTGCTTGGTACGGGTCTTGTACCCAAACGAAACGGAACGAACCCCGGTAAATCAAAATGTCCGTTCACGTAACACTTGCTACCTGTTGCCGAAGAGTCGGCCATCGGCTCCCTATTTAGGCTAGCAAGCATAAACCCGCAGGTAACGAATAGAGGCACCGCATCGGTGCCTCGCTATTCAACCTATCGAATTGTGAAGATATGGATGATAACGTCCCTGAAGCCGCCTAATCGGTCTTCAGTTTGTTGATATCGTCATCCGAGATGTCGAGCTTTTGCTCCGACTTCGAGGAAGACTTCGAGCTGCTGTCGTCCGAGGAGGAGTCCGAACCCGTGCTCGAACCGCTGTCAGTCGCGGAGGTCTCCGAGTCATCCGAGTCGGAAGCATCATCGGAAGAAGCGCTTCGGTCGGAGATACCGGAGAGCTCGCTGCCGCTCAGGTCCACCGGGGTATTGCCGAACCACAGCGTGTGGATGGCGTCGAGGGTCCCGTCCGCGGTGATGCCGTCGAGCGCGCTGCCGAGCGCCTTGGACAGCTCGGTTGCAGAGGAGAGGCAGACGACGTAGCGCGACGACGCCTCGCTCAGCGTGCCCGCGAACGAGATATCGGTGTACGCGCGGGCGATATAGGAACCGGCGTTCGCATCGCAGACGACGTAGTCGACATCGCCGGAATCGAGCGCCTCAAAGCAGTCGTTGATGCTCGAATAGGTCTTTTGACCGGCACTGATGCCGGAACGCGAGAGGGCATCCTGAGAGGCGGACGAGCCCTGGACCGCCACGGTCGCCGACGACAACGACTCAGCCGTGGGCTTGGCGGACTTGTCGCTCTTGGGGGCGTAGATCGCCGTGGCGTCATCCAGATAGGAACCGATCAGGGTCAACGCCTGAGACTGCGACGTGTCGTCCGCGCCGATATAGATATCGGCCTTCTTCTCGCTCAAAGAGTTGGCAGGCGTCCCGTTGACGAATGCCACCTTGAGGCCCATCTTGCGGGCAAGCGCACGGGCGACGTCGACCGCGTATCCGCTCATCTTGCCGTTGCTCTCCATCGCCTGCGGGGCGTTATCGGTATCGAGTGCGACGGTCAACGTGCCGGCGGCGACCAAGTGATCGTCGGAAACGGCCTGCGAGACCGTCTGTTCCTCGATCTCGGAGATCGCCGGCGTCGTGAGCGCGCAGCCGCTCAGACCGGAAACAGCCAACAGGGCAGCAGCCGCGAACGCAACTCCCGTCGCCCGTGCCCTCGAAACGTTAGCCATGTCCATCTTCGCCCTTTCATCCGACTTATGTCGGGCATCCGCAAGCCTATTGAAATGTTCCCACCAGCTGACCTGGTATTTGACCCCACACTTGCGCACCGGGGCGTTTGCTCGGGCGGCCGCGGCCGCCTTCACGACTGACCCGCTCGCCCGCGGGGCATTATTGCCCCAGAAAAGTAGAACGGACGGTGCGGCTTACATCTAGGACGCGCCATGATCGCGCCGCGCGCACGCGGTCGCTTACGTGGATCCCTTTGACCGCGTCTGTCTTGGACTAGGGTCGGCACGTGCCCACCCGCAACCACAGCCTGGAAGGAACAGGGGGCATTATAACAGTTCAAGGTCTAGTTTAAGGTTAAGGAACGACACCGCACCATGCGTCCACACCGGCGGCGCTTCCGGCATACCGCATGGCGTTGTCTACACCGCACGCGAATGCCCTGCACGCCGCGACGCCATGGGATCGGCGTACCTGGGGAAGGCCTCGTTCGCCATGGCCTTCCCTACCAGACGCGAGCCAGTGCCAGCCCGTCGACCGCCGCGGCGCCGGCATCCTTGAGCGCGGCCGCGGAGGCGCGCATCGTGGCCCCCGTGGTCACGACGTCATCGAGCAGGAGCAGGCGCATGCCGCGAACGTTCTCGACCACCTCGTACATACCGCGGGCGCGCTCACGGCGCTCGCTGCGCCCCAAACCCCGCTGGTCGGAAGCCCCGTGTTTGGCCAACGCGTCGAGCAAGGGCAGCCCGGCATCCTCCGCAAACGGGCGGGCGATCGCCTCCATGTGGTCGAACCCGCGCCGGCGAAACGCCGTCCCCGTCGCAGGGACGAATACGACAGCGTCGGTACCCGAAACGATTCCCCCATACCGCTCACCCGCGACCTCCTCGGCATGGAAGGCGGTGTCAACGAGCATGTCGGCAAGCAGCGGCGCCATGCGGCGCTCGCCCGCGTCCTTATAGGCTCGGATGATACGCGGCAGCGGGTCGGCGAAACCGGCCATGGCGAGGCAGCGATCGAGTGCGGCGCACCCCTCGTCGCAGGAAGTCTCGCCATGCAAGCGCTCCCGCGCGCATTCCGTGCAGAGCAGGTCGCCGAACGGAGCGCCGCAGGCTAGGCAGGAATGGCACGGGTCGATGAGTTGCAAGGCCGCAAGGCAGCGATCGCAGATGATGGAGCCGGGGCGCTCGCAGCCGGCGCAACGCGTGGGCGAAAGGATCTCGAGCACCTGTTCCAACACGGCGCGACGATGGACTTGGTCTGAAAACAAAAAGACCCCCTTCCGTATGGAAGAGGGTCGAGTGGAGACCATTTCGATATTAGGCTGCTCAGCGCACCGGGCAAGCTCTATCCGGCGAACGGTCTATTTTTGGGAGTCACCGGTCGGGCGATCGCCCTTGGAGGTGCCGTTGTCCCCGCCATCTTGCTTGGGCTTTCGGGAGCGACGACGCCGACGGCGCTTCTGGCCGTCCTCGGCGGCGTGCTCGGCCTGCTGGCGTCCATCGCGGTCGGTCGGATGGTCGCGGCGGGTCTTCGCCGCGGCACCGCCACCGTCACCGGGACGACGGCGCGTGACCTCGACCTCACCTTCCGAGACCTGCTCGGCAACCGAGGGAACCTCGGGCTTCTGGGAGGCCTTGGTATGGCGACGGCGGCGCGTGCGGTTGCCGGAACCCTCCTCGCCCGCACGGGCACCGGCTTCGGCGGCGCGCTTAGGCTGCAAGGACGGCGCATTCTCACCGGATGCGGCGCCGGCGCGCTCGGCGGCGGCACGGAACGCGTCGTCGCGCTCCTCGGCAGACAGGTGGCGGCGACGACGACGCGTCGGGTTCATGCCGCCCCCGCGCGAGGCGTTCTCGCGCTGCTTCTGCGGCGCGGTCTGCTGCTGGCCGCCCTCCTCGACCGTCGAGCGCTTGCGGCGGCGACGGGTTGACCCGGAAGCGCCTTCAGAGCCCTCGGGGCCCCGATCCCTGCTGCGCGAACGCGAACCGCGGCCGGAACCGTCGCCCTGCCCGACACCCTCGCCGCCATGCGAGCGACGGCGCTTTGCGGGAGCCGACGCCACGAGACGGTCGGCCTTGTCCAGGCCGTCTCCCACGTCGACGCCGTTCTCGCGGTCGAGTTCCATGAGGGCGAGCTTCATCTCGGGCGACTCGATGCGCTCGAGCACGTCGCGCGTCACGCAGTCGGGACGGCAGGTGCAGCCCTGCTCCTCGGCCTTTTTCCTGCAGCCCTCGGAGCAGGTCATGTCGGACAGGTTCACACGGAAGACCTTGCCGTTCTCCAGGCGCAGCACCAACTGCTCGCGCGGGGTGTTGTACTCCTGGATACGGGCCTTGCCGAGCGGCGTGTCGATAAGCGTCTTCTTCTTGGGTGCACGGCTCTTGAAGTCCTTGTAAGCCTCGAACTCATAGCGCAGGCAGCACATGAGGCGGCCGCACACACCCGAGATCTTCGACGAGTTGAGCGGTAGGTCCTGCTCCTTGGCCATGCGGATGGAGACAGGCTCGAACTGCCCGCCGAAGCGCGCGCAGCACAACTCCTGGCCGCATTGGGCATAGCCGCCCACCAGGCGCGTCTCGTCGCGCACGCCGATCTGGCGCATGTCGACGCGGATGTGGAAGCACGCCGAGAGGTCCTTCACGAGCTGACGGAAATCGACGCGGTCCTCGGCCGCGAAGTAGAACACGGCTTTCTCGCCGCCGAACAGGTACTCGACGCCGACCGGCTTCATCTCAAGCTTGTTGCGCTTGACGAGGCGACGGAAGTCGGCCATGGCCTCCTCGCCCTGGATGGCCAGATCGTCGGCAAGCTCCAGATCGACGTCGGTGGCGATACGCAGCACCGGCTTGAGCGGACGACCCACCTCGTCGGCGGGGACCTCGAACGGATCGGCCGTGACCAGGCCGATCTCGGTGCCGCGCTCTGTGGAGCAGATGGCGTAGTCGGCTTGGACGATATCGAGCCCCTGCGGATCGAACCACAGGTCATGCGACGCATAGGGGAATTTAACGGGAACGACTAACGGCATTTCAGTGCCTTTCTGATATCGAAAAGCATGACCTCGAGGGCCAGCTGGGGAGTTACGTTGCGGACGATGTTGTCCTGGGCGGCGGTGACGGCATCGAGCGCCGCGAGGGCCCCTGCCGGCGTCGTCCGCCGAGCCAGGCGCTCGACCGTATCGCGCGCGTCCTCGTTGACGATACCGCCGTCCACGTTCTCGAGGACGAGCAGGCAGTCGCGCAACAGGGAGCGAACGCTTGCCAGGGCCTCCATGATACCCGAACGCTCACGGGCGTTGAGCTCGCGTTTGGTGCGGTCCTCCAGCTGCTTCAAGGCTCCACGCGAGAGGAAGTCGGCGTTTTTGTCCTGCACCTCTTTGATCTTGGCCTCGCGCATCTTCTTGGGCACGACGATGAGCCCCGTCAGCTCTCGGGCGAGCTTGAGCACGTCGGCCTCGTCGGCATGGGCCAAGGCGTCGATGGCGCGGATGCTCTGGCGGCGCACGTCCTGGCGGTCGGCGCTCTTGAGGAACTCGATACCGCGCGCGGGGCTGCCGGCGACCGCGACCGCCATACGGCAGCGCTCGCGCGGCAGGCCGGTGGCGCGCATGACCGCTTCGGTCGCCGCCACGGGCGACACCATGCGGAACGGGACGCACTGGCAGCGCGATACGATCGTGGGAAGGATCACGTCGGTCGAGGTGCCCAGCAGGATGAACGTGACATCCTCAGGCGGTTCCTCCAGCGTTTTGAGCAGGGCATTCGCCGTGTTGGCCCGCAGCTGCTCCGCCCGATCGATGATGTAGACCTTGGCATGCGCGCGGATGGGTGCCAAGGGCACGTCGTCCAGCAGCTCGCGGACTTGGGCGATCAGATAGCCCGTGGCGCTCTCGGGCGTGAAGTAGTGCACATCCGGATGCGTGTGGCGCGCCACGCGGACGCACGAGTCGCACGCTGCACAGGCACCCGTCGTCTCCTCGCGATCGCACAGCAGCGCCTGGGCCAACCCCCAGGCGGCATCGAGCTTACCGGAGCCGGGAGCGCCGACGAACAGGTATGACTGTGCCGTGCGTCCCGACGAGACAGCACGGGTGAGAAACGAACGGACCCGTTCCTGCGTATCGAGCTTTGCGAGCAGACTGTTGGGCTCAAGTCCTTGGGACATGGCTATTCGTCCCCGTCGAACTCGGCCGTGAACGCAGCGCGGGCATCCTCGTCGGAGACCGCAAGGCCGGCGGCACCGACCTCGCGCATGGTCCGATAGAACACGTGCGCGATGTCCTCGCTCGCATCGATGAGCTTCACGCGCCCGGGCTCCTCGGCGGCGATCGCACGGAAGCCCTCGCCCACCTTGCGCTGGAACGCGAGGCCCTTGGCCTCCATGCGGTCGGCGCCGGCGCGACCGGCGCGGCGGCCAGCGGCCTTCTCGGGATCGATATCGTAGACGAGCGTCAGCAGCGGATGCGTTCCCGCCACAGCGAGCTCGTTCGCGCGGGCGACCATGGCGCGGTCGAGCCCGTCGGCAAACGCCTGGTAGCAGGTGGTGGAATCGTAGAAGCGGTCGCAGACGACCACCTTGCCCGCCGCGAGCGCCGGATCGATGACCTGGCTCACCAGCTGCGCGCGGGCAGCTTCATAGAGCAGGAGCTCGCAGGTATCGCCCATCTCGGCGTTTCGGGGATCGAGCAGGAGCGCGCGGATCTTCTCCGAGATGGCGGTTCCGCCCGGCTCGCGCAGCGCGAGGACATCGTATCCGGCTCGGGTGAGCGCGCGCACCAGCAAGCGCGCCTGCGTGGATTTTCCGGCGCCGTCAACGCCCTCGAGCGTGATGAACGCCGTGGACGGTGCCGCAGTCTCGCGAGTCGTCGCCGTGCGTTGAGGCCCCATGCTATCGCTCCCTACCGTCGTTTTCCTTGGATCTGTGTGAACCTAGTCATGATACCGCAGCGCGCCATACGGCAGCCGAGACGTCGCGCATGAGGCCGAGTGCCGCCTCACGCTCCATGCCCTGCGTGAGCGCGGCGAGCACATAGGGCCTGTCCCCGTACACGATGGCCGCATCGTGCTGCACGCCGTCGAGGCTTCCCGTCTTATGGGCGACTTGGACACCGGCGGGGAGTCCCTGGACGATGCCTGCGGTGTCATGCTGGTCGAGCAGGTACGCATGGGCGCGCTCGCAGAGTTCCGGCGTGGCGACGGTTCCCGCCGCGATGCGTTGCAGCAGGCTTGCGGCGTCTCGGGCCGACATCACGTTCTCGCGCCCCGCTTGCCGCGCCGTCTCGTCCATCATGAGGCGGCTCAACCTGGTCTGCTTAAGGTGCAGCTTGGAGCATTCGTCGTTCACGACGTCCATCCCCAGCCTGCCGATGATCAGGTTCGCGGCGGTGTTGTCGCTCTGCGCGATCATGGCATGCAGCAGCTCGTCGACCGTGTAGGTGACGCCCGCGCCTTTTGCCTGGATATCGCCGGCACCGCCCACAATATCTCCCTGTGTCACCGTCATGCGCTCGTCCAGGGAGAGGGAGCCCGCCGACGCCGCATCGAGCGCCGTAGCCAAAACGGCGAGTTTGATCAGGCTCGCCGCCGTGCGCCGGACCGTGGCATCGATGGCGATGCCGCCTCTGAGCGGGGCGAACGAAGCTGCATCAAGCGGCGTGCAAGCGAGCGACACGCAACCGGCATATGGCTTCAGCAGGTCATCGATCTCATCGAGGGCGGCATGGGGCCAGGTCGCACAAGCGTCCTTACGCTGCCCGTGCTTGTGGCGGCGTTTCTCCTGGCGAACGGAGCCCGAACGGTCCGCGCTCCCGTAGCCGCGGGAACAGGCGGTAAGCAGGAGCGGCAACGCGCCCGCTGCCGCAGCGAACGAGCGTCGCGATATCGGCTCGCCAAGATGGCTGAACTCGCCTACCGTTCTTGCCATATCGGTCGCCTCTCCCCGATCTTCTCCATCTGCCGGTAATTCACACGTCCTCGCCCCCATATAATTGATGAGAACGTCAACCATAGTATGAACGGGGAGGTACCCCATGCCCTATTGCAACCGTTGCGGAAAGCTCATGAAAGCGGGCAGCAAGTTCTGCACTGCCTGCGGTGCCCCTCTAGAAGACGCCGCCGGCACGGCCGATCGCACCGTCGTCTTGCACCCGGAAGACGAGGCGACCCGCGTGATGCCGCACGCCGAGGCTGCGCAGCCGAGTTCCACGGCCTCGATGCCGTCCGTCGCCTCGGCACCGTCCGACGCGAATGCCCCGAAGCCCAAAGGGAAAAGCCCGCTCGTCATCGCGCTGATCGTGGCGATCGCCGTCGTCATCGCGCTGATCATCGCGCTCGTCACCATGAACGTCCTGCCCGGCAACAACACGCGGCACGATACCGTGACCACCGAGCAGACCGACGCAGCCAAGAATTCCAAAAACGGCACCGGCAACGTAACGGTCGACGGCGACCCCAACGTCATCGACGACGATGATGATTCCGACGACACGGATGACAGCAGCTACGAGCAGACCGTCTACGAGGAGCTGACCCGCTACTACAGCGATCTCGAAGGTCTCGACGCATCCGTGCGCTCGTGCGCGACGGAGTTCAACCAGACCTACCTCGAAAGCGACTACGCCACACGGCAAAGCGCCGCCAGCACGGCCGATCGCCTGGAAGACAAGATCGACGGCGCCCTCGACGAACTCGAAGATCTCGACATCGACCACTCGTCCAAGAACTACGGCTCCTGGCGCAGCATCATCAACTTGTACCAAGATCTCGAACATCGCATCGACGTGATCTGCGAGGCCTGGGAAACGGACCTGATGTACACCGATGACCTCGCTTCGCACAAGGACGACATCATCGCGCCGCTCTCTGCCGACAACGTCAGCGGCACCAACGACAACAGGTACCGCCTGGACTACGAGAAGAACTACGCCGGCGCCAAGCCAGTCGAGCCGTAACCGAGCGATCTGCGCGAAAACGTGGGCGACGGCGCGAGACGCCGTTGCCCACGGAACAGCCGTCTGCGGGAAAGCAGCCTGTGGAAAGCCACCTGTGGAGAGCTGCCCATGGGAAAGCAAGCGACGCTTTTATAACGCGGAACGGGGCCCGGTTTCCCGCTAGGGTCCCAATGGGAAGCTGCGCCCCATTTTGAATGATGAAAATGGGCTGCGTTTTCCCATAGCCATTTCAATGGGAGAACGCAGCCCTCTCAAGCAGGCGAAACGACATGTCTTCCGGAAACCGGGCCGCCGGGCCAGGCTTCGAACGGCTCGGGTCGCCGCTACTCCTTCGCCGCCTCCGTCTTCTTCGTCGACGCCTTCTTCGTGGTCGACTTCTTGGCGGCCGAGGTCTTCTTAGCGGTCGACTTTTTCGCAGTCGGCGTCTTCTTAGTCGTCGCAGCCATCTTCGCCGGAGCCTTCTTGGCCGTCGCGGTACGGCCGCGACCGCGGGCGGTCTTTTTCTCCTTGGTAGGGCAATCCATGTTCACGCAAATACGCCAGGGGCCACGCGCGGTGTTGACCACCACGATAGGCGCCCCGCACTCGGGGCAGGTCTCGCCCGTCGCCTCGAGCTTGCCGCGTGCCGGCAGCGGATAGCTCACGTTGCACTCCTCGTAGTTGGTGCAGCGGATGAAGCGTTTGCCGCTCTTCTCGGACTTATGCGCGATCAGGTCGCCGTGACGGCCAGCCTCGGCGCACACCTTGCACTCGCCCACCTTAAGATCGGGCTCGTAGTTGGTGGGGCACTTGGGGTTGACGCACTGCTCGTAGGCCTTCTGGCGGAACGGCTGGCACTTGATGCGCGGCGCGCCGCACTCGGGGCACACGGCCGCCTCGCCCTCGAGCGGGCTCACCTTGACGCCGCTCGGCACCGGGTAGGTCACGTCGCAGTCGGGCCAGCCCATGCAGCCGATGAAGCTGCCGCGGGTCTTGGCGCTCGTCTTCATGACCAGGTCCTTGCCGCACTTGGGACAGGTGCCCACGCGGGCGTCGGCGGTGACGGCGTCGCTGATGGCGTCGCCCAGCTCCTGGGTGTGCTTGAGCAGCTCGTCCAAAATGCCGGCGAGCAGCGCGCGGGAGTGCGCCACCACGTGTTCCTCGGTGTCCTGGCCCTTCTCGACGCGCGTCATGTCGCCGTCGAGCTCGGAGGTCATATCGGGGCTCGTGATACGCGGCGCGAACTGCGAGAGCGCGTCGATGATGGCGATACCCAGCTGACTCGGCTCGACGGGGTCGTTCTTGAGGTAGCGCACGGTGTACAGGCGCTCGATGATGCTCGCGCGCGTGGACTTGGTGCCGAGCCCCCGCTTCTCCATCTCCTGAACGAGCTTGCCCTGGCTGTAGCGCGCCGGTGGCTCGGTCTGCTTGGCCTCGAGCTTGATGTCGAACACATCGACCGTGTCGCCCTCCTCCAGCGGCGGCATCTGTTCATCGCGCTTGAGGCCGTACGGATAGGCCTCGCGGAAGCCCGGCGTCACGAGCACGTCGCCCGACGCCACGAACGGCTCGCCGTTCACGTCGAGCGTGAGCTTGGTGTTCTCGATGGTCGCGGGCCCCATGAGCGTCGCCAGGAAGCGGCGGGCGATGAGGTCGTAGAGCTTCTTCTGGCCGCCGTCGAGCTTCGAGGGATCGCCCTCGCCCGTGGGGTAGATCGGCGGGTGGTCGGTGGTCTCGACCTTGCCGCGCGTCGGCTTCATGGGGCCGGCGAGCACTTTCTTGCACACCGGGGCCAGCGCCGGGTTGATCTTGGCGAGGTCGCGGACCACGCCGCCCAAATCGAGCGTGCGCGGGTAGACGGTGTTGTCGACACGCGGGTAGCTGATGAGGCCGGCCATGTAGAGCGACTCGGCGATGCGCATGGTGCGTGCCGGGGAGATGCCCTCGGCGGCCGCTGCAGCCTGCAGCGACGTGGTGGCGAACGGCGTAGGCGGCTGCTGCCTGCGGGAGCGCTTGGTGATGGCGGCGACGGTCGCCGTCGTGGCGCCGTCGACGTGGCCGAAGGCCGTCTCGGCAGCATCCTTGTCCGTAAAGCGCGCCGTCTTGTGGGCGATCTTGAAGCGCTCGTCCTCACCGGCACCCTGAGCGGCACCGAAGCCACGGATCTGCCAGTAGTCCTCGGGCACGAAGGCCATGCGCTCGCGCTCGCGCTCGACCACCAGGGCGAG
>ERZ808240.3511-NODE-3511-length-15150-cov-3.839417_pt1 | contig 15150 bp, 15 predicted proteins | sample MGYA00521084_ERZ808240 | MGnify/ENA primary metagenome ERZ808240 (study PRJEB31516, sample SAMN03275571) | gut metagenome | biome: mammalia-associated habitat; material: feces | host: Papio cynocephalus | place: Kenya | collected 2012-08-06 ... | reverse complement strand
CGGCATGGCCTGCATGAACATCACGGAGGAGCGCAAGGAGAGCGTAGACTTTTCGGATCCCTATTATGAGTCCGGTGTAGCACTGGTCTGCCGGGCAGATGATAACTCCATTCAGTCCAAGGATGACCTTGCCGGCAAGAAAGCCGCCTGTAAGGAAGGCTCCATCGGCATGATCTGGTGCCAGGACAACGCCGAGCAGTACGGCTACGAGGTGACGGTCTATCCCGATTCTGCATCTATGATGATGGCTGTGTCCAACGGTCAGGCGGACTTCCTGCTGGAGGACTTTCCCACCGTCAGCTATCAGATCAAGATCGGTGAGCAGGCGGATCTGCGGGTCGCCATCGATGCCGTAGACGAGGTCGGCCAGGTCGGCTTCGCCGTCAAGAAGGGCACCAATGCAGATCTGCTGGAGAAGTTCAATGCCGGTCTGGCGGCCATCAAGGCAGACGGCACCTATGATAAGATCATCTCTGAGTACGAATAAATTACGTTCCTGAGGAGGAAAAGCGCCATGGCTGAATACTTTGGGCTCTTTGTCAAGTACATTCCCCTGCTGTTGCTGGGGTTGAAAAATACGATCATCATCGCCATCGGCGGCGTGGCGCTGGGCACCCTGCTGGGCATCGTCCTGTGCCTGATGTCTCTCAGCAAGGGCGCGGTGCTGCGGAGAGCAGCCAATGTGTATATCACCATCATCCGGGGTATTCCGCTGATGATCCTGGCGCTGTTCCTCTACTTCGGAATTATCAAAAACAGTATGCCGGTGCTGGCGGCGGCCATTCTGATCCTCGGCCTGAACTGTTCCGCCTTTATTGCGGAGATCTTCCGCGGCGGCATTCAGGCGGTGGATCCCGGCCAGATGGAGGCGGCCAGAAGCCTTGGCATGAGCTATTTTCAGGCCATGCGGAAGATTATTCTGCCCCAGGCGTTCAAGATCATGATCCCATCCCTGATGAACCAGTTTATTGCGGCGTTGAAGGATACGTCGATTTTGTCCGCCATCAGCGTGACAGAGCTGACGATGTCGGCAAAGACCATCATTGCCCGCAACTACAAGGCATTTGAGATCTATTCCTTTGCCCTTATCATTTATGTGGTTCTGATCACCGCGCTGACTTTCGTTTCCAAGCGCATTGAGCAGAAACTGAGCTATGACAGACGGTGAGGAGGGTGCAGTTATGGGAAAAATTGTAGAAGTCACCCACTTGAAAAAGAACTTCGGTGATCTGGAAGTGTTGAAGGATATCTCCTTTGATGTGGCGGATGGCGAGGTGATCTGCCTGATCGGGCCGTCCGGCTCCGGCAAATCCACCACGCTGCGCTGCCTGAACCGACTGGAGGACAAACAGGGCGGAACGATCCGCATCCTTGGCGAGGAGATCGACGCGGTAAAGAATCTGAACGCCTTTCGGCAGAATATCGGCATGGTGTTCCAGCACTTTAATCTGTTTCCGCATCTGACAGTACTGGAAAACATGACGGTGGCACCGGTCATGCTGAAAACTGCCAGTAAGGAGGAGGCGGTCAAGCGGGCTGAGATGTATCTGGAGCGTGTTGGTCTGCTGGAAAAGAAAAATGTCTATCCGGTGACGCTGTCCGGCGGCCAGAAACAGCGCGTGGCCATTGCCCGGGCGCTGTGTATGCAGCCGAAGATCATGCTGTTTGACGAACCCACTTCCGCTCTCGACCCCGAAATGGTGGGCGAGGTGCTGGACGTCATGAAGCAGCTGGCAAAGGAGGGCATGACCATGATCGTGGTGACCCATGAAATGGGCTTTGCCCGGGATGTGGCTGACCGCATCCTGTTTATGGACGATGGCTATATTGTGGAGGAGGCCCCGCCGGAGGAGCTGTTCCAACATCCGAAAACTGAGCGCTGCCGGAACTTTCTGGAAAGCGTGCTTTGAGTGGGAGGTGCAGCAGTATGAGTGAACACTATATCATCACGATCTCGCGTGAATTTGGCAGTCTGGGCCGTCCCATTGCCAGAAGGATGTCTGAAATACTGGGGATCATGTACTATGACCGGGACATTGTCGAGGAGGTGTCCAAGCAGCTGCAGCTGCCGGTGCCGACTATTTCAGACGTGGAGGAGCGTGCCCCGGGCAGCTATTTTTCCATGCGCTTTCCGCTGGGAAATATGACCTCCGACCTACAGAATAAGGTGTTTCGCGCGCAGCAGGATATTATTACAGAACTTGCGGATCGGGAGAGCTGCATCATCGTTGGACGGTGCGCGGACTATGTGCTGCGGGAAAAGAAAAATCTCATGCGGGTGTATATTTACACCAGCTATGAGAACAAGTATGACAACTGCGTCAATAACCTGGCCATGACACCCCGGGAGGCGAAAAAGATGATCCGGGATGTGGATCAGGCCCGTATTGCATACCATATGCGCTACGCCGGCTATATGCCGGATGAAAACAAGGATATTCAGATCGATTCTGCATTTCTCGGCGTGGAAGGCACTGCGTGGTACCTCAGCCAGGCGGCAAAGCATCGGTTTGGCGTGGAGTGAAATGGAATACAGCGGGCACAGCACCGGTAAGGGCAACGCCTCCGACTTAGTCGGAGGCGTTGCCCTGTATTTTGCTCAAGAGAATCGACCGGGTACGCACCTTCACCCTCCGATCTGCACGTTTGGGTGATAGGCGCGGAAAAAATCCAGTAGCAGCCGTACCTGATCCTGAGTATAGGGCTCCACCTTTCCGGCCAGCGGATAGGCGAGGCCGATCTCTGCGTATTTGGAGACGCCGTACTCGTGATAGGGCATCAGGTCGACCCGCTGTACATTTGGACTTTCGTGCAGCAGCCGCCCCAGCGCCGCCAGCTCCTCCGGGCTGTCGTTATACCCCGGCACCAGCGGAGTGCGCACGATCACCGGCTTGTTTGTGGTGCGCAGGTGCTCAAAGGTGTGCAGGATCTCCTCGTTTCCGGCACCGGTATTCTCCCGGTGTCGTGCGGAGTTCATGCCCTTCAGATCAAACAGCACCAGATCTGCCGCATCCAGTGCGGCGAGGGTCTCCTCGGTGCAGGGATAGCCGCAGGAGTCGATGGCCGCCTGAATGCCCTCTGCGTGACACAGCCGGATCAGCTCCCGGCAGAAGGCGCTCCAGCAGGTGGCCTCGCCGCCGCCGATGGTCACGCCGCCGCCGGAGCGGGTCAGATAGGGCTTTTCCCGCCGGATGCGGCCCATCAGTTCCTCTGGGGTGTACCATTTACCGAACAGCCGGAGTGCATCCTCAAAGCAGGCCGTCTCGCACCGGCCGCAGCCGGTGCATTTGGTCCGGTCGATTTCCGGCCTCCCGTTTTCCAAACGGATCGCTCCCGCCGGGCAGGCGGATACACAGTCTGAGCAGCCGGAGCGGCAGTGGGTGGCGAGAAAGCGGATTTCCGGCTGAAAGGACTGCCCCTCCGGGTTGCAGCACCATTTGCAGTGCAGGCGGCATCCCTTCAGAAAAATCGTCGTCCGGATGCCTGGTCCATCCACGAAAGAGCCGTTGACCAGATTAAAGACCGGGGCGCGGAGCGGAGTCTGTTCCATGGGGACGCCTCCTTTCAGCCGATGTCGGAGAATTCGAACCGGGCGATGATGTCATCCTGCAGCTCCCGGCTCAGCTCCACAAAGTAGGCACTGTAAGTCGCCACCCGGACCAGCAGGTCGCGGTAGCGCTCCGGGTGCTGCTGGGCATCCCGCAGCGTATTGGTGTCGACAAAGTTGAACTGCACCAGATCGCCGCCGGTCTCGCAGAAGATCCGCAGTGCATCTGCCAGCTTTTCCAGATTGCGCTCGCTCTCCACCGCTTTTTTAGAAATGCGCAGGTTGAGAATGGAGCCGTGGGAGAGCTTGGTCTGATCCAGCGCCGCCACCGAGGCCAGCGTGGAGGATACGCCGCTGGTATTGCGCCCCTGATAGGGGGAAATGCCGCCCTCGGCCAGCGGGACGCCCGCCTTCCGGCCGTCCGGGAGTGCCCCGGTGATGTGGCCAAAGGCCACGCTGATGGTCATGGCCAGACAGGCCGCCGTGGTGGCCACGCCGGCATAGGCGGTGTGGCTGTGGAGAAAATCGCAGGAGCGGGCCAGCACGTCCCGGAACAGATCATCCACATAGGGCTCGTTGTTGCCGAATTTCGGTACGCGGCGCAGCAGCGCCAGCGCCTGAGGATCGCCCTCAAGATCGTGATCCAGCAGCTCCAGCAGCCGGGGCCAGGTCAGAGAATGATCTTCGTAGATAGTCTTTTTGATGGCGGCCAGGCTGTCGCCCACATTGGGTGCCCCGGCGAAGGCCGAGGTGTGGGTGGTGCGCACCCGGTAATCGTACAGATCGTCGCCGTGCTCAATGCACCCCTCATAGAAGGAGGACAGCAATGGGCAGGGGTACTGCTGATAGAGCATCAGATCCACATTTTTGAAGTAGAACAGCCGCTCCATCACATATTCAAACTGGCGCTCAAAGGTGTCCAGCAGATCCTCGAAGCGTTCAAACTGTGCCGGATCGCCCAGGTCAAGGCCGAGCTGGGCCCCGGTGGCGCGCACCCGGCCGTGGTTCAGCGTCAGCTCTAGGATCAGGGGGTAGTTGAAGCTGGAGCCGCCGATGTCGTGGGTCTTGGCCGGGATCGTTGGATTATGGCAGCCGGTGGAGATATATTCGTTGGCATCTGCTTCGTCGATCCCCGTCCAGACGAGGGAGCGGATGGTCTGGGTGTCGCTGACAAATTTCAGCTTGCCGCCCAGATCCCGCGCCACCTGGCAGGCCCGGCGGACAAATTCCGGCGGATTCTTCGGGTGAATGCGTACCACTACGTCCTCGCCGGTCAGTCCGACCGCCCGTTCGGCGTCCAGGATCAGGTAAGACATTGCATTGACCGCGTCCTCGCCTGCACGGGTGCAGCCGCCGATGGTGATGCCCTGCATACAGGGAGAGCCGGTCATCATGGTCGCCACAATGCCGTCCTGAGGATTGATGACCGCGTTCATTTTGATCATCATAAGACTGAGCAGCTCCCGGGCTTCGTCGTCCGTCAGAACGCCGGCCGCGATGTCCCGCTCGTAATATGGCTCCAGATACTGATCCATGCGGCCCATGGACATACCGGCGCCCCAGCCCTCCAGCATCAGGCACACATAGAGAAACCAGCAGGATTGAAGTGCCTCCCGGAAGGAGTCTGCCGGGGCATGGGGCACCTTGCGGCAGATGCGGGCGATCTCCTCCAACTCCGCCTGCCGGGGCTGGGATGCGGTCTTGGCCTGCTCCTCGGCCAGCGCGGCGTAGCGCGCGGCAAAGCACTCCACTGCTTCGTAGCTCTCCAGCATGGCCTGGAGCATGGGACGGCGGGACAGGTCTTCCGGGTCGGAATAGGTCAGCCGTGCCATCCGGGCGCGGATCCGCTCCGCCATGCCGGAAAGCCCCTCCCGGAGCAGCAGGGCGTAGTCGATGGCGACATGGGCGGGGTAGTGGCCGTTTTCGCAGAAGCCGAAGCTGGACACCGCCACATGGTCGTATTCCTGCAGCTCTGGCGGCACCAGATGCTCCATCTGGCTGCGCAGAGAGCGGCCGCTCCAGTAGGAGACGCAGTGGCGCATGGCCTCTTTTTCCGCCTCATTCGGATCCTGATAGGGGTCATACTCCCGGGTGGACAGAGTGTCCATTTCTGCCAGAATCCAGTCGCTGCTCAGCTCTGGCATCAGGGCGCCGCCCCGGATCTTGCTGGTGTGATTGCCCACCAGCAGCTCGCCCGGCTCGATGCGGATCGTCATATGTTCCAATATGTTCCGAAGTGCCCGTGCGCGGCGGAGCGGGGCAGGAACGCCCTCTGTATTCTGCCAGGATTCGGTCAGGTAGACCGCCCGTTCCGTGCAGACCGCCGGCTGTTCCACCATCCGGTCCCGCAGTGCCTGTGCCCGCGCCGTGAGCTGATATTCCTTCATACTGTCGCCTCCTTTATCTGATAGACAGAGCATAGCACCGGGGCGGGAGGGGCGTCAAATTCATTCTTTGTCAGCTTTAATATAGGCATTTGCCTATACTATAAGACTATGCTATACTGTTCTCACCTGGGAGGTGCGCTATGACAGAACTACAGCTTACTTATACACTTCGTGCGGCCCAGCTGCACAGCATTTCGCTGGCCGCGGCCCAGCTGCACGTCAGCCAGCCCTCTGTCAGTGTGCAGATCACCCGGCTGGAGCAGGAACTGGGCTTCCGTATTTTTGACCGCGATCGAAAGACCGGACTGACGCTCACCCGTAGCGGAGCGGCGTTCCTGGATGGAATGAACCGCATTCGGCAGGACTATCAGGCGCTTCTGCGCCGCTGTGCGGAACAGAGCGGCGGTCGTTCCGCTGCGCGGATCGGCTTTTTCTCCGCATGGGATCTGAGCGGAGTGCTGCCCGGGGTTCGGGCGCGGGTGGCGGAGCAGTGCCCGGAGTGCATGCTGCAGATGGAGGCGTACTCCTTCCGGGAACTGGTCGAGCGGCTGGAGAGCGGCGATCTGGATGCTATTTTGTCGGTGCGCACCGCTGTCCCTGTTTCATCCGGGCTGGATGTGACGCTGGTCGGCCAGACCCACGCCGTGCTGGTCTATGCCGCCGAACATCCGCTCCACACGCCCGGGCACCCTGTGCTGGCGGACTTCCACCAGGATACCTTTTTTGTGCAGCCCAGCGAGGAGTGCCCCTATTCCACGGACAGCAACCAGAGCTATTTTCTCTCCCAGATGATGCAGCCCCGCGTTGAGGTGGTCCCCAATCTGGAGACTATGCTCAGCCGCATTGCTGAGGGCGGCGGGTATGGTGTGTTCGACTCCATCAGCCGCTGCCTGCAGTATGACGGTCTGGCCGCTCTGCCGCTGGACAGCGGGATCTCGCTCTGCATGGCGCAGCGCGCCGGAAGCTGGAACCCGGTGGTGGATGCCTTCTGCCTTGCGGTGCAGGAGAGTATGGCGGATATAGTTTAACACATAAAAACAAAGGACCGGTCGGTGCATCAGCACCGGCCGGTCCCGTTTTAGAATGGAATGGGATGTACTCAGTGAACTTTGTTATGGCGTTTGTCCAGCTCCACATGGACTTCTTCCAGCTTCTTATGCGTCAGATTGAAAAACAGGGCCACGATCAGGACGATGACGCCCAGAATGACAGGGATCAGACCGTACCACAGGCGGATGCCGTTGACGGCGGTCTCGGTCACAGCCTCGGCGTTGAAACCGTAGGCGTCCAGGATCAGGCCAAGGCCCATGCTGGCAAAGGCGGTGGCCAGCTTCATGACAAAGGTCAGGGTGGAATAGATGGTGCCGGGGTTGAAGGTGCCGGTCACATACTCGCCGTAGTCTGCGATGTCTGGGATGGCGCCCCAGGTCACGGTGATGGAGCAGCAGAGGGTGAAACCGCAGAGAATGGAGGAGATGATGCTGGTGGCCAGCGTACCACCGAGGGACTCAATGGCACCGGCCAGCACCATGCACACACCGGCCATACAGTACATGACCTTGCGGTCCAGCTTCTTGGTGAGGGTGGGAACGAAGAGAATGGCGATCAGAGGAATGACCGACATGACGGAGAGGATGGGCGCGATCAGGCCTGGGTCGCCCAGATAGTAGGGGGCGTAGTAGGCGGTGAAGGAGGCGCGCACCATGATGCCGCAGTTGACGAGGCAGACCACCAGCGTGGCGACCACTGCATTGCGGTTGTGGATAAAAGACTTCAGGCCGACCAGCAGATTGCCCTGCTGCGTCTCTACCACGGGGACCCGTTCCTTGCAGAAGAAGGCGGGGATGCAGCCGCCGATGACCAGCAGGATGCCGATGATCAGGGCGCTGATAAAGAAGCCGTGGGTATTCATCTCGCCGCCGCCGAAGTGCAGGATCAGCACGGAGGAGAATGTGTTGATGAGGAAGCCGCCCAGGTTGGAGCCCCAGTCACGGAAGGCACCCAGGGTGATGCGCTCTTCACTGCTGTCGGTCATGGCGCCGGACAGGGAACCGTAGGGCACCTGGAAGGTGGTCTGCGCCACGGTGTAAATGGCATAGATGATGACGGAATAGGCGATTTTTGCGCCGGTGCTGAAATTCGGGGAGAAGAACAGCAGCACCATCAGCACTGCCATGGGGAGAATGGCAAAGCGGAGGAACGTAGTGTACTTCACGCCCCGGCCATGGGCCTTGTCTACGATGGAGCCGATGATCACATCGTTGATGGCATCGAAAATCGTGACGCACATGATGATCGCGCCGGCGACTTTGCCGCTCAGCCCCATGCCGATGGTCAGGAAGGTGATCAGGAAGGTTCCTACAAACATATAGGCGCCGTTGTTGGAGAAGTCGCCCAGTGCGTAGGAAAGTCGTTCGCCAAAGGATAATTTCATGCTTTCGCACTCCTTTCTCTCTTGTGTAGCTCCAATATAACAAAAAGAAAAAAGGATTGGAAATAGTAATTCAAAATCAGAGCTATTTGCGTTTTTAATAATAGAGAGTGGGAAAGCAGTGGAATTATTGTGCAAATTATGATAAAATCATAAAAACACAACGAGGCCAAGGAGGAACTCAGGTGGACATCAAAAGTATGCGGTGCTTTCTCGCCGTGGCCGAAACGCTCAATTTCAGCCGGGCTGCGGAAAGCATTTATCTTTCTCAGCCTGCGCTCAGTCTGCGTATCAATGCCATGGAGGATGAGCTGGGGGTAAAGCTGTTTCTGCGCACCCGTCAGCAGGTCTATCTGACCGCTGCCGGTTCCGCACTGCTGCCGGAGATGCAGGAGATCCTGGCCCGGATCGATGCGCTGCCGGAGATCGCCCGCACCAGCGAGGATGCTGCCGATGTGACGTCGGGCAAGCTGTCGCTGATGCTGGACTCCTCACTGCCGGAGGAGATGCTCAATCAGGTCATGGAGGTGTTCAACACCTTCTGTGAGCGCTACCCGGATGTGGCGATTACAGTGGATTCCATGGATACATCGGAGTATGAGTCGGTGCTGCTGTCCCGCAATGCAGATCTTTGCTGCGTGGGTCTGGGAGAGGATGACGCGGTCAACCCCACCTTCAATACCATACCGTTGAAGGAAGAACCCATGATCCTGGCCTTCAGCGAGGATGAGCATCTGTCCAACCACCAGCTGCTGGCCTCCCGGGAACTGCTGCTTCTGGCCGGTGAGGAGCGGTGGAATAAGATCCTGCTCAATTATCTGGCAGAACAGCAGATCAAACCGAAGATCCGCACCATCCGGGGTGGTCCGGCCCTGTGCGTCAACCTGCTGCGCAGCAAGACCATGACCTTTATGCCCAAGAGCTTCTTTGACACCCTGTCCGGGCCTAAACTGGCATATCGGGAGCTGAATATCCCCGGTGCGCGGGTGTTGTCCACGCTGGTCTGGGGAAAATACAATTATAATCCCTGCCTTCAGCTGATGATCAACTGTTATCAGCATAGTGAGAGTACCAATGTACCGCATGATCCCTATTATTTTTTTAAATAACGGGTATTTTGAACGTATATTTCACAATATAGCCAGAATCTGCTACCATATTTTCAACAGGATTATATATTTTGCCTGAATTTATGAAACGAGGTGGCTGCTATGGACTATAAGGAAGCAAACCGAGCGGTTGTTGACATCTATCTGACAAAGGAGTATTGGAAGCCGGAGTATCAGGATCTGTTTGCAAAGGACTTTGTGCTGGATCTGCCCTCGGCGCCTCCCGGGATGCCTCAGCATCTGGATGCGTTTGATGCCCGGCAGTACCGAGAGTGGCTGCTGCGCACGGTGAGCGGCTACACCTCGGAGGTGCAGGAGGTGTACGGTACCCCGGATCCGGAGATGTTCTGGGCGGTGCGCATCGTCAAATGCGATGTGAAGTGGGCCAGAGAGTCAGGCCAGTTCACCAGCCGCATCTTTTCCCGCATTGAGCTGAAAGACGGTAAGCTGTCTTACATTAAAAACAATTGGAACCCGCTGGCGTTCCTCTATGCCATTCACGCTGATGTGCCCATCTTCCGCATGGATATGAACGATCCCCGGGTGGATGCCTTTATGCGGGAAAACCACGTGCCGGAGGCGGCCGAGGAGGAGACCAAGCTGGACATGAGCCCGGAGGCCATTCAGAAGCGCATTCGGAACAATCTGGATGCCTTCCGCAGCGGCGATTACTTCTATGCGTTGACCAATATCGCCACCTTTGCTCCGCACCACGATTCTAAGGTGTGGTTCCTGCCCCCGGAGATGCAGGAGAGCTATCCGCCGGAGATGATGGAACGGGTGGAGGCATGGACGAGCATCAGCTGCCCGAAGATCGACTTTGACGAATCTGGCCGGTATTGGGCCACCGATGATCCCCATGTGTATTTTGCTGAGTATATGTGCTGGGGCGAGGTGGACTGGGTCGGTAACAATGCCCCCGGCGCGCATTACCGCAACCGCTACTTCTATGTGCTGCGCTTCGACGATGCGGGCCGCATCGCCTGCTGCGAGGAGGTGCTGAACCCCATCAACAAGTTCAATTCCATCGGCGTCAGCATTCCCAGTTTCCCATATTACTTCTGATATGCGATCCCCCGGCACCTATGTGCCGGGGGATCTTACTTGCGGCGGATTGCTTTTTCCCGATGATTTGATATAATTTAGTATGAAGTCAAGCATAAGACCAGATGCACCACAATGGCGACTGTATCCGGTATGTTATCCTGGAAAGGAGTGTCGCAGTATGCTCACTGCATCCGTAATAGAAAAGATGATCGCCGATTCTAAGGGGAATCTGCACGACATTGGCCACTTTCTGAAGGTTTGGGCGCTGGCGAAGACCATTGGCGAACAAGAGGGGGTGGACGCGCATACGCAGGAACTTCTGGAGCTTGCGGCCATTGTTCACGATATTGCCTGCCCGTTGTGCCGCGAGAAGTATGGTGACACCAATGGAAAGCATCAGGAGCGGGAAAGTCCGCCGCTGGTGAAGAAATTTTTTGCGCCGCTGCCTGTTGATCCTGCCGACATAAAACGCATTTCGTGGGTCGTGGCCCATCACCACACTTATACAAATGTAGACGGTCTGGATCATCAGATCCTGCTCGAGGCGGATTTCCTGGTCAATGCCGATGAGAGCAGCTATGCACAGGCGGCCATCAGGAGTGCTCGCAGCCAGATTTTCCAAACGGCGTCCGGCATCCGCCTGCTGGATGCGATGTACCCGGAGAATGTGAGCGGCACATAAGACTGCATTTAAATATTTAGAAAAATTTAGAAACGCCCAGGCACCGCATTGCGGTGCCTGGGCGTTTGTCAGTCAATTGGTCCATATCAGTTTGCACTCTGGCTCATCTGGCGATAGGCGCCGGGGGGCACGCCCTCACTGCACTTGAAGGCGCGGGTCAGCGTCCAGCCGCTGGCATAGCCGGTGCGCAGAGCGATGTCGGTCAGATTCAGGGTCGTCGTTTCCAGCAGCAGCTTGGCGCGGGTCAACCGCTGCTGCTGCAGATAGGCCAGCACGCTCAGGCCGGAGGTCTCCTTGAAAATGCGGGCGACATAGGAGGGGTTCATGGAGAACCGCTCGCTGAGAATGGTCAGGTTCAGATCAGGATCCATATAGTGCTCGTCAATGTACTGCTGAAGCTGCTGGGCTTTGCTCTCCTTTTTTCCCTCCGGCAGATTGGCCAGATCCAGCTGATCGAACACCTGCTGGACCAGGGAGGAGATCTCTTCCAGTGATTTGGCAGAGCTGATCTGGCGGCAGAGCAGATTCAGCTCCGGCTTCTTTTCCACAACGCCCCCCAGGGTCTCAAAGGCGATGTTCCAGACCACCCACAAGGAGTCCTATGGCATGTGTTCGTGCTGACAGTCTGCATCCCCGTGATCTTCAGCTTGGTCGGCGTGGCAATGGCGATCCTGTTCTACTAATCAAACTTCAACTCTCTGCCGGGGAAACGGCCCTCCGTTTCCCCGGCGCACCCCAAGAAAGGATGATCTGTTGTGAGTGCAAATGAAAAAATTCCCGTTGTGATTGACGTCAACGAGAAGGCAGAGCGCTATGATATGCAGATGGAGGACGTCTACAAGCCCGACGGCACCTTTGTTGCCCGTGACTATCATTGGGAACCCTCCGCACTGCCCAAGGCCGTAGCTGAGGTCAAGGAGCGCAGCGCGGGTCAGAGCGTGGTCAAGTTTATCAATCACTGCCCCACCTGGATGATCGCCGCCTTTGCCGCCGCCATCCGTCCGGCCGTGTGCTTTATGAATGTTGGCCCCAAGGGCATGTTCAACGCCTATCACGCGCCCTTCCGCATCGGTGAGAAGAGCCCGACCTGCGACCTTTACTCTGAGCCGACCGTGAAGGATGACCGCATTTATCTGGCCGTCAAGGCCGACGGCGATCCCCATCTGTTTGATGTGGATAAGATGCCTCTGGTCACGGTGCCCGCCGTTGAGCCGGGTAAGGTGATGCTGCTGTCCGGCCTGATGACCCACCCGATGGCCATCAATGCCACGCTGGCCTATGCGGATACGGCCAAGGCCTTTTTTATCCGCTTCCATGAGGCGCCGGAGTACGTTTGCTGTGTGACGAACTGCGACGAATATAAGATCGGCGATACCATTCCTGTGGAGGAATAAGCGCCGAGTGACGGAAATCTGAAGCAATATTGGAGGGGCATCCATGAAAAAGCGCCTTGCACATCTGCCGCGTTATCTTGTCTTTCTGCCGCTGATCCTGTTTTTGATCCTGCTGTATGGAGGCATTTTGCAGCGGTTTGTTCCCGCCCTGTCGGTGGGGGAGACAAAATACACATCCGCCCAGTTCAATTACTGGTACTACGAGAGCTATCTCGACTATGTGGATGCGCACTATGATGAGCTGGATGCCCTCGGACTGGACACCAGCCGTCCGTTGGACAAGTAGACGCGGGAAAACGGCCAGACCTGGGAGGATTACTTTCGCATTCAGGCCGAGGAAACGCTGCGGCAGACCGAGGCACTGCTGTCGCTGGCGGAAGAGTACGGGGTCTCCCTGAACGCGGAGGACCTGTCCGAGTACGACCAGCGGCTGGCGGATGCGGACGCCGAATGCGCGGAAAGCGGGATCAAGCTGGACGACTATGTCCGTTCCTACTATGGCTACAGCGTGACTGCTGCCAACTACAAAAAGCAGCTGCTGCGGGAGACGGGCGCAGACGCGGTGCGCGCGGCCGTGACCCGACGCAGGCAGAGGCCGAGTCCTATGCAGCGGAGCATCCGGAGCTGGATAACTACTGCACGGCGAATATCCGGGTGGTCTACTTTGCACCGGCGAAGGACCGCTTTACCGGCGAGACCGGGGATGCTCAGCTGGACGATATGCAGGCGCGCGCAGATCTGCTGATGGAGCGCTGGACGGAGAACGGCGGTGATGAGACGGCCTTTGCCGATCTGGCCGCACGTTATTCTGAGCACGACAGCGCCGCAGACGGCGGCGAAATGGACGGCGTACAGAAGGGCACGCTGCCAGAGTCGCTGGACAGCTGGCTGTTTGATCCGGCCCGCAAGGGTGGAGACGTCACCACCAGCGTGACGGACGACGGCGTGTGGGTGGTCTACTACTGCAGTTCCGGTGCATCCGCGGCGGTGCTGGCCGCTCAGCAGCAGCTGCTGGATGAGCGGGTGGAGGCATATCTCGATGAGCAGGAGCAGAGCATTCAGGTGAAGAGCTCTTCGGAATGCAGATCGCCATGTGAGGAGGGGGACGAAGATGAAAAAAATCACGCTTCCCTTCCACAGCGGCAAGCCGCGGGAGCGGACGCACAGCCGGAAGCAGAACATCACTTATGGCATCTTGGTGGCCGCCATCCTGATCTTTGTCATCTGCTGGTGGGGACGGGCGCTGACCAATGCCTATTACGACGCCTTCGTTGCCTACAACGATGAGAACGCCGCCGAGATCATCGAGAGCAACAGCCGTCTGTCCGTCGGTACGGCGGTCTCCGACGAGCTCAAGCCTCTCCAGGAGCAGTACGACTCCTGGAGGAACCGGCATCTGGCTGACCGCTGTGATGTGGCCTCTCAGGACGGCACAAAGCTGCACGGCCTGTACTATGACTGCGGCTTTGACCGTACGGGCATCGTATTCCAGAGCTACGCGGTGAACAGCACCGGCGATTTTCTCTATGCGCCCTGGTATGAGGCGCAGGGGTGCAACGTGCTGCTTACGGATGTCCGCACCAGCGGCGACAGCGAGGGAGATTATCTGGGCTATGGCCTGTTCGAGCAGTTTGATGTAGCGGCCTGGGCGGACTATGCCGCCGACACGCTGGGCAGCCGCCAGATCTATCTCCACGGTGTGGGGATGGGCACCGGCGCGGTGCTGACCGCGGCGGGCAATGGGCTGCTGAATGCACGGGTAAGCGGCATCGTGGCGGAGAGCGCCTTTGGCTCTCTCCGGGAACTGGCTCGGTATGAGATGGGCAACTGGTTCCATCTGCCCACCTTCCCACCGCTGAATCTCATTGATTCTAAAATAGAGCGGACGGCCGGCTATGGGCTGGATGATGTGGATTTGATGACAACAGTTCAGAAGGCGGACCTTCCGGCGGTGTTTCTGGCCGGAGGAGCGGACAGCTATCTGCCTGCTGAATTTTCCAAGACGGTATATGATAGCTACTCCGGCCAGAAAAACTGGCTGGAGGTGTCCGACGCAGAGCATGGTGCGCGCTGTATCTGCGGGGACAGGACGAGGTTCAGCAGGCCATTGCGGCACTGCTGGACGGAACCATGGGAACAAGGAGGAAAATTTATGACACTTTCCGGAACTTATTGCTGCACAATGCGCCCCCCAATCTGGGAACGCTATATTGTGCCGGACATCCATGTTGCACCGGACGGCCAGATCACCGGCACGCTGGACGGCGACGATCACGGCTGCTCCTCTTTCAAGTGGGGCCATGTGGTGGATGACAAGTATCTGTTTTTCAACACGTTCCCGCACGACTGCGACCTGACCTTCTTCGGCGTAGTCGAGGAAGACGGCCGCTTCTATGGAGCCAATTTCAACAAGGGACATTCCTCTCTGTTTGACGGTTAGCGTACCTGAAACAGAGACTGATGCATTGCAATATCAATTCACCTGAGGAGGTAATTACTATGACAAACGAAGAACTGGTCCAGAAGCTGGACGAAATGCAGCTGAAGATCGAC
>ERZ808240.3510-NODE-3510-length-15150-cov-4.665121_pt1 | contig 15150 bp, 12 predicted proteins | sample MGYA00521084_ERZ808240 | MGnify/ENA primary metagenome ERZ808240 (study PRJEB31516, sample SAMN03275571) | gut metagenome | biome: mammalia-associated habitat; material: feces | host: Papio cynocephalus | place: Kenya | collected 2012-08-06 ... | reverse complement strand
TATCGTCCGTTCGTCACTTATCAGTGACTTCACTAAACAGTAATTTAACTAAACAACTATTTAATTAATTCTCTTATATCATTTACCATAGCCTCATTAGTCATACCAAGTTCCTTAAGAAGTTCTGCAGGATTATAACGGTCATAGAACTTCTTTTCAAGTCCGTAATTCTTGACCTTGACATTACTTGCTGAATAGAAAGCGGCAATCTTCTGTCCAAAGCCTCCATCAACAATACCATCTTCAAGTGTAACTACAAGACTATGATTATGTCCGATTTCTTCAAGTAATTCTGTATCAAGTGCCGAAGCGAACCTTGGATTAATAAGTGTTGGCGTAAAGCCCAACTCTTCCTTTACTGCGACTGCCAGGCTTTCACCCATCTGATAGAAATCCCCCAGTGCTATTATGGCAGCCTTCTCACCCTTCTGTTCTACATTAAACTTTCCTATCTTACTATAATCCTTATCTGCCTCACGTTCTGTAACCTCATTACCAGGAATAAGTATCATAACCGGATGTTCCTTCTGGTCAAGCGACCAGTCAAGCATATTAATATATTCACTCTTTGAGCTTGGGGCAAGTATTACAAGATTAGGTATATTAGAAAATGCTGATATTCCAAAAATACCAAGATGTGTAACATCTGTAAGTCCCGCAAAGCTTGTATAATTAAGTAATATTGTAACTGGATTATTGTTGATACATACATCCTGTGATATCTGATCATATGTCCTCTGAATAAATGTCATGTTCGTTACAACAAGTGGCTTTGCTCCATTCTTAGCTGCTCCTGATGCCATTGCAACTGCCTGCTCTTCTGCTATTCCAACATCAATATACTGATTTCCAAGTTCTTTTCTTAACTCAGGTGAAAGTCCTACTGCCATAGGCATTGCAGGAGTAATGACAAGCACATCTTTATCACTCTTTACTTTCTTCACTATATAATCCGCAGTTATTGATGTATAATCTTCACCATCACCAAAATCTACTGTTGGAAGTCCTGTTTCTCTGTTAAAAGGCATGCACCAGTGCCATGCTTCTTTATTTTCCTCCGCTATCTTGTAACCAAGTCCCTTTTTAGTATGAATATGGACAACTATTGGATGGTCAATATCTTTAACCTTATTAAATATATCAATAAGTGTTGGTATGTCATTACCATTTTCCACATACATATAATCAAGACCAAATGCCTTAAATATGTTGTTTTCTGCTCTCCCTTTAGTTTCACGAAGCTTTGCAAGATTCTTATATATTCCACCGTGATTTTCTGCGATAGCCATTTCGTTATCATTAACAATTATGATAAAGTTCGAATTAAGCTCACTTCCTGCTACATTTAAAGCCTCCATGGCTTCTCCGCCTGATAAAGAACCATCACCTATAAGTGCAATAACATTTCTCTTTTCACCCTTTAAATCTCTTGCCTTAACTAAACCTGACGCAAGTGAAATGGATGTAGATGTGTGTCCTACATTAAACAAATCATGCTCACTCTCATCCGGATTAGTATAGCCTGAATCATCCGAAAAATGATTATCATCAATATAACCTGCTTTTCTTCCTGTCAATATCTTATGAGGATAACTCTGATGTGAAACATCAAAAACAAACTGGTCTTTTGGTGAATTAAACACATAATGTAACGCTATTTCTGCCTCAACTATACCAAAGTTAGGTCCGAAATGTCCGCCAATCTTTGTCAATCTGTTAAAAAGTGCTTCTCTGATTTCCACTGCAAGCTTATCCAGTTCTTCTAACGTAAACTTTTTAACATCCGATGCATCATTTATTCTCTCTATTAATTCATACATATTCTTTCTCTCCTACTACAATATATAATATTATCCGTATTATATGATGTATCATATTCATGCCATTGCAATCACACAATCATTAAACACCATAATTATAACAGATAGAATATTACACATACGTGTATATACTACCCAAAACACGGACTTATATTAGTTTATCACCTGGAGTTTACTCTAAGTCAATTTGTATATATTAAAATATCATTAACTGTTTATTAAATATGGCTAAATATTTCTTTATTTACGATAATCAGTAAGTTTTTCATACATCTGCTTTATATATCCATCCTCTTTAGAATTCACAAACACCGTTTTATCGCCGCTCTTTATCATAAGCACCGGAGAATAGCCATCCCATATAAAAAGCATACATTTACCATATGTCCTGCCCTTATAATTACCCACATCATATTCATTTGTAGAGCCACCATTAGTCTTTGTAAAGTTATCCTTAGGCATTTCATCAAAAAGCTGTACTTCCTGTATATCACAGATATTTATACTACATTTATAACCTCCTCCATCTGCCATAAATGTATCATCTGTTATATAAACATTCATCTTTATATTTATAAAAGGGATAAGTACTGCCGCTGTTAAACAAACAGAAACTGTTATAAAAGCAGTAAGTATTGCCACTATAATCTGTGCACCTCTGCTTGCATAATTAAATGTATAATTCATATCATACATTTTGTTTTTCACCATTATATGCCTGTCATTGGGATTGTAATAAAATCCATACTTCCAGTATTCATCATCATCTACATATAACGGAGCAGCATCGGCTGCCAGCACCTCTGTCCTTTTTCTTCTTGCAGCAACAATAAATGTCAGCATTATTACACTCCCTATAACGTCTATGATTGAATATACAATAATATCCAGTCCATACAAAATACCATGCAGCATATACTCTGCAACGATATAGCTAAATGCAACTGTATTAAACAGACTCATAAATATAAGTCCAAGTGATACATATTTTTTATATATTTGGTTCATTGTTACATTGACGTCTGAATTCTCACTATATACTGTACGCTCTCTGGTATTAACATATATATTAAATATATACAATGCAACAGCTACTATAATTGATGCTATAAAATATATGCTCACATCTCCAAACAGCATATCTGAATGTCTGGTAATAACAACCGGCGTATATAAGATAACTGTCAGTCCTATGAATATCCAGTGATATCTCATGCTAATGGAAGGGTTCTTTATAGAAGATGAGAGTCTTGTATCAATATATACCTTTTTCTGTGACTCAATAAGCCAGCCATTTTTCATCTTAAGCTCATATATTTTCCTATGTCCAATTATGACAATAAGCTGTATTCCTATAATATATACGAATATCCACAGAATATATACAAACGTAAATATAATAATATCAATAATACATATACCACATATTGCAATCGATAATACAATATTAACATTGTTAAATATCTTAAACTGTTTTTTCGTTTTGTTCACAACTGAAGTTACTTCAGCATCTTCTTTTTTATCTGCTGGTATATGAACTCCCAGATACGTTCCTGCCTTATAATCAAAATTAGATACCATTGTTAATCTCACAACCAATATTACAAATAAATTGGTTACAAGCATCATAATTGCCATTGCTATTCCCATATATACTCCAATCCGCAACAAGTAGGTATGTTAGCCTTTATATAACTGCTGCTTTTATCCTATAATTTGTATTTCTATGCTTATATTTTCAGTCAACAATTCACATCTTTATTTACTCAGTCACAACCGGCTTCTTTTCCACGCACTTCATCTTAGAATATATCTTATCGCACATATTAAGAAAATCCTTTTTATCCATACCGGTTATACTTGCCTCAGCCGACAATAGCTCAAGTTCAGCTTCAAGCTTTTCACGGAACACAATATCCATATCTATATTCCTGGCAACAACTGCACCATGTCTTCTGTCTATATTTATATATCCTTCCGTCTTTAATATCTGATATGTCTTATTAACTGTCATCGTATTAACACCAGCATCCTCTGCCAGCTGCCTTACTGTCGGAAGACTCTCACCCGGCTTTAACTCACCATGTCCAATCCCCATAACTATCTGGTTACGAAGCTGCACATATATTGGAATACTGCTGTTCATATCTAATTCAATAATCATAACTCCACATCCTCTCTAAAATGCATTTATTTTTGTATTGTTTGTATTATTCATTATAATACAAACAATATAATTGTCAATAAATTAATCTAATCAGCCTGAACTTCGTGCACTTCTGTGAATAGAAATTAAAAAGGATTTAAACAGACTATAGTATCTGTCTAAATCCTTCTATGGCTGCTTCGCAGCCGCTTTCTTTTCTTTTGCGCTCATTATCTCATGATTCATTAACAAGCTTACCTGTTATATGTTCAGGAGTTAACTCAAGACACAGTACCCTGTCACCTGCGTTTTTTAATTCCTGCTCTATATACGCTGGATCATCAGTAAATTTCCTGCATAGGTCAGAGCATACTTTAACTACTGTTTCGCTATCCTCTACCACCTTTATTTTTCCAAATACCACAACACTCCTGATGTTAAGAGCCCACTCTCCATCCTTGCGATACCCCTTGTCATACACACAAAAAGATACCTTATCACATTTGCTTATAGCATCCACTTTATGACCTTCTTTAGCGCCATGAAAATATATCTTTCCATTTTCTTCACAATACAAGTGTGTTATAGGAATTCCATATGGATAACCATCATCACCTATCATAGATAGTACGCCTCTTGGTTCACTTTTTAATATTTCTATACATTCATCATTGCTAAGCTCCTGCTTGAATCTTCTCATCTTACGAAACACAATTATTAACCTCCGTACATATAAATTCATTGTCTATATTAATAAATTATAACATTTATATGCTAGATATAACAAGCGACAACTTTAGGAACATCACTCTTTTTAGAATGGTATTCTTTCTTTACAAAGAATTTCTTCATAATAGCACAGGCATTTTCTTTCATCATAAGTCCTATTGTTCCAATAACCACTCCATCTGCCAATGCTATCCAGAACTCTCCGCCCTTTTTCTGATAACATTCACTTATATCAAGTAAATCTGGCTGCTCTTCAAGCGATAAATTAATCTTAGATTCATTATTCTGTATATCAAGGATGAGAGCTATAATCTCCTCATCATATTTTCCGCTGTATGTTTCTATCAGCATCTTAAAGTTCTCCTCTGACATAAGATTATTTTCACCTGACTATCCATCCGTCAATAACACAGAAAAAGGTAAATGTCTGTTTTGCAGCCACCTGCCTTCCCTTTGTCCTCATTGCCGCTTAACCTACTTTTGCTCGTCTATAATCTTTCTTGCTACGTAAACTCCACTGGCTGAAGCATGTGAAAGTGAATGTGTTACGCCACTTCCATCACCGATTATATATAATCCCTTATATTTTGTTTCAAGATTCTTGTCAATCTCAACTTCCATATTGTAGAACTTGACTTCTACACCATATAAAAGTGTATCATCGTTAGCAGTTCCCGGTGCTATCTTATCAAGTGCATATATCATTTCTATGATGCCATCAAGAATTCGTTTAGGAAGTACAAGACTTAAGTCACCAGGTGTCGCTGCAAGCGTTGGCTTTACAAGTCCTTCCTCTATTCGCTTTTCTGTGCTTCGTCTTCCTCTCATAAGGTCACCGAATCTTTGCACAATAACTCCACCGCCAAGCATATTGGAAAGTCTTGCAATACTTTCGCCATATCCGTTGCTATCCTTGAAAGGTTCTGAGAAATGTTTTGCAACAAGAAGCGCAAAATTGGTATTCTCAGTCTGCTTCTCTGCTCCCTCATAACTGTGTCCGTTAACTGTTACAATTCCATTTGTATTCTCATTAACTACAATTCCGTTAGGATTCATACAGAATGTTCTGACCAGATCCTCAAACTTTTCTGTTCTGTATACAATCTTGCTCTCATATAACTCATCTGTAAGATGTGCAAATATAACTGCTGGAAGTTCAACACGTACACCGATATCCACTCTGTTTGATTTTGTTGGAATATCAAGCTGCTTACAGACATTTTCTATCCACTTGCTTCCACTACGTCCAACTGACACTATACACTTTTCACAGTCCATATGCTCGTCCTTATAGAATACGCGATATCCGCCATCTATAACCTCTATACTGCTTACTGGTGTATTAAAGTAGAAGTCAATATGATTTTTCATTTCATTATACATATTCTTAAGAACAACATAGTTGATATCTGTTCCAAGATGTCTTACAGATGCATCAAGAAGCTTTAACTTATTCTGCATACAGAGTGTCTTAAACTTAGTTCCCGCAGTTGAATACATGTGTGTCTCTTCTCCACCATGGGATGTATTTATTGTATCAACATACTTCATAAGCTCAATAGCTTCATCCTTGCCAATATATTCATAAAGTGTTCCACCGAAATCATTAGTTATATTATACTTTCCATCGGAAAATGCACCAGCACCACCAAAACCATTCATAATGGCACATGTAGGACATTTAATGCAGGACTTTACCTTTTTTCCATCTATAGGACATTTTCTTTTCTCTAATGTATTACCTTCTTCAAACACTGCAACTTTAATTTCTGGTGACTTTTTCATAAGTTCATATGCTGAAAATATTCCACCAGGACCAGCTCCTATAATAATTACATCATACTTCATATTCACTACCAAACCTTTCCGTGCCTGTTACCAGTTATTTTTATAAACGTTATTTTATCATTTATATTTTCATTATTTATATAATAAGCTTTCCACTATTAAATAAATCTTCAGGATTATATAAAATATTAAAGGCTGGACACCTCATATATTATGTATGGTCGTGTCCCGTCTTTCTAATCCACATAATCAAAAACAATTCTGTTCATCTTATCCATAAACAGATGATTAAACACAGCAATAACCCTTCCAACACCAATCATGGCAAGTATTGTGCCAATACCAAGTCCTAACAGAAAATGTCCTGTTGATAGTCCAATTATAAATGTTATCGTAACATTTGTTATATCAAAACAATTCTTACAAAAGCCGACACCTTTTCCTTTTCTTTTATTAAGCCTGGTAGTATCACTTATTGCCTGCACTATACCATCACCCGGATTAGGAATTATACGCATATTAAGTGACATGGCTGCACCTATTCCTGTCAGTATTACCGCAATTATAAGAAGTATTATCTGAACTGGCATGTTATTATGAACGGATGGTATCATTCCTGAAAATATATTAAGAAATCTTGTAAATATTATGCTTACAGGAATCTGCAATACGTCCCTTAACAGATACATTCCAAGCTGGTTGGCCGACTTATCAACAAACTGCCATATCGTATGAAGAAGCATTTCTATAATTACAAATATAACATAAACAATAAGTGTCATATTGGCAAAGTTAAATCCTATAACACCAGATATTGAATATGGGACCGATATTATAGGCGATACACCAAGGTTAGTCTTTGTATTAAGCATAATTCCAAGTGCAAGAATAACAAGTCCCACTATATAAAATATCCATCTGTATAACAGCTTGTTTTTATTACTGCCATCTGCTATGCCACTACTGTTTACGCTATCCGCAACTGTTTTATCATGCTTTCTGGCATTATCATTAATATTATCATTACTCACAACTACATCTTCTTTCCATCTTATTATCAAGATATTATTCTTTTAGTTATTATATTTGTGTTTTTATATTACTTTATAATTCGTTTTAACATTTCAATCTGATATTTTATTTTGATGTTTCATCCTGCTTTTTTATAGCTTTGTTAAGATTATCCTCTATCTTTTCAAGCGTTGCGCACATATTAGAAAGTTCCTCCTGTGATATATCCTGGCAGAATATATCCTCTGTCATATTGAATAAATCAGACACCTCATCCGCTTTTATTTCTCCCTCTTTCGTAAGCTTTATCACCCACGAACGCCTGCACTCCGGATTACTCTCTCTTATTATAAGTCCCATTTTTTCCAGTCTGTCAAGTGTTCTTGACATGGTAGTTACATCTATAAGACAGGCATCTGACAGCTCTCTTTGTGTCATCTGTCCACCTTTTCTTAATTCGTATAATATCCTTGGCTGCCCCTGACCTACTGTAAGCCCCATTTCTATAAAATGTGGCCTTAGAAGCCGTCTTCTTAGCATTTCTACATCAAACAGATAATGTCTTACCTCTCCATATTCCATACTGCTCTTTTGCGCCTCATTTCTCTATATCTTTATAAATAATCTATTTTATCTGTTGTTTATTAACTATTATAATTTTATCATTAAAATATAAATATCTGAAATACAAATTAATATCATAATAACAGCTATCATATTTTACGAGATACTGGGATTTAACTAAGTTCAAACTGTCCTGTATACAGCTGATAATATCTGCCTTTCTGTTCAAGCAGTTCATCATGGCTTCCTCTTTCTATAATCTGTCCCTTTTCAAGCACCATTATAGCCTTGGAGTTTCTGACTGTTGATAATCTATGTGCTATTACAAACACTGTCCTTCCCTCCATAATAGCATCCATGCCTTTTTCTATCAGTCTTTCAGTTCTTGTATCAACTGAGCTTGTAGCCTCATCAAGTATAAGCACAGGTGCCTTAGCTATAGCAGCCCTTGCTATGGCAAGAAGCTGTCTTTGTCCCTGTGATAAGTTACCACCATCAGAATACAGCATTGTATCATATCCGTCTGGAAGACGTCTTATAAATGAATCTGCATTGGCTATTACCGCTGCATTTCTTACTTCTTCATCAGTTGCATCAAGCTTTCCATATCTTATATTGTCAGCTATTGTTCCTGTAAACAGATGTGTATCCTGAATAACCATGGCAAGCGATCTTCTTAAATCATCCTTCTTAATATCCTTTATATCTATGCCATCATAAGTTATTGAACCTGATTGTATATCATAAAATCTGTTTATAAGATTGATAATAGTTGTCTTTCCAGCTCCTGTTGAACCAACAAATGCTATCTTCTGTCCCTGCTTTGCATATAGAGTGACATCGTTAAGTATAGTTTTTCCTGGCACATAGCCAAACACAACATCTTTAAATCTTACATCACCACGCAGCTCTACAAGATACGTGTCCTTCTTAACATTTGCAGCTGAATTACTCTTTTTATATTCTTTGTTGTCATGATACTCTCTATTATTTTCACTATCCTTAATATACGTTATAGTGTTTTCTTTATTTATCTGGCTTTTAATCTTTTCCTTATAAGAATCTGAATTCCAGTATGTATTAAGTCCTGCAGGTACCTTCCATGCAAATACACCTGTATATTCACTACACTCTGCAAGACTTCCATCAGCATTTCTTACAGCATTGCATAGAGTTACGCTGCCCTCATCAACCTCTGGCTTTTCATCCATCATATCAAATATACGTTCTGCACCTGAAAGTGCTGATAACAGGAAATTAACCTGTTGCGTAAACTGATTAAGAGGCATGGCACTCTGACGAACATATATAAGATATGATGACAGACTTCCAAGATCCATAAGTCCTTTAAGCGTAAATAAACCACCAACACATGCTGATATCGCATAATTAAGATATGACAGACTGACAATAGTTGGAATCATCATTCCGGCAAAAGCAAGTGCATTAGTAGACTCTTTTCTAAAGCTTTCATTCATCTCACAGAACTTCTCGAAATTCTTCTGTTCATGGTTAAACACCTTTTCAACCTTCTGTCCAGCCATCATCTCCTGGACAAAGCCGTTAATCTTTCCAAGCTCTTCCTGCTGCCTGTTAAAGTACTTCTTGCTGTGCTTACTGTTAAACTTGATAAAGAAAAACATTATAATAAGAAACACAACAACTATCATGGATAGCCTTATGCTTAACACCATCATCATAATAAGAGTACCAAAAAGCATTATAAAGCTCTGTATTATCATCGCAAAACTGTTATTCATAGCCTCCTGCACTGTATCAACATCATTGGTAAACCTGCTCATAAGCTCACCATGTGTATGCGCATCAAAATATTTTAAAGGAAGCTTCTGTACATGTGCAAAGAGGTCATTTCTTATATCCTGTATAACCTTCTGTGACACCTTTACCATAATACGGTTATACCCTAATGTACACAAAGCACCACATGCATACATAACTCCCATGGCAGTAACCGCATGAAGAAGTCCTTTCATATCTCCAGGTACTATAAAATGATTCACAACTGGTTTAACAAGATAAGTTCCTGTTACATTGGCACCTGCACTTAATAAAACAAGAAATGCAACAAGCATAAACATCCACTTATAATGTCCAAGGTAAACAAGCAGATGCTTTATAGTTTTCTTAGTATCCTTAGGTCTTTTATATCCAACATACTTTGCCATTATAAATCTGCTCCTTCCTTCTGTGATTCATATATTTCCTGATATATTTTATTAGTCTTTAATAACTCATCATGTGTTCCTATTGCATTCACACAGCCCCTGTCAAGAATAATTATCTGATCTGCATGTTTAACAGAAGATATTCTCTGGGCAATGACAATCTTTGTCATATCCGGAAGCTTCTTTGCAAGCTCTTCTCTTATCCTGCCTTCCGTTGCCGTATCCACAGCACTTGTAGAATCATCAAGTATGAGAACCTTAGGTTTTTTTAATATAGCTCTAGCTATACATATACGCTGCTTCTGTCCACCAGAAACATTAACGCCGCCCTGTCCCATCTCTGATTCATACCCTGCCGGAAGTCTGTCTAAGAATTCATCAACACATGCTATGTGACATGCTTCGTCTATCTCCTCTTTAGTTGCATTTTCATTTCCCCAGCGAAGATTAGATATAAGTGAACCTGAAAACAATGTATTTTTCTGAAGAACAACTGCAATAGCATCACGCAGGTGTCTTACTGGATAATTCTTAACATCTATTCCATCTATACGCACAGTTCCCTTAGTAGCATCATACAGTCTTGGAATAAGCTGCACCAATGTTGTTTTAGCTGAACCGGTCTGTCCTATAATACCTACTGTCTGACCTGGCTTTATATGAAATGAAACATCTGAAAGCACATATTCCTTAGCCTCATTTTTATACTTAAACCACACATGGTCAAACTCTATCTCGCCTTTTTTAACGCTTATATCCTGTGAATTCTCATCAGTTATGTCGATTTTTTCATCAAGAACCTCAACTATTCTTTGTGCAGATGCCAGCGAACGTGTCATCATAAGAAATACATTTGACATCATCATAAGCGAATTAAGAATCAAAAGGACATAACTTAAAAAGCTGGTCAGTTCGCCAATCTTAAGCTGTCCTGCATTAATAAGATGTCCACCTACGAAAAGAATCGCTATAATCGTTCCATACATAACGAATTGCATTGCCGGCATATTAAGTACTGCTATTCCAAATGCTTTTTCAGATTCTGCCTTAAGGTTTGCATTTACCTCTTTAAACTTGTCTACTTCATAATCTCCCCTTACATATGACTTTACTACTCTTATAGCAGTAAGATTTTCCTGTATGCTTCTGTTAACAAGATCAATAGCATTCTGCATTTTTCCATACAAAGGTCTTACATTCATTATTATTATGATAAGTAATGTGGCAAGTATTGGAAGCGCCACAAAGAATACAAGAGCAAGTGTTTTATTAATAGTAAATGCTATTGATGATGCAAATATAAGCATGACAGGACTTCTTCCAAATGGTCTCATACCTGTTGAAACTGAATTCTGTATATTGGTAACGTCACTTGTAAGACGTGTAACAAGTGACGATACCCTAAAATGGTCTATATTAGAAAATGAATATGACTGAAGCTTTTCATATTCTGCTTTTCTGATATTCGCACCAAGTCCCTGTCCGGCAAGCGACTGGAATCTTGCACTTCCTATTCCAAGTACAAGAGCTATAAGAGCACATAAAGCCATCTGTAAACCTTTTATATATATGTAATGTGTATCACCATTAGCAACACCATTATCTATAAGATCTGCCATAATCATAGGCACCATCAGTTCAAGCATAGCCTCAACTGCAATACACAAAAGTGCCAGATAAGCATATTTTTTATATTGCTTCATATATGAAAAAATTCTTTTCAGCATTATTAGTTGCACCTCCAATTGTTGTATATGCAACTATTGTAACACCAACCATAACAAAGTCAAGTTTTTATTCTAATATCATGATATAAATGTCAAAAGTACAAAAAATCGTCTATACTTGCAGAAATAGACTTTTTTACTTAAGACACGCTAAACACTAAAACAGAATAAAATGTTGTGATTACGGCAAAATACCTCAAAATAAAAACAGCCATAATAGTATTAAATAAGCTATCATGACTGTCATAATTATAAATTTTTTAATTATATCTCACCTTCAAATTTCATGCCCCAATCCTTTCTAAGCTTATACATCTGACCGGTTAAGGAAAGACTGTCTGACATAGTATAATAATCACTGCTGCTAAGACCAAGTTTTATACACCGGCTGACTTCGCGTATTTCATACTCAAATCCGTTAATATCAACTGGGCATTTTATAACTTGTTCTTCTTTATTATCTGCTGTTTGTAACATCATAGTCTCAGCATGCTGAAAATCCGGCAGAAAAATACTTCCATTTGTCCCCACAATGCGTGCATTACGCTTCATCTCCTGTCCTATTGTCTGCACTGATTCTGCATAGCAGCCATCTGGATATGTAAGCAGAAGACGGCTATAATCATCTGTACCATACTCGTTAATGTGTACTTCCTTTGTTTCAATCCTCTCTGGCTCACATCCTGTAATGATACGAAGGAATCCAAGATTATATATACCAATATCAAGGAGTGCACCACCTCCAAGAGCCGAATCAAACTTTCTGTCCTTTCTGGCACCCGATGCTGCAAAGCCATACTGACAGGTTATCTTCTTCACCTCACCAATAACACCACCCTTAATTATGCTTTTTATCTTATTATATAATGGAAGAAACCATATCCAGAATGCCTCCATTATAAAAAGCCCCTTTTTCTCTGCCATTTCATAAAGCATACGTGCCTGTTCTTCATTTATTGTAAAAGGCTTTTCACATAGGACATGTTTACCATGTTCTAAACACAACTTACAATTTTCATAATGCAGCGTATTCGGTGTTGCAACATATATTACCTCAACCTCTGGATCTTCCGCAAGCGCCTCATAAGAGTCATAAAAATGTGGAATATCATATTGCTGTGCAAAACTTAATGCACTTTCCATATGTCTTGAACCAACGGCAACAAGCTGTTCATTCTCTTCACCCATCTGTTTTAATGTTGATGCAAACTTTTTTGCAATGGTACCAGTAGCTAAAATTCCCCACTTCATATCATGATTCTCCTTTCATACCTGACGGTTTTCTATATTTGATATAATTTTATCATAAATAGTGCAGTTATAATATATATTTCTTCCACAAATATATATTGATGTGAGTATTAAACAGTAATATATCAATAATTATAGCAATAATATACTATTGACATATGTATATGAAAATGATAAGCTATGGCTATAAAGATTGTTAATTAATTATCAATCTTATTTTTTATTGGCATATTTTTCTCGTAATACTATATAGAATACATTTATAAGCAGTTATAATTGCTTATAAGTGTATATAAGGTTATTTTAGAGAAGGAAGAGAAAGAATACTTAATGTGAAACTGATTTTTCACAAGTGGACTTTGTGTCTGTGCGCACACGACACAAGCCGGTTATTTGAAAATAGTGCGCAGGAATGAGGAATATTATGAATAAAGAAAAATCTTTAATTGTTGACAACATCCAGTCTCTTGAAGAGCTTATAAGTTCTGTAAAAGAGGCACAGCGTATCTTCTCGACATATTCACAGGAACAGGTTGATAAAATATTTACTGCTGCTGCCCTTGCCGCTAACAAAGCAAGAATACCTCTTGCAAAAATGGCTGTTAAGGAAACTGGCATGGGAATAGTAGAAGACAAGGTAATCAAGAATCACTATGCTGCTGAATATATATACAACGCATACCGTGATACTAAAACCTGCGGTGTTATCGAGGAAGATAAAGCCTATGGTATCAAGAAAATCGCAGAACCTATCGGCGTTGTTGCCGCTGTTATTCCTACAACTAATCCTACTTCTACTGCCATATTCAAGACTCTTATTTCATTAAAAACCCGTAATGGTATTATCATAAGCCCTCACCCACGTGCTAAGAAAAGCACCATAGCCGCTGCCAGGGTTGTACTTGAAGCTGCTGTTGCTGCTGGTGCTCCTAAGGGCATAATCGGCTGGATTGATGTTCCAAGCCTTGAGCTTACCAACACTCTTATGAAGGAAGCTGATATTATACTTGCAACAGGAGGTCCTGGTATGGTTAAGGCAGCTTATTCATCCGGAAAGCCTGCACTTGGTGTAGGTGCCGGTAACACCCCAGCTATTATTGACAGCACTGCCGATGTCATACTTGCAGTCAACTCTATTATCCATTCAAAGACATTTGATAATGGTATGATATGTGCCTCTGAACAGTCAGTAATCGTTGATTCTTCTATATATAAGCAGGTTAAAGATGAATTTACCAAGCGGGGCTGTCACTTTCTTAATAAAACCGAACTTGATAAAGTCAGAAAAACTATCATTATAAATGGTTCTTTAAATGCAAAGATTGTCGGTCAGAGTGCTTATAATATCGGAAAGCTTTCCGGCATAGAAGTACCTGAAAGTACTAAAATTCTTATTGGTGAGGTTACTTCTGTTGACCTTTCAGAAGAATTTGCACACGAGAAGTTATCTCCTGTTCTTGCTATGTATAAGGCAAAGGACTTTGATGATGCTTTAAGCAAAGCAGAGCGCCTTATAGCTGATGGCGGCTTTGGTCATACTTCTTCTATATATATTAATTCTGCAACCGAAAACGATAAACTTGCTAAGTTTGAGGAAGCTATGAAGACCTGCCGTATACTTATTAATACGCCTTCTTCACAGGGCGGTATCGGTGACCTTTATAACTTTAAGTTAGCACCTTCTCTCACACTTGGCTGTGGTTCATGGGGTGGTAACTCTGTATCCGAAAATGTAGGCGTAAAGCACCTTATTAACATAAAGACTGTTGCTGAGAGGAGAGAAAATATGCTGTGGTTTCGGGCTCCTGAAAAGGTATACTTTAAGAAAGGCTGCCTTCCTGTTGCACTTAACGAGGTAAAAACCGTGTTAGGTAAAAAGAAAGCATTTATTGTTACAGACCAGTTCTTATATAAGAATGGCTACACTA
>ERZ808240.3509-NODE-3509-length-15156-cov-11.072379_pt1 | contig 15156 bp, 13 predicted proteins | sample MGYA00521084_ERZ808240 | MGnify/ENA primary metagenome ERZ808240 (study PRJEB31516, sample SAMN03275571) | gut metagenome | biome: mammalia-associated habitat; material: feces | host: Papio cynocephalus | place: Kenya | collected 2012-08-06 ... | reverse complement strand
CCAGGATGTGCTTCATGCCGCCCATCTTCTTGACGGCCTTCATCTGGTCGAGCATATCGTTCATGGTGAAGCCCTCGCGAAGCATGCGCTCGGCCGCCTCGAGCTGCTTCTCGTCGGCGGCTTCCTGGGCCTTCTCGATGATGCCCACGACGTCGCCCATGCCGAGGATGCGCTTGGCCATGCGGTCGGGATAGAACGGCTCGAGCGAATCGGGCTTCTCGCCCATGGAGACGAACTTGATGGGCTTGCCGGTGACCTGGCGCACGGAGAGAGCGCCGCCGCCACGGGCGTCGCCGTCGAGCTTGGAGATGATCACGCCGTCGAAATCCGTGCGCTCGGCAAAGGTCGAGACCACGTTGACGATATCCTGGCCGGTCATGGCGTCGACGACCATCAGGACCTGGTCGGGCTTGACGGCCTTCTTGATGTCGACGGCCTCCTGCATCATCTGCTCGTCGATCTGCAGGCGGCCGGCGGTATCGACGATCACCACATCGCGCAGGTGGTCGACAGCCTCCTGGATGGCGCCCTTGGCGATATCGACCGGATGCGCGCCGTCGCCGCGATAGACCGGCACGCCGATCTCGCCGCCGAGCGTGGCCAGCTGGTCGGCCGCGGCGGGACGGTAGACGTCGCACGCGGCGAGGAGCGGCGAGCGGCCCTGCTTCTTGAGCAGGTAGGCGAGCTTGACGGCCGCGGTGGTCTTACCGGAGCCCTGCAGGCCCACGAGCATGATCACGTTGGGGATACGGTTGGAGAACACAAGCTTGCTCTCGGTGGAACCGAGGAGCTCGGTCAGCTCATCAAGGACGATCTTGACGACGTTTTGCGCCGGGGTGAGCGAATCCATGACCTCGGAGGTCATGCAGCGCTCCTTGGTCTTGGCGACGAACTCCTTGACGACCTTGAAGTTGACGTCGGCCTCGAGAAGCGCCATGCGGATATCGCGCATGGCGGAGGTGATGTCGGCCTCGGTGAGCTTGCCCTTGCCGCGCAGGCGGTCGAACGTGTCGTTGAGGCGATCGCTGAGTGAATTGAACATGGGACTCCTTTATGGGAATGGACGCGGGCGGACCGGGCAGGAAGGCTTCGACGGCGCGCAAACGCGGCACCGCCGCCCGCCTGCGGGCGCAACAAACGCGGATAGGCTACTCGGACTCGCCCACCAGGGCGCGGCAGAAATCATGGGCGTCGAACTTTTGCAGGTCGTCGACCTGCTCGCCCACGCCGATGCGCATGATCGGCAGCTTGAGCTTCTCGGCCACGGCGAGCGCGATGCCGCCCTTGGCCGTGCCGTCGAGCTTGGTCATGATGATGCCGTCGAGGCCGAGCTCCTGGTTGAACTCGAGCGCTTGGTTGAGGCCGTTCTGGCCGGTCGCGGCATCGATCACGAGCACCACGCGCACGGGCATGGGGCCGGCGGCGCACTTCTCGGCGCGCTTGCGGGTGACGTTCACGACCTTGGCGAGCTCGCGCATGAGCTCGGGCGAGGTGTGGAGGCGTCCGGCGGTATCGATGAGCACCAGGTCGCTCCCCCGCTTGTCGGCCTCGTCGAGCACGTCGTAGCAGACGCTCGCCGGATCGGAGCCGCGGTCGCGCTTGACCACGGGCACGCCCGCGCGCTCGCCCCACACATCGAGCTGCTCGATGGCGGCGGCGCGGAACGTATCGGCCGAGCCGATCACCACGTTCTTGCCCTTGGCCGCAGCGGCGCTGGCGATCTTGCCCACCGTGGTGGTCTTACCGGCGCCGTTGATCCCGACGAAGAGCACGCAGCTCGGCGTCTCGTCGAAGGGATCGTGCTCCATGGGGACAAAATGCTCGGAGAGGCGCTCGGCAAGCGCACGGCGGAGCTGCGGGGCGGTCTTGAGGTTCTTCTTGGCCGCGACCTCGCGCAGGTCATCGGTCACCTCGATGGCGACCTCGGCACCCATGTCGCCCATGACGAGCGTGTCCTCGAGATCCTCCCAAAAGTCCTCGTCGACCTCGCCGCCAAAGTAGAAAACCTCGTTGAGTGCCTCACGGCTACGCTCGAGTCCGCGCGAGAGGGCATCGAAAAATCCCATTATGCGTTCACGACCTTTCCGGTTGTACGATCGAGTTTTTGAGAGACCACGCGGCTCACGCCGTCGGCCTGCATGGATACGCCGTAAAGGACGTCCGCGTCCTCCATGGTACGGCGCTGGTGCGAGATCACCAAGAGCTGCGTGTCGCGGCGCAACACGTCGATGGCCCCGATGAGCTTTGAGAGGTTGGCGTCGTCGAGCGCCGCCTCGACCTCGTCGAGCACATAGAACGGCACCGTGCGCGTGCGGTAGACCGCAAAGAGCAGCGCCAGCGCCGTGAGCGACTTCTCGCCGCCCGACATGAGCATCATCTTGGTGATGCGCTTGCCACGCGGCTGCGCCACGACCTCGATACCGGTGTCCGCCGGGTGCTCCGGGTCCGTCATCTCGAGATGGGCCTGACCGCCCGGGAAGAGCATGGCGAAGATCTCGCGGAAGTTCGCATCGACCTTCTCGAACGTGACGAGGAAGGCCTTGCGCATCTTGCGGTCGATGGCCACGGTGATCTTGGTGAGCGCCTTGCGCGCGCTCTCGAGATCGGCAAGCTGGGCCTCGATGTAGTCCGCACGGCCTTTGAGCTGCTCGTATTCCTCCATGGCCACCTGGTTGACGGGGCCGAGGTTGTTGATCTGGCGCACCAGCTGGTTGAGCTCGCGCTCGGCGGCGTCGCGGTCCTGGGGGGCCGGCATGTTGAGCGCCTCCTCGAGCACGGTCTTGCCGTCGGCCGTGATGGCCTTGACGGCGGCATCGACCTGAACCTCGAGCTTGCCGCGGGCGACCTTGAGCTCGTTTTGAGCGGCCGTGGCGGCATCGGCGCGCTCCTTGGCGCGGGCCACCTCGGCCTTGGCGTCCTCGATGGTCTTTTTGAGCGAGGCGGAGTCCGCCTCCTCGATCGAGGCCTGATCGCGCAGGCGCGCGGCCCAGTCCGTCGCGCGCTCGAGAAGTGCCGAGTAGCGCTCATGCGTGGGGTCGACGCGCAGGCGCAGGAGCTCGAGCGAGCGCGACGCCTGGCGCGTGCCGCGGATGCGGCGGTCGATGCCCTCGAGACGGTGCTCCAGATCGGGCACGCGTCCCTTGAGGGAACGGAGGCGCTCGCTCGCCTGGGCCAGGCGCACCTTGGCGTCGGCGAGCTTGCCGGCGGCCTCGGAATCGTCACGGCGCACGCGGTCGAGCTCATCGTTGGCCTCGGCGATCTCGAGGGAGAGGTCGCTCGCCTGCGCGGCGGCCTCATCGCGCTTGCGGCCGAGCTCGTCCACACGCGGCTTGGCGGCGCGCACACTGGCGGCGGCCTCCTCGCGGCGACGGGCGATACGCGCACGCTCGGCATCGGAGTTGTTGAGCGTCTGTTCCAGGCGGCCGATCTCCGCGAGCAGGGAGCGGCGCTCGCCCTCGAGGCGGGCGATCTCGCCGGCGGAATCGCCCTCGGCGGAGCGAGCCTCCTCGACGGCGGCGTTGGCTGCGGCCACCTGCTCGGTCGCCTCTTCGAACGCGGCGGCGAGATCGGGCTCCTGGCCCTCGAGCTCACGGATGCGGCGCTTGCGCTCCAAGGCGCCCTGGGCCTCACCGGCATCGAGCCCCACGCGCACCGCACCACCCGCCGTGACGCGGGCGCCCTCTGGCGTCACGTAGGTCACGCCGGGAATCGCACGCGCGGCAAGGGCGGCATCGAGGTCATCGACCACGAAGATGCCGCCGAGCAGCGCCTCCACAGCCGGGGCGAAGCCCTCGCGTACGGAGAGTCGGTCGACAAGCCGGTAGCCCGCGGCCCCCTCGGCCGCAGCAGGCCCCGTGGCGGCACGCGAGACGAGCAGCGCCTCGCCCGAGGCCCTCTTCTGCCCGAGCGCCGCCTTGCCGGCTCTGGAGAGCGCGGCGGCGTCATCGAGGAGCAGCGCGTCGATGTCCTCGGCGAGCAGCTGCTCGACCAGGCCCTCGAGCTCACGCGGAGCCTCGATCACGTCGCCCAGGCGGCCCCGCACGTCATCACCGAGCGCGCCGACCAAGCGGCTCACGAGCGGCGAACTGTCCGCCATGCGGGCATCGAGCTTCTTTTGGCTGGCGAGCTCAGAGCGCACCTCGGAAAGCTCGGTGCGGGCTTTGGATTCACGGTCACGGGCATCGCGGAGGGCCGTACGGGCGGTCTCGGTGGCCTCACGGGCATCGATCTGGGCCTGGCGGGCCTCGGCAAGCGAGACGTCCAGCTCCTCGGCGCGCCCACGACGGCTCTCGAGCGACGCCTTGACCTCCTCGACCTGGGCATCGATCTGCTCCAGCCGGGAGGCGTACATGCTGTCCTGCGCCTCTGCGTTGCTCAGGGAGTCCTTGACTTTGGCCAGCTCGAGCGCGGCGTTGTCCGCCACGCGCTGGACCTCGCGCTGCTCGCGGGTGAGCTGCGAGATCTGCGCATCGAGCTCCGTGCGACGGCGATGCAGCTCGTCGGCCGCGGGACCGGCGGCGTCGACGTCCTCCTGGGCCTGCGCATGCGCGCCCGTCACCTCATCGAGTGCGGCGCGGGCGTCCTCGAGCTCCTCGACCACGCGACGGCGCTGGTGCTCGGAACCCGAGATCTGCCCGCGCATGTCCGATAGGCGCGAGACCATGTTGTGGCCCTTTTCCTCGAGCAGGCGCATATCGGAGTTGATGCGGCCCACGATATCCTGCATATGGCGGCGCTGCTCGCCCAGGTCCCCCACAAAGAGGCCCTTCTCCTCGAGCATGACCTGGAGCTTCTCGAGCTCCTTCTCCTTCTCGGCCAGGCGATACGTCGCGAGCTCGAGCTCGGCCGAGCCCTCCTTGGTCTTGGTCTCGAGGTCGGCCCACTGCGATTGCAGACCGCGCAGCTCGTCCACGGCCAGCATAGTCGTAAGCTCGTTCGCGCGCGAGGACAGCTCTTTGTACTTGCGCGCGCGATCGACCTGACGCTCCAGCGGGCGCAGCTGACGGGCGATCTCCTTGTTGATGTCGCGGGCGCGCGTGAGGTGCTCGTCCATCGACTTGATCTTCTTGAGGGCGCGCTCCTTGCGGCGCTTGTGCTTGGAGATGCCGGCGGCCTCCTCGATGAGCGCGCGGCGCTCCTCGGGACGGCTCTGCAAGATGGCATCGAGCTTGCCCTGGCTGATGATGGAGTGCGTGTCCTTGCCCAGGCCGGAGTCATGCAGGATATCCTGAATGTCCATGAGGCGGCAGGGGCTCGAGTTGATGAGGTATTCGCTCTCGCCCGAGCGGTACATGCGGCGCGTGATGGCGACTTCGTCGAAATCGACGGGCAGCATGTGATCGGAGTTGTCGAGCACGAGCGTGACTTCGGCCACGCCCACCGGCTTGCGCGCACTGGAGCCCGAGAAGATAACATCCTCCATGGCCTGCCCGCGCAGCTGCTTGGCGCTCTGCTCGCCCAGGACCCAGAGGATGGAATCCGAGATATTCGATTTGCCCGAGCCGTTGGGGCCGACGATCACCGTCAGCCCCGGCTCGAACGTCATGTGGGCGCGGTCGGCGAACGACTTGAACCCTTTGAGCGTGAGGGACTTGAGATACACGGGACCTCGCTTAGACGGTCTTCTTCTTGAGGATCACGCCGTTGGTGGTGTAGCCCATGCGCTCGAGCGCCTCGAGCGCCGCCGCGGCCTCGGCCTCCTTCTTGGAGGAACCGGTGCCCCGACCTTGACGGATGCCGTCGACGAGTGCCACGGCCGTAAAGGTGGGCGCATGCGCCGGACCCTCGGAACCCACGAGCTTGTAGGCGGGCGGCTCATGGCCGTCGGCCTGCACGCACTCCTGGAGGAAGGACTTAGGGTTCGCCGGGTGCTCGGCACGCTCGGTCGCCAGATGCGGCTTGAGCGTGCGGTGGATGAACTCCGCCGCCGCATCCCAGCCGGCATCGAGGTAGAGCGCGCCCACGAGGGACTCGTAGACATTCTCGAGCGCGGAATGAAGACCGCGCGCACCGGTGCCGGTCTCGGAAGCGCCGAAGATGATGAGCTCGTCGATACCGAGCTCATGTGACACGTCGGAGAGCGTGGCGCCCGAGACGAGCGACACCTTGAGGCGGGTGAGTTTGCCCTCGTCGAACTCCGGATACGTCTGGAAGAGCGACAGCGCCACCACGGCGCCCAAGATCGAGTCGCCCAGGAACTCCAGGCGCTCGTAGCTCGCCGAGACGGGCAGGCCCTCCACGGCGGACGGGTGCGTGAGCGCGGCACGCAAGAGCACACGGTCTTTGAACTGATGGCCGAGGATTTCCTCGGCACGGGCGATCCTATTGGAAACAGGCACGGCTTTAAGCCTCCTTGGCGGCCTCGATGGCGTCGATGGCGTCAGAGACCGAGTTGAGCGAGAGCAGCTTCTCGTCATCGATCTCGACACCGAACTCGTCCTCGATGGCGGTCACGAGCTGCAGGCGCTCGAGCGAATCGGCATCGAGGTCGTCGAACGTCGTCTCCTCGGAGACCTCGCTGGCGTCGATATCGAGGACGTCGACGACGACCTCGGAGATCTTATCGAAAATTTGGGAGCGATCCATGGCGCATCCTCTCGTTGCATGTACGGTAACGGCACTGATTCTACCGCATCGGGCAGAAGCAGGCCGCTCATTGGGAGCGTAAATAAACGGCCGATCAAAGGGCTGCATATTTACCGAAGAGACGCTCGCGGACGCCCCCGTCGATCGCTAGAGGACGATGCCCTCCATGGAGGCGGCGACGTTGCCCACGAGATCGGCCCGCACGGCGCGCGCGGCGGCGAGGGTCCCGTTCTTGACGGCATCGACCGAGGTCGCGCCGTGACCGATCAACACCACGCCGTGAAGGCCCAGCAGGATCGCGCCGCCCTTCTCATCGCCCGAGAGCTTGCCCTGGATCTGCTTGAGGCCGCGCTTGAGGATGAGCGCCGCCACCTTGGTGACGAGCGAGGACATGAAGACGCCCTTGAGCTCGTGCAGCAGGTACTTGGCCGCGCCCTCGGTCGCCTTGAGGGCGATGTTGCCCGAGAAGCCGTCGCTCACCACGACGTCGAAGTTGCCGCTCGTGAGGTCCGTGCCCTCGCAGTTGCCCACAAAGCCCGGCACGGCTTCCTTCATGGCCGGGAAGCACGCACGCGTGAAGTCGCAGCCCTTGTGCTCCTCGGTGCCGTTGGAGAGCAGGCCCACGCGCGGATGCTCGATGCCCAGGACCACGCGGGCGTACGCGGCGCCCATCTGGGCGAAGCGCACCATATCGGCAACCTCGACATCGGGGTTGGCGCCCATGTCGCAGAGCACCGTGTCCCCGCCGGCGCGGTTGGGAAGCGTGCTCGTGATGCAGGGGCGGATCGGTTTCTTCTTGCCGTCCGCATCACGGAACTTGAAAGGCGTGACGTAGGCCGTGGCGGCCGCCGTCATGGCGCCCGTGGAGCCGGCGGAGAAGAAGGCATCGGCGTCGCCCTTCTTGACGGCGCGGCATGCGAGGACGATCGACGACTTGCGCTTGGTCATGACGGCCTTGATGGGGTCGTCCTCCATGGTGATGACGTCGGGCGCCACGAGCGCCTCGACGCGGGCATGGGACGCGGCGAACGGCGTGACGAGATCCTCGGGACCGACAGCCAGGACCTCGATGTCCTGGTCGGCCTCGAGGGCCGCCGCGATGCCGTCGAGCACGACCTGGGGCTTCTCATCGCCGCCGACGACGTCGACGCACACGCGAACCTTGCTCATATCAACTCTCCTTATATAAAAATGGCCGACTCAAGGGAGCCGGCCATGATGTATCCAAATTGGATGCGCACCGTGAGCGTGTTACTCGGTAACGATGACCTCGCGGTCCTTGTAGAAACCGCAGCTGGGGCACACGTGATGCGGGAGCTTCACGGCACCGCAACGGGGGCAGGTGGACTGAGCCGCAGCCGAGATCTTCATGTTGGCGGAACGACGGGTGTGAGTGCGGATACGACCCTGCTTTTGTTTAGGTACGGGCATAGTGACCTTCCTTATGAACTATCCAGTGTGGCGTTTACGCGCAAGTAGCGATACTACCACAGATTTAAGAATCGAGCTTAAGATTCTTCAAGGCTGCAAATGGATTTTCCGTGGCGTCCATCCACTCCTGCTCCGCCTTCTCGGCACAGTCGCAGGTCTCATGATTGAGGTTGATGCCGCAGGTGGGACAAAGTCCCGCGCAATCGGGCTTGCAGAGGACGACGAACGGTGTGTCCATGACCACGGCATCGTTGATGGGCTCGCCCAAGTCGACGATACGGTCCTCGCCCAGAAGCTCGTAGCCGTCCTCGTAGGCCTCGGGGTCCTCGGGCTCATGGAAGAGGTAGAACTCCTCGATCTCGCCGGCGATATCGAAGTGGGCCGGGTCGAGGCATCGGTCGCACTCGCCCGTCGCGTGAGCGCGAACGATACCCGAGACGAGCACGCCCGTGCCGGCGTTGGTGAAGACGACGTCGTAGCTCACGCCGTCATCGAGGGAATACTCCTTTTCGCCGACGTTGTACGTCGCGACATCGACCGTGCCCTTGACGGGATACGAATCGCCGGGAAACTCGAGCTTCTCGGAAAGATCGACGGGAACGCTGGGAAACGCTGCCATTACCATTGACCGTTCTGCTGGTTGTTGGCGCCCTCGTTGAGCTGCTGACGACAACGCGCGACGGTGCCGGTCAGGCTCTTGAGGTTCTCCTCGAGATGCGTGAAGACCTGCTCGGCGTAGTCCTCGGCGGCGTAGCGCGTCTCGCGCTCGTACTGCTGGGCGCGATCGCGGATATCATCGGCCTGCTGCTGGGCCAGACGCACGATCTCCTGCTCGCCGGCGATGGTGAGGGCCTGCTGCTGGGCGTCGGCGATGATCGAATCGGCCTGCGAGGTGGCGGAGGCCATGAGCTCGTCGCGCTCCTTGAGGATGCGGCGGGACTTTTGCCACTCCTCGGGGTAGCTCATGCGGATCTCGTCAAGAATGTTGAAGAAGACATCGGCGTCGATGACTTTGAACTGCGCGTTCTTGCCGAAAGGCGGTTTTGCCTCCTCGATGAGCCCCTCGAGCTCATCGACCAGGCTCACGATCCTATCGCCAGGAAAATTCTCGCCCGGCATCCGGTCTCCTTTCATAGGGAACATATCAACGAATTAGTGTACCACAGCGGTTCGAGATCACCGGTGCGGTCACGAAAAGCGCCGCTTGAGGGCGCGAACGACGCACGGGGGCACGAGCTCGGACACGTCGCCGCCAAACGAGGCGATCTGGCGCACCACGGAGCTCGAGATATAGCCGTACTGCGGGGAGCTCATAACGAAAATGGACTCGAGATCGGCGTCGAGGCGGTAGTTGAGGTCGGCCTGCTGGAGCTCGTACTCGAAATCGGTCATGGCGCGCAGGCCCTTGACCACGGCGTCCGCCCCCTGCTCGCGGGCGAAGTCGACGAGCAGCCCGGTGAACGGCATGACGCGCACGCCCTCGATATGGCTGCACGCCTCGCGCGCAAGGTCGACGCGCTCATCGAGCGTGAACGTGGTGCCCACGCCGTTCTTGCCGAGCGACTCGGCGACGGCGACGATAACGTCGGGGCAGATGCGGCGCGCGCGGCGGATGACATCGACATGACCGCTCGTGATGGGGTCGAACGTGCCCGGGACGAGCACGCGGCGGATGGTGTCACTCATGGGCCGCCTCCGCATCTGCGTCGCCCGCATTCGACGTTCCCGCGTCGACCTCGACGGGCCCGTTTGCCAGAGATCCGTCCCCGTTGCCAGTCCGGCGGAGCAGGTTGACCGATGTGATGCCATAGCGCTTCTCGCGCAGGGTCTCGAATCCCGCCGGATGGGCACCGGGCGCCTCGCTCGAATGCTCGAAGAGCGCGAGCGCCCCCGGGGCGAGCAGGTCGTGGGCGGCGAGGTTCTCGAGGAGCAGCTCGACGGGCTCGGCACCAAAACGATACGGTGGATCCAGGAGCACCAGGTCGAAGGGGCCGCCGGGAAGGCGCCCGCGGGAGGCGGAAGCCAGAACATCGCCGGTGACGACACGCCAACGACGACGGTCGGGGCAAAGTGTCTCGAGGTTGCGCTGGATCAGGCGCGAGGCGTTCCGGTCGATCTCAAACGTGGTGAGCGAGCCCGCCCCGCGGGAGAGCATTTCGATGCCGAGCGCACCGGAGCCGCCGAACGCATCGAGCACGCGAATGCCATCGAGCTCGAAATCGAGCGCCGAGAGTACCATGGAGGCGCAGGCCTCGCGCACGCGATCGGTCGTGGGACGGGTGACGTCGCGCCCGCGCGGTTCCTCGATTTTGCGGCCGCGCCAGTCGCCGCCGATGATTCTCATCCTCCGCTGACCTCCTTGAAGATATGACGATAGCGCGCGACGACGGCGTATTTGAGCGGAAGGGTCGCCGGCGCATCAAGGTTTCGAGCATACCGCAAGAGCTCGACCGCGTCCAAATGCGCCCATTCGATAAGGTCGGCATCGGACTCGAGGTCGACGAAACGGAGCGTCACGCCACCATGCTGACGGTAGCCCAGGATCTCGCCCTCGTGGCGCAGGCGCAGGTCCTGCTCGGCAAGCTCGAAACCGTCGCTCGTTTTCTCAAGCGACTCCAGACGGTCCTGTGCGGCCGATTTGCCGCCCTTGTTCTTCGAATACGTCATGACATAGCACGTACCGGGCACACCGCCGCGTCCCACGCGCCCGCGGAGCTGGTGAAGCGCCGCCAGGCCAAAGCGATCACCGTTCTCGATGACCATCACCGTGGCGTTGGGGACATCGACGCCCACCTCGACGACGGTCGTGGAGACGAGGACGTCGATATCGCCCTGTTTGAAGCTATCGATCACGCGGTCCTTCTCAGCCGGGGACATGCGGCCGTGCAGGCGCTCGATCGCAAGACCGGGGAGCGCGAGACGGAGCCGGTCGAGCTCCGTCGCGGTGTCATGCAGCGGCGCCGGCAGGGTGACCTTGCCCTCGTCATCGCGCTTGACACCCGGGACGTCATCGAGGTCTTCGGCGGAGTCGCTCGGTTCCACGAGCGGGCAGATGACGTAGGCCTGCCTCCCCTGCTCGTGGGCCTCGCGGATCGCCCCGTAGGCGATATCGCGGTTGGCCTCGGTAAGCACACGGGTCTCGACGCCGGCTCCGGGCACCGGGCGGTGTTTGATGATGCTCGTGTCGAGGTCCCCGTAGATGGAAAGCGCAAGGGTGCGGGGGATCGGTGTGGCCGTCATCACGAGCAGGTCGGCGCCGGGGCCTTTAGCGCGCAAACGGTTGCGCTGGCCCACGCCGAAACGATGCTGCTCATCGATCACCACGAGCGAGAGATGCTTGAAGACGACATCGTCTGAGAGCACGGCATGGGTGCCGAAGAGCACATCGAGCTCGCCGCTGAGCAGACGCTCGTGGATCGAGGGGCGGTCCGCCTTCTTGGTACTCCCCGTGAGAAGCGCCCAGGAGATTCCGGCCGCATCGAGCAGCGGCCCGATCTTCTCGGCATACTGGCGCGCGAGGACGCCGGTGGGCGCCATGACGCAGGCCTGGGTCCCGGTATCGGCGGCCACGGCGATCGCGCACGAGGCCACGGCGGTCTTGCCGGTACCCACATCGCCCAGGAGCAGGCGGTTCATCACATGCTCGGGATTTTGCATGTCGGTGACGATGTCTTCGACGGCCACCGCCTGCTCATCGCTCAAGGCAAAGGGCAGGGCCGCAAGGAGCGCCTGGTAATGCGCGCCCGGGGTATGGGCGTAGGGCTTGATATCGAGCAGGCCGTCGTCACCACGCAGGCGAAGCGCGAGCTGGAGCATAAGCGACTCATCGTAGGCGAGGCGCCGGCGCGCCAGATCGCGCTCCCCCATCGACGAGGGAAAATGCAACGCGCGAACGGCACGCGAGGCGCTCATAAGGTGACGCTTGGTGCGCAATGCCGCCGGAAGCGGATCGCAAAAGTCACCGACCGCCTCGAGCGCCGTGCTCACGATACGCCGCATCCACGCCTGACTGATGCCGTCGCATACAAAGTGCACGGGCAGAATCGTGCCCGCGGCACCGCTGCCATCGAGTTTCTCGAAATGCGGCGAGGCGATCTGCTTGAATCCATAGGCGAACTCGACCTTGCCCATCACGGCCAGACGATCGCCCACCTTGAGCTGTTGCGCGATCCACGGCTGGCGGAAAAACGCGATCTGCAGCACGCCCGTCGCGTCGACGAGCATGACCTCGGTCACCTGCATACGCGGACGCGGCTGCTTGTTGGTGATGCGGTCGACCTCGCCCACGATCGTGCAGACGGAACCGATCGGCGCCATCTCGATCGACCAGGCACGCGTGAAATCGAGATAGCGGTGCGGCATACGAAGGAGGAGGTCCTCCACCGTCTGGACTCCCAGGCGATGAAGGGCCTCCTCGCGTTTGCCCGATACATAGTTGAGGGTGGAGACGTCGCCGTCGAGCGCGACGGTGCGCATCAGGCGCCCCGAGACGATCGAAGCAGTGCAGACTTCACCCATAGATGCGACCTACTCGATGGAGAAGATCACGGGATACAGGGGCTGCTCGCCGCGATGAGCGTCGACCTCGAGGTCGGGCTGGGCCTCCTCGATGGCGTCGACGATATCCTGGAAGGCCTCGTCGGAAAGCTCCTCGCCGGCGAGAATAGTGAGGGAATCGCCCTCCTCCTCTTCCTGCATGCGGTTGATGCAGTCGATCGTGACCTGCTTGACGTCGGAGCCCACGATGTCGATGGAACCGCCGATGATACCCATGACGTCGCCGGAGTGGATGGGCGAGCCATCGCTTGCGCTCGAGTCGCGCACGGCACGCGTGACCTCGCCGTCGCGAACCTCGGTGATGGCCTCGGCCATCGCGGCGACGGCGTCCTCAAGGGCGCTGTCGGGAAGCACGGCGAAGAGGGCGGAGAATGCCTGCGGAACGGTCTTGGTGGGAACGACGGCGACCTTCTTGGTGTCGCATGCGGCGGCCGCGGCCTCGGCGGCCATGCGGATGTTGCCGTTGTTGGGCAGGATGATCACCGACGTCGCGTTGACCTGGTCGACGGCCGCAAGCAGATCCGCGGTCGAGGGGTTCATGGTCTGGCCGCCCGAGACGACGACATCGACGCCGAGGGACTTGAGGATGTCGGCCTCGCCGGAACCGGCGGCAACGGCGACGAAACCCAGGGGCTTGGCAGGCTCGGCGGCAGCGGCGGCGTCCTGGTCCTCGTGGATCTTGGCCGTGCGGTCGTGCGCCTCCATCTCCATGTTGTGGATGAAGACCTCGTAGATCTGACCGAGCTTGAGCATGTGCTCGAGCACGAGGTTCGGCGTGTTGGAATGGACGTGGACCTTATAGTCGGGATACGCGCCCACGAGGAGCTCGCAGTCACCCATGGAGCCCAGGAACTTGAGGCACTCGTCCTCATCGAAGGGGGCGTCGGCCTTGAAGAGGAACTCGTTGCAGTAACGGTACTCCGAGCCCTCCCAGTCGTCGTTGGCCTCGATCTCGACGCGGCCGAGGGCGGCGTCGCGGGCCGATCCGGCATTGTTGTCGAACGTGGCGGAGAAATCCTCGACGACGGTGCCGCGGCCCAGGGCGGCGGCGACGAAATTCTCGAGGAAGATCGCGAAACCGAAGGCGCCGGAGTCGACGACACCGTTCTCCTTGAGGACGGGCAGAAGGTCGGGCGTGCGGGCGACGGACTGGTACGCCTCGACGACGATCGCATCGAGCGTATCCTCGACGGAGAACTTCTTCTTCTCGCACTCATCGGCCTTGGTCGAGACGTCACGCAGCACGGTGAGGATCGTGCCCTCGATGGGCTTGCGGACGGCCTGGAAGGCGACCTTGACGGCGCGACGGAACGCGGCAGCCACGTTAGCGGCCGTAACGGGTTCATCGACGCCCACAAGTCCCTCGGCGATACCGCGCAGGATCTGCGAGGTGATGACGCCCGAGTTGCCGCGGGCACCCATGAGGGAGCCGTGGGTGATGGCACCGGCGATGGCCTCCATGTCCGCATCGGCGGGAAGAGAGGCGAGCTCCTTCACGACCGAGGCGAGCGTGAGGGACATGTTGGTGCCGGTGTCGCCATCGGGCACGGGAAAGACGTTGAGCTTGTTGATCTCCTCGGCCTTATCGGACACGGCCGCCGCAGCGATCGGGAAGCAGGTGCGAATGGTCTTTGCAATCATGAGTAATAGAATCTCCGGTTCCGGACGCTGGTTACAGACGGCTCTTGAGCGCGTCGATATGGATGCCGATCTTGAGCTTGGCGGGGTCGATCTGGGCGATCTCCTGCAGGGTGAAGGCCACCGAGCTGGAGAGGTTCTCGCAGACGGACTTCATGTTGACGCCGTTCTCGAGAACGATATGGAGGTCGACGGTCAGGCCCGACTCGTCGGCGGAGACGAGCACGCCCTTGCGCAGGCGCTGGCCGGCGAGAAGGCGGACGCTCTCGGCGCCCTGGCTCTGCTCGGCCATGCCGACGACGCCGTAGCAGGACATGGCGGCGTAACCGGCGATATCGGCGATAACGTCATTCGAGACGCTGAGGGTGCCGTTAATGGTCTCAGACACGGGAATCTCCTTTTCTGGTGCTCAGGGCACCATGTCGTGGGAGCAATCACTGCAACATTCTACAACGACCGATGGCGAACGGGCCGTGCAGGTAAACGCACACAGGCACGCCACGAAATGTTGACCCGGCAACGTTTGAGTCGTTCAGCATTGCAAAACGGCGCTTGGCAAGAAAAAACCCGCCGCTTACGCGACGGGTCTATATCCTGGCTCCCCGGGTAGGACTCGAACCTACAACAACGCGGTTAACAGCCGCGGGCTCTACCATTGAGCTACCGAGGAATATAAAGCCCAGCGGAATGGGCTGAATACTCTGGCTCCCCGGGTAGGACTCGAACCTACAACAACGCGGTTAACAGCCGCGGGCTCTACCATTGAGCTACCGAGGAATGTGGCATTGCTCTCAAGCAACGAAATTAATTATACGGACGATTGTCACGAGGGCAAGAACTATTTTCAACTTTTTTTCCACCGGTCATTGGGGACGCGGTCATTGGGGACGTATACCGATGAACGGTCATTGGGGACAGATAGCGATCAGCTTACAGCCGGGGAAC
>ERZ808240.3508-NODE-3508-length-15158-cov-12.108521_pt1 | contig 15158 bp, 16 predicted proteins | sample MGYA00521084_ERZ808240 | MGnify/ENA primary metagenome ERZ808240 (study PRJEB31516, sample SAMN03275571) | gut metagenome | biome: mammalia-associated habitat; material: feces | host: Papio cynocephalus | place: Kenya | collected 2012-08-06 ... | reverse complement strand
GAACCCGATTCTTTACGAAAAAGGGTTCGGGTACGTTTTTTGTTTATCGGAGGTTTGCGTTTGCGATAGCAACAAACACCCCAGTGGGGTGTTTGAGCAACAGAACGGTCTGCGTTAGCAGATGGAGGGGCCTTGCCCCGACAAGTTCTGCGGAAAGAGTACGCAGAACGGTAAACGAGCAAAGGCAGGGTATCACCATGAGGGTGGTATCCTGTCTTTTGTGCTACATGGCGAGTTTGGGGGCAATCGCTGTGTGCGTGCGTACCAGCTTTCTGTACGCACGTACGCAGCAAAATGGTTAAGATCTACAATATGGGGTGCTTTTTGATTGGCAATATGGTATACTCACCTTGATCCGACAATTCAAACCTTTGTCATCAGCTGATACGCTATGGAGGTTATTATGGAAAATCTTGTCATGTATGGCCTGATTAAAATTTGGTGGATTTTTCCATTTGCTTTCGTTTTCTCATTAGTTGCGGCTATTAAAGAAGTTGTCAAAGATGGTCCTAATGATTTGAAGTATGCGCTAATTTCCGCAGTTAGTTTATTTGTTCTTGTGGCTGTTTGTATGCCTTACTATAATTATTAGTAAGCAGGGTTTGGGGCAGGCACGCCCCAAACAAGAAGCTGTCCCAAAGGGGCAAGAAATTTTCAAAAATTGAAAATTTGTGGCCACGGGACGGTTCTTGCCCTCACGTATTCTCTTACAAGTTCCGGCGTTTTGAGATTTTTCTTTCTTGAAGGTCTATCGTTCTTTCGTTATAATGGATTTGAAAGAAGGTGGGCACAATGATTCTGCAATATTTCGTCACAGCATCCGATACAGGGAACAAAATCCCTGTTGAGATTGATAAATCAACTGCCGATGATCTCGTGGCAACAAAAGAAAACTGGCAGACGGACTGGACAAGTGAGTTCATCGGCGACTCCGCACTTGAAAAGTACACTGCCAAAACCGAAAGTGGCGAAATTGTTGCATTGGGTGCTTACCGTGAAACGGAATCCAGTATGTTTGTTTATATCGAATACATTGAAAGCCACCCGGAAAGCAACCCCACCTTGACAACAGAACGCAAATATCTGGAGACATTGGTCGTATGATGATTGCGTTTGGTATTCAGCTCTCGATTGATTCCGGAAAAAATGGTGTTGTTACCTTTGAAACTAAGACGGATGAACTTGCAAAACATTATATCCGGGATTTTGGGGCGATTCGAGTCTTTGCCAAACAATCCGGCGGGCCAATTATGCTGATGATTGCGGATAACGCAGCTCTTTCACTCTTCAATACATATCTTTCCTGAAAGGTGGTCTTGTTATGGATATTGAAGTAAAACGGATGTCGCCTACCACCATTGAAATGCTTGACCAGCTCAGCGCTGTCTGCAAGCGATTCGGGGTTGATTACTACGCTGCTTCCCAGAATCAGCGTGACTTACTGGATAGTATTGCTTTACACGAATACCAGTTGAAGAAAGCTCATGAGCAGGGACTGAAACGTTCTGAAGTGCCGCCATTTCTCGGTTTGAAGCGCACCGACCGAAGCAATGATATGCCTGCTTAAAGGTTCGAGTGCTGTGGAAAATGCTCCACCAAAACAAGAGCCTCTGACTTTGTTCAGAGGTTTTTTTGTTGCGTCATCCACTAACGAATGTTAGAGCCGGACGATACAGGACTCGAACATAAATCAGAATTTATGGAGGGAACCATGGGTGATTTTACGATAGAAGATATGCTTGCGATGCAGCAGGCCCTGCAGGAAAAATATAAAGCCAAGTGGGAGCCTATCAGCCCGGAGGCCGGCAAGCACAAACTGTTATGGATGCTCGGTGAAGTCGGAGAAGTCATTGACATTATTAAGAAGAACGGAGACCAAAAGGCTGTTGAGGATGCAGAGGTGCGTCAGCATCTCGTGGAAGAAATGGCGGATGTGCTCATGTATTACAACGACGTCCTTCTGTGCTATGGCATCAGTGAGCAGGAACTGAAAGAGGCATATACTGCCAAGTTCAAAAAGAACATGACCCGCTGGTAAATCCCGTTTGTCATGCTCTTCCGCAGCCGGGGTTGGGGCAGGTACGCTATCCAAACCGCCAATTTTCTGCTCTGCGGGGGCAAAATCTTAGCCAGTATTACCGTTGCACCACCGTGGATTTTGGGTTATACTGTTGACTTACAGTGACTTTTTTCACGCAGTCCGCGTTTGGAACGCACGGCCGACATCCGCAGACTGCCTGTCGCAAATATGCCGTCCGGTTCGGCGCTGTTTGCAGTGTTTCTTTTATCCCGTCGTGCTTTGGCCAAAGGAGGTCTCCTTACGAATTATCTGTTTCAATTCGCCCGTATCCTCGCCTTCTGTTTTCTGGGTGAGGTCTGCCACGCCGTTCTTCCGCTGCCCATCCCGGCCAGCATCTACGGCCTGCTGCTGCTCCTGATCGCACTCCGCTTCGGCATCGTAAAGCTGGAACAGGTCAAGGAAGTGGGCCTGTTCCTCACCGGCATCTTCCCCCTGCTCTTCGTGCCTGCCGCTGCCGGCGTCATGGAGCTGTGGGCAGAGATGGGTGATATGCTTCTGCCCATCATCATCTCCATCATTCCGGTGACGGTGCTCGTTCTGGTCACGGCCGGCCACACCACTCAGGCTCTGACCCGCCGCCGTGCCAAAAAGGAGGTCAACCATGACTGAGCTTTTACAGGGTTTTCTTTCCACCTCGTCTGCCTGGGGCGTTCTGCTGACGCTGGCCGCCTTTGCGCTGGGCACCCTCATCAATAGGGCCACCAGAAAGGCCATCTTCAATCCCCTGCTGCTGGGCAGCATCTTCGTCATCATCCTGCTCAGCGTGCTGCACATTCCCTATGCCGACTATAAGGCCAGCGCAGCCCCGGTCAACTACCTGCTGCTGCCTGCTACCATCAGTCTGGCCATCCCGCTGTACGAAAAGTGGGACCTGCTCAAGGAGAATGCCGCTGCCATCATCGCAGGCATCTCGGTGGGCACGCTGGTCAGCCTGGGCAGTGCGCTGGCCCTTGCACTGGCTCTGGGCCTGACCCGGGAGCAGTATGCCACCCTCCTGCCCAAGTCCGTCACCACTGCCATCAGCATGGACGTAGCCGCTGAGCTGGGCGGCATCGCTGCCCTGACGGGTGCTATCGTCATCCTCACCGGCATTGCGGGCAACCTGCTGGCTGAAACAGTCTGCAAGGTCTTCCACATCACCGACCCCATCGCCAAGGGCGTAGGCATCGGCACCTCGGCCCATGCCGTAGGCACCAGCAAAGCCCTTCAGATGGGCGAAGTCGAGGGTGCCATGAGCGGCCTGTCCATCGCCGTGGCCGGCGTTCTTACCGCCGTGCTCTGCCCCGTCTTTGTAACTCTCATCGACTGAGCCGCGTAAAACTGTAAAAACAAAAAGCAGATGCATCACCGTTCCATCAAAGTTCTGACTTTGCGAGAGCATGATGCACCTGCTTTATTTTTTATCTGATCCCGTCCGGTCAGACTCATTCTTCTTCCCGTTCGGCACGGTGGTCTGCCATTTCCCGGATGATGCGGAGGGACTCTTCGCTGATGGCTACGGGCTCTGCCGCCGGGCGGGCCAGACAGTAGCCCTGCAGCAGGTCTACGCCCATTTCCAGCACCTTGCGCAGCTCGGCGGGCGTCTCCACGCCCTCAGCCAGCACAAGGATGCCCCGGGGCCGGGCATAGTCGATGAGGGTCTTGAGGAACTGCTGCTTGTCGTGGTCGGTATCGATATGCCGGATGATGGCGATATCCACCTTGACGTAGCGGGGCGCGATGGTCAGCAGGCTGTTGCCGTTGCTGTAGCCGCTGCCGTAATCGTCCAGCGCAAAGATCCCTGCTGCGCCGGGGGCGTGGCGCTTTCGCTCCAGCTCCCGTTCGTCCATCTGCTCTTCTTCGGTGATCTCCACCACCAGTTTGGGCAGCAGAGCTTTATGTTTTGCGGCAAAATCCGCCCAGTCCTCATCGGTCAGGCTGACACTGGCAATGCTGTTGACGAACATCCGGGCGTCCGGCTCCACCCTGCCCTCAGCTTCCAGTGCCTCGTAACACTCACTGGCCCGGAACATCGTCAGCTTTTCGATGTCATAGATGCGGCCCATCTTGCTGGCCAGCTCCATCACGGTCAAAGGCGAGCGGAGGGTCGCCAGCTGAGGCCGCATCAGGGCCTCGTAGGCCACGACCCGGCCATCGTGAGCCGAAGCGATGGGCTGGAAGTGGTAATCCACCTTCCGCTCCCGGATGAGGGTCTCAAAGTCGCTGCGCTGTTCCATAGCGTAGGCTTCGGCCTGATAGTGTTCCATGTTGAACTCCCGCACCTCACCCTTGGTGGAGTGCTTGACCTCATACATGGCAAAGTCGGCGTACTTTTTCAGGGTGTTCAGATCCTGCGCATCCTCCGGGTACCAGGCTACGCCGCCGGAGATGCGGATGTGCAGGGTCTGGCCGTCCGGCAGGGTGGCGCTGCTTTCGGCAAAGCTCTCTTCCAGCTTGCCGATATCCTTCCGCAGGGCCGCCTGGGTCTCATAGCCGTAGAACAGCAGCAGGAACTCATCGCCGGACAGGCGGGCCACCACCGTGCCGCTGGGTGCCCCCTGCTGCAAGCTGTGTGCAGTCTGCCGCAGATAGACATCGCCCCAGTCATGGCCGTAAGTATCGTTGATGGTCTTGAGGTTATCCAGGTCGGTCATAATGAGGGCCGCATGATGCAGCTTCTGCGGCTTCTCAAACAGCTCTCCGCAGACCCGGAAGAGAGCCTGACGGCTGTACAGACCGGTAAGGGCGTCATAATCCCGCTCGTGTTCGATGCGGCTGCGCTCTGCCACTGCAGCTTTATAGTTGTCGGTGCTCAGGGTGACGATGGCATCCGCCAGCCGGTCCAGCTCCCGGATGCCGGTGCGGGAGAATTCCGGCACCGCCTGATGCTGTTCCTGTGCACTGGTCAGCTCCCGGAAAAGTTGAGACACCGGTTCCGCCAGACCAAAGCTGACGAAGAAGGCGCAGGCCAGGCCCACGCCCAGCGTGAGCAGGATGGCGACGCCCAGCAGTCTTGTCACCGACTGCGAGAAGCTGAACAGATCATTCCGGTCCACCACGCCGATGAGCAGCCACCGCTCCGACGAGAAGGGGGCGTTTCGGCTGTAGAGGCTGATCTGCCGGATACTGGCGATCTGCTGGCCCTCGCCGGTGCCATAGTACCAGTAGTCCCTATTCCGGGTGAGGGTCAGTTCCCAGTTTGCCTCCCTCACATTCTGTTTCTGTTCGCCGGTATTGGCGGAGACGTAGATCTGGAACATACTGCTCCGGATGTCGGAGCCGGTGGAGGCCAGGAAATAGCTGCCGTGATGGTCGCTCTGCAGCTCATCCCAGGGCAGCCGGGTCTCGACGTAGCTTTCCAGCATCTCCACACCCAGTACACCATAGATGGTGCCATCATCCAGCAGAAGGGGCTGTGCATAGGCAATGGCCTCCCGGTCATCTCCTGCCAGCTTGTAGGGCACAGTCGTCCAGCGCCCATAGGCCGATTCTTCCAGCCGGTCGCTGTCATCGTATGCTCTCTGGAAGGGCTGGACAAAGAAGATATCCTCGTCCCCGCTCTCATATTCCAGAGCAGGCGTCCAGCTCTTGTCGGTGGAGATGCCCAGGTCGGCCACCAGCTCCGCCGGGGCACGCTCCAACAGAAGGTCGGAGTTGTACTCCGAGGGGGCTGCATCCGGGTCGAGGTCCCGCAGATAGATGCAGGGAAGCCGGTCGCCGGCATTGCGCCCATCAAAGCTATGGGTGTTCAGAATGATAAAAATACCGGTGACACGCTTGGAGCGAAGGGTCTCCAGCATTTTGGGCGCTGCCTTTTTCAGCAGCGGCAGACTCTGGTCGCTGGCCGAATCCAGGGTGCTCATGGTGATGGTGCCGTCCTCTACCATCTGCTGTGCCTGCTCGTCGATGTAGCTGGACAGCTCGGTGAGCTCCTGTGCCTGCTGGAACTGATCCTGAATATAATTGGCGCGGTTCTCCACCTGTTTGTCCAGAATGTCCACCGCGTTTTCATCCAGCTGAAGGGTAACGCCGCTGATCGCAATGGCCGCCGCCATCAGCATGACCACGAGGACGAGCATGACCATCAATGCCGAGAAGATAGTGAAAAAGATGGAGTGGTCTTTTGACCGGACATCCCGCTTTATCTCGCTCTGCATCGGCAGTCTCATGGGCTTTCCTCCCTTCTCTTCTTCTGCCCCTTACGGTCTTTCAGCCCTCATACTGGCTCAGGTCATTGCAGAGGCCCTGATACCAGTTTTCGAAGTATTCCTCCGTCAGGAACTCCGCTTCGGCATCCGCAGCGCTCTGGCCTTCCGCCATCCGCTCTTCCACCGTTGCACGGTCTGCGGTGGCAATGTCGCTGAGGCAGTGTTCCACCACGCTGCGGGCATCTCCGCCGCCTTCGAAGGCTTTCGGGGTGTACATCTCGTTGGTCTGCACGGCATCCACCGCATAGGTCAGGATATCGTCCATCTTCTGGCTCAGTTCCAGACCGCTGTTCCGGATGGTCTCCATATCGTTGGCGGCGCGGGTCACTGGCAGATAGCCGGAGCCCACCGCAAAGGCGATGTTGTTTTCGGGCTGGGTGAACCACTTGAGAAAGGTCACACTAGCCTCCACCTCAGCGTCACTGGTCTTGGCCACTGCCATACCGGCGCCCTGCTGCACGGAGACTTTCGTGCCCTTGGCAAAGTGAGGGCTGGGCAGCACCTTCATGGTGATGTCGTGGCTCTCGGTATCGCTGGTCATGACCTGCTCCGGGAAGAAAGTCGCGCTGGAATTGGAACCCACATAGGCCAGAATGTTGCCCACCTTGATGTCATCGCTGCGGAAGCGGCCCGTAGAGGCGAACCAGCCCTTGACGAAAGGGACATAGTAATTGTCCCACAGGGTACGGGCGGTGTCCTCGGAAAGCTCCATAGCCATCTTGCCGTCTTTCACGTCAAAGATGCTGTCGCCCAGTTCCCGGGCACCGATGAGCATATAGTTTGCCATGGCGTCGCGGCCAAACAGTGCCTTGCCGTCATCGGGGGTATCGGTCTGGGCGTCCGTCCAGTCATAGTAGGCCCCTGCGGTCTTGACCAGGCCTTCCACCGTCTCAAGGTCGGAGTAATCTGCCCCGGTAGCGGCCGCAAAAGTCTGCCAGTCGGTGTCGTTCAGGAACAGCAGTTCCGTGGACTTTGCCACCGGGAAGATCTTGATGCTGCCGTCGTCGTCAAAATCGCCCTCTTCGATGTAGCTTTCCACGTAGGCTGAGCGCTCTTCCTCCGTGAAATAGGGAGACAGGTCGGCCAAAGCGTCCATTTGGTCGAGGGCATAGGCCGTATCCGCATAGGCCGAGAAGATGTTGGGCATGGCAGAAGCACCCACTTTGCCCTCTGCTGCCGCCATGACCTGTGTTTCCAGGTCGCTGACGCTGCCCTGACTGTAGCTCTCCACGGTGATGTTTTTCTCTTTGCCCACCGTGCTGTTGAACTTGTCCACCAGCTCGTTGAAGGTCTCCAGCTGATCGCCGTTGTAATAAGTCCAGACGGTCAGCGTCACAGGCTCCGTCTCGGCCTGTGCCGTACTGGACGCCGCCGGGCCGCAGCCCACAAGGCTCAGTGCCAATGCCGCAGCCGCTGCAAGCGCTGCAAAGCGGCGCATTTTCTTCTGCTTCATGATTGTTTTCCTCCCCTGTTTTCCAGTATGATTTACCCCAAAGATATTTTTATCATACCACCATCCGACAACCGATGCAAACATTCTTTTCCAAAATCGGCAATATCACAACAGGTTTTTTCCGATTTTGTCGAATTTGGCATTTTCGCTTTTCCATAAAAAAACAGGGCAGGCCCGCGCTACCCAGAGTTTCCATCTTCTGGCAGAGCGCAGGTCTGCCCTGCATCCTATTCGATTACAGCTTGCTCAGCTGGGGACCCTGAGCGGTATCCTTGACGGCCCAGCCCATGGAGGTCAGCTCTGCGCGGATGGCGTCAGCGGTGGCCCAGTCCTTGGCCTTCTTGGCAGCAGCACGCTTTTCCACCAGAGCAGTCACCTCTGCGGGCACCTCGTCCTTCTTGCGGTTGTACATCAGGCCCAGCACGCCGGTGATCTCATCAAAGGCGGCGGCAGCGGCTTCCAGTGCTTCCTTGCTGGAAGAAGCCGACAGGGTGTTGATGTCCTTCACCAGATCAAAGACAGCAGCCAGTGCGTCGGGCGTGTTCAGGTCATCGTCCATAGCGGTGCAGAACTTCTTCCGGGCTTCCTCGGCCTTGGACTTCAGGGTCTCGTCGGTGCCGAACTCGGTCTTGCTGAGGGCAAAGTCCAGATTCTCCCGGCAGGTGTAGAGACGCTCCAGGCTGTTCTTACAGCTCTCGATGAGGTCCACGGTGTAGTTCAGCGGCATCCGGTAGCCTGCGGTCAGCATAAAGTAGCGGATGGGCTCATAGCCGTAGACGTTGGCCACATCGCGGACGGTGAAGAAGTTGTGCAGGCTCTTGGACATCTTCTGATTGTCCACGTTGATGAAGCCGTTGTGCATCCAGTAGCGGGCAAAGGTGCAGCCGTTGGCGCACTCGCTCTGGGCGATCTCGTTCTCGTGGTGGGGGAAGATCAGGTCCTGACCGCCGCAGTGCAGGTCGATGGTCTTGCCCAGATGGGTGCGGCTCATGGCGCTGCACTCGATGTGCCAGCCGGGACGGCCCATGCCGTAGGGGCTCTCCCATGCAGGCTCGCCGGGCTTGGCAGCTTTCCATACCGCAAAGTCTGCGGGGTCTTCCTTCAGGTCGTCGTCCATCTGGCTGCGCAGTTCGCGGTTGCCGCTCTCCAGATCCTCCAGCTTCAAGTGGCTCAGTTTGCCGTACTCGGGGTCGCTCTTGACCCGGAAGTAGACATCGCCGTTCTTTGCCACATAGGCGTGGCCGGAGTCGATGAGGTCTTTCACGATGTCCAGGATCTGCGGGATGTGCTCGGTAGCCCGGGGCTGGACGGTGGGCTTCTTACAGTTCAGACCGGCGGCATCCTTCAGATACTCGGCCTCAAAGCGCTGAGCGACTTCCTTCATGGAAGTGCCCTCTTCCTGGCCCTTCTTGATGAGCTTGTCGTCAATATCCGTGATATTGGACACATAGATAACCTTGTTGCCGCGGTATTCCAGATAGCGGCGCAGGGTATCGAAGACGATGAGCGGGCGGGCATTGCCGATGTGGATATAGTTGTAGACGGTGGGGCCGCAGACATAGATGCGGTATTCACCGGGCACCTGCGGCACAAATTCCTCTTTCTGACGGGTCAGGGTGTTGAAGATCTGCATGGTAAAATTACTCCTTTTTGTGGGACAGACCGGAGCCGCGACGCTCCTTCCGGCGCTTTGCATCCTGCAAAGACCTCCAGATAGCAAAAAATCCTCCAACACTGCGCCGCTGGCACAGCATCGAAGGCGGTTTTTCTCAAAATCGCGGTTCCACTCCGGTTTATCGCTCAAGGCCGGTAACGGCGGCCATCCGCGCTGCGATACTCGTTTCCCGCAGCGTGCTGTCCGGGCGCACTTCACACAGCGGTCTGCAAACAGGCTCCCAGCCAACGGCCCGTTCTCTCTGCCCAGACGATACAGTGCTACTCTGCCCGGATAAAACGCATTTATCCTTTTACAGATTTATTATAGCGATACCGGGATGGGAAGTCAAGCCGGGCATCTTTCTCTTTACATCCGGGCCGAGTTGTGCCATAATTTCACTATATAGAGAAGGAGAGACATTCGCTCTCCTTGGAAAGCACCCTGCGGCAGCTTGGCCGCAGGGCAGCAAGAGAGGGGTAAACATTATGAGCAACATCACCATCCCTGCAAACTACACGCCTGCGCTGAACCTGTACGATACTCAGCGCGCCATCGGCACGGTGAAGCGGCTGTTCGCCGACACCCTGTGTGCCACCCTGAACCTCTACCGCGTGTCCGCGCCGCTCTTTGTCGAGGCTTCCACCGGCCTGAACGATGACCTGAACGGCGTAGAGCGAAAAGTCACCTTCGACACCAAGGACGGCGGCATCGAGGTGCAGGTCGTCCAGTCTCTGGCCAAGTGGAAGCGCAAGGCCCTGAAGGACTACGGCTTCCGGGTGGGCAAGGGTCTGTACTGTGACATGAACGCGATCCGCCGGGATGAGGACATGGACAACCTCCACTCCATCTATGTGGACCAGTGGGACTGGGAGAAGGTCATCCGTCTGGAAGACCGGAATGAGGCTTACCTGAAGAGCGTCGTCCGCTCCATCGTGTCTGCCGTCTGCGCCACCGAGATGAACCTCCACGCCATGTTCCCCCAGCTGCAGGATCTGCCTCTCCACAGCCCCAACGTGAATTTCATCACCACCCAGGAGCTGGAAGACCTCTATCCTGACCTGACCCCGAAGGAGCGGGAGAACGCCATCGTAAAGGAGAAGGGCACCACCTTCCTGATGAAGATCGGTGCTCCCCTCAAGAGCGGCAAGCCCCACGACGGCCGCGCCCCCGACTACGACGACTGGGATCTGAACGGCGACCTGCTGTTCTGGAACGAGCCTCTGCAGTGCAGCTACGAGCTGAGCAGCATGGGCATCCGCGTCAGCCCTGAGAGCATGGACAAGCAGCTCACTGCCGCAGGCTGCGACGACCGCCGTGCCCTGCCCTTCCACAAGGCTGTGCTGGCCGGTGAGATGCCCTACACCATCGGCGGCGGCATCGGCCAGAGCCGCCTGTGCATGCTGCTGCTGGGCAGCGCTCACATCGGTGAGGTACAGGCCAGCGTCTGGGATAAGACCACCCGTGAGGCCTGCGCAAAGGCCGGCATCCCCCTGCTGTAAAGAATACGGTACAAAAAGGCTGTTGCAGATGCAACAGCCTTTTTTCAATTTCGAAATTCCAGACCCACTTTATTTTTTCTGCCGTTTCCGCCCAGCCACCAGAGCAGGACCGCGTAGAGCAGGTTGGTGGCAAGGATAATGGTGAACCACATCAGGGTCTCCGGAAGGGTCTGCTGATACACCCGCATGAAGGGGTACGGGCCATCGATGGCGCCTGTAATATTCCCCCACAAATCATACAGTCCGTATACAACGGTCGGCACCAGTGCCAGCCAGACCTGCCGCCCCGGCAGGCGGGGCCGCCGCTCAAAGAGCACCAGGGACAAGATCGCCAGCACCGGGTTCAGGAAGTGATGATAGAGCATCGAGCCGGTGAAGAGCATGATGTACCAGCCGTTGCCGTCCTCATACATGGGGGCCAGGATGATGACCACCGTGAGAAAGGTCATGGCAAGGCAGCTGGTGGAGATGAACTTGAGCCGCTTGAGCCAGAGGGGCAGTTCCCGCCCGGTGAAAATGCAGACCAGCTGGGCCAGCCCCACCAGCAGGCAGACGCCGCCGTTGAAGATATTGGACAGCTCCGTATACATGGTGAACATGATGGTCCCGCCCATGGCCCAGCTTATGGGGAGGGCAATGGTCTCAAAGTAGACGATGAGGAAATTCAGCGCCGCCGAAGCCAGCTTGCGGCAGACGGTCAGGACATTTTTCAGCACAGGCTCACTCTCCCGTCTGTATTATCTTGTCGAAATATCAAAGAAACGAGCGGTTTTGTCCGCTCGTTTCTGTTTTACGCCCAACCGGGCGCTTATTTTGCCGTATTGATGAAGCTGCGGTTATCCCACAGGTACTTGATGCCGGAGATGGCCGTAGCTGCAGCCACCAGCCAGCAGAGCACGGACGAAACAAAGGCGCAGTTCTGGCCCAGCACGTTCCCGGTGAGGGAAACGCTGAAGAAGTAGAAGATGATGGTCAGCATCTGAAGCACAGTCTTGACCTTGCCCCACATATTGGCGGCAATGACTCTGCCATCCTTGGCACCGGCTGCGATCATCCGCAGACCGGAGACGGCAAATTCCCGGGCCAGGATGATGCAGAGCACCACCGGGCTGCACACGCCGTCCCGCATCATGTAGATGAAGGCCACGGTGGTCAGCAGTTTGTCGGCCAGCGGATCAGCAAACTTGCCGAAGTCTGTGACCATATGCCACCTGCGGGCCAGATGGCCGTCCAGAAAATCGGTGAAGCTTGCCACGGCGAAGATGATGCCTGCGATGAGATACCATCTGGGGTTATAATCCGGCGTCATGTACTGACTGAGGGAAACAAAGATCATGAACACCGGCACCAGCAGGATACGGGTCAGGGTGAGTTTATTGGGCAGATTCATACAAGATCCTCCAATCCGTTATTTCACAACAGTACCATACAGATCGTAAAGGTCGCTGTCATCCACCAGCACATCGTAGAACTGGCCGGGATAGAGCGGCTCTTCGCTGGACACGCAGACGTTACCATCCACTTCGGGGGCGTCAGCGGCAGTGCGGCAGAGATACAGGCCGCTCTCATCGTCCACACCATCGCAGAGGACGCGGACGGTCTGGCCGACCTTGGCCGCCTGCTTCTGGGCCATGATGCCGGTCTGGATCTGCATCACCAGCTCAGCGCGTTTGTCCTTGGTCTCCTGGTCGATCTGACCATCCATCTTTGCGGCCACCGTGTTTTCCTCTGCAGAGTAGGCAAAGCAGCCCAGACGGTCGAACTGCACCTCCTTGACGAAGTTGCAGAGATCCTCAAACTGCTCTTCCGTCTCACCGGGGAAACCGGCGATGAGGGTGGTGCGGAGGGTGATATTCGGGATCTCCCGGCGCAGCTTACCGATGACGTCCAGCAGCTCGGCGCGGTTGGAGCGGCGGTTCATATTCTTGAGGATGGTATCATTGCAGTGCTGGATGGGCAGATCAAGGTAGGGCAGCACCTTGTCATTCCGCTTCATGGCCGCAATGAACTCATCGGTGATGCGCTCCGGGTAGGCATACATGATGCGGATCCACTCAATGCCGTTGATCTTGTTCAGCTTATCCAGCAGCTCACAGATGCTGCCGGGTTTGCCCCAGTCCTCGCCGTAAGCGGTGGGGTCCTGCGCCACGATGATGAGCTCCTTGACCCCCTCACCAGCCAGCCAGCGGGCCTCGGCCACGCAGTCGGCCATATCGCGGCTGCGCAGCGGGCCACGGATGCCGGGGATGGCACAGTAATGGCAGCGGTTGTTACAGCCCTCTGCGATTTTTAAGTACGCATAGTGGGCAGGGGTGCCGATGACACGCTTGCCGCCCAGCGGGAAATCCTTCTTGAGGCCGTAGCTTTCCAGATGTTCCTCACCGCCAAACAGCCGGGCCACAATGGAATCGATGGCCTTATTGGAGGCGCAGCCCACCACAGCATCCACCTCGGGGATCTCCTCCTCGATCTGGCTGCGGTAGCGCTCGGCCAGACAGCCGGTGACGATGACCTTCAGGTTGGGGTTCTGCTGCTTGTAGGAGCAGGCTTCGAGAATATTCTCGATGGCCTCGGTCTTGGCGCTCTCGATGAAGCCGCAGGTGTTCACCAGAATGACATCTGCTTCGCTGAGGTCAGCCACCGTCTCGTGGCCTGCCGACAGCAGGATGTGCACCATCACGTCCAGATCGACCTGGTTTTTGGGGCATCCAAGGGAAATACACGCAATTTTCATAAGGGGTAATACTCTCTTTCTCTTTTGAGGGTTGCTTTAAACGAATGAACTTGAACTGGATTCAGAGAACCAGACAGGGCGTTTTGGGTTCCGCCGGAAAATACCAGAGCAGGAGACGCATACAGCATCTCATCGGCTGGGGCAGTCCGGCAGTTTCCTGCCAGCTATCACAAAACAAGTTTGCGATTGAGCCGCCTGGCAGGAAACCACCCTCCGCCCCGCCTCCGATGGTGAGTGCTGAATGAGCTGCCTCTTTCCGGAGCGCAGCGAATGCCGGGAACTTCAATTTTCCATAAAATTTTCGGCAAAGCCGTAAACTGTAGAAATCGAAAAAGCGTGAAAGCGCTAGCGCTGAACGGCGCAGCGCTAGCTTTTTGTGATTTCTACTACCTCCTTGAGCCGTGCCCGCGCCTCGGAAAAGCGGTGCTTTTCTGGTTCTCTTTTGGCACGCAAAAGAGAACTAACCGTCCCCTTCCGCTCTCTTGATTGCTTCTTTTATCGTGGGATACGCAAATCCCCTCCGGGCCAGTGCAGCCACCACAAGGTCTTTCCGCCCTGCGGCCAGCTTGCCCCGGTAACGGCTCTCCACCAGTGCGGCGGCAGCTTCCAGCTCCGGATCCTCCCCGGTCTCGTCCGTGGCATAGACCTCTTCCAGCGCAGCCGAAATCTGCTGAGTGTCCAGACCTTTCTGCCGCAGGTTCTGAGCAGCGGCACGGCGGCTTTTTCGCGCTGCCAGCAGGCCGTGAGCCCGGGTCAGCGCATACCGCTCATCGTCCACATACTGCTGCTCCACCATCTCGGCCACCACGGCTGCTGCCGTGGGCTGGGTGAACCGCCTGCCCAGCCGCTCATAGAGCTGACCGGAGGAAAGCTCCTGCCCGGCCAGCAGCTCCATGGCCCGGGCGCGGGCCTTGGCAGAATCGGTGGATTTTTCTTCTTCGGCCAATGGCCGTCTCTTTGAAAAGGACATCAATCCTCCACCATGATATCCAGCTCACTCTCACTGCTGCGGGCCGGAGCCTTGACAACAGGCTCCTTGGGAGTGCTGTCGGTCACAGTGGTGTCCTCGTCCTTCTCCGCCACAGCTGCCTTGGCTACCGGGCGGCGGGTCGAATAGAGCTTGTCTGCATTGGCGCGGATCTGGCCCTCGATGTCGTTGGCGATCTCGGGGTTGTCCTTGAGGAACTGCTTTGCGTTGTCACGGCCCTGACCCAGACGGATATCGCCGTAGTTGAACCATGCGCCGCTCTTCTGGACGATGCCCAGCTTGACGCCCACATCGATGAGCTCACTCATCTTGGAGATGCCCTCGCCGAACATGATGTCGAACTCTGCCTCACGGAACGGGGGAGCCACCTTGTTCTTGACGATCTTGGCGCGGGTGTGGTTGCCGATGAACTGGCCGGAGGAGTCCTTCAGGCCCTCCACGCGGCGGATGTCGATACGGACAGAGGAATAATACTTCAGGGCACGGCCGCCGGTGGTGACTTCGGGGTTGCCGTAGACGATGCCCACCTTCTCACGCAGCTGGTTGATGAAGACGCAGAC
>ERZ808240.3506-NODE-3506-length-15161-cov-3.407586_pt1 | contig 15161 bp, 19 predicted proteins | sample MGYA00521084_ERZ808240 | MGnify/ENA primary metagenome ERZ808240 (study PRJEB31516, sample SAMN03275571) | gut metagenome | biome: mammalia-associated habitat; material: feces | host: Papio cynocephalus | place: Kenya | collected 2012-08-06 ... | reverse complement strand
AGTCATTCATTTTTTTAATGCGATTTGCGGAAACTCAAGAGGAATTGAGAGTATGGAATTAAGAATTAAATCAATGTCGTTCCCAGAAGCAATTGAATTTAACTTTGAGCAGTTGAAGCAGGAACTGACAGACAAAGCAGAACAGTATAAGGGTCTCGTTTACACAGATGATCAGGTGCAGGATGCAAAGAAGGATGTTGCAGCCTTGCGGAAATTCACGAAAGCACTTTCGGATGAAAGAATCAAGGTGAAGAAAGAGTGCATGAAACCATATGAAGAGTTTGAAGCAAAAATCAAGGAACTGTCGGCGATTGTGAATGAACCGATTGCGCTGATTGATAAACAGCTGAAAGAGTATGAAATGCAGAAAAAGCAGGAGAAGTTATCGGCGATTCGTACATACTGGGATGAATGTGAACATCCGGAAGAATTGACTTTTGAATCTATCTATGATGAGAAATGGCTGAATGCTTCTGTATCTATGAAAAAGGTTCAGAATGCAATTACTGAAGCGATTCAGCAGTTTAGCAGAGATATGGCAACGCTTGCTACCTTGCCGGAATACAGCTTTGAAGCACGTCAGACGTATATTTCCACGCATGATGTTACAAGCGCACTGAATGAGGCTAACAGACTTTCTGAAATGGCAAAGAAAAAAGCGGAGGCGAAAGCAAAGGAAGAAGAGAGGAAAAAGGAAGAAGTCAAGCCGGTAGAAGAATTTGTTGCCCCGGCAGCATCGGTTGACGAAGAACCGGAAGAGGCTTTTATTCCATCATTTGAAGAAGTGACAAAGTCCTCATGGATTAATTTCAAAGCCAATATGACAAAGAAGCAGGTGGAGGAACTGTGCAGGTTCTTTGATGAAAAACAGATTCCATATACGCTGCAATAGAGAGGAGAAGTGATTGTATGTACCGGGTAATAATTGATATTGGATATTGCTGGCAGACGGCATTTGACTTTGTGGAAGCAGAAAGCGCCGTTGCTTTTATGAAGACAGCTATTCAATCGCATAATGAATCAGCGAGTAAAGGTGCTTTTGAAATTTGGATGAAGTACGTTGAGGAAGAGGAGGGTGCAGAGACATGAGTTTAAGTGAAAAACTTAGCCGGATTCAGACCACCCTTAAGGCTCCCAAGAATCTGTATAACAAATTTGGAAAGTACAAATACAGAAATGCGGAGGGCATTTGTGAGGCGGTAAAACCTTATCTGGAACAGAATAAGTGTTATATGGTGTTGAAAGATGACATGTTAGAGCTGGGCGGAAGATTCTATATCCGAGCGACGGCGACTCTGTATGATACGGAATCGGATGACTGCATAAAGGCTACTGCATTTGCGAGAGAGGCTGAATCGAAAAAAGGAATGGATGAAAGCCAGATAACAGGGGCGGCATCCAGCTATGCAAGAAAGTATGCGCTGAATGGTTTGTTTCTTCTGGATGATACCAAAGATGCAGATTCCAATGAGTATTCCGAGCAAGGAAAAGAAAATACGGATGAAAATAAGGAAGCAGAGCAAAGGCAGGTTGAATTGTCGAAGATTTCAGAGATAAAGGTGAAATCACTGGAAGAAAGGTGCAGGAAAGAGGGCATTGAGTTGTCCAAACTTATGCGGCTTTATAAGGTTAGTTCCCTCAGTGATCTAAATGAATTGCAGTTCCGGAATATCAATGATCACTGGGAAGATATAAAGAAGGTGTGACATGGAATTTACAGGCAAAGTTAAGGATATCAGCATGGACTGGCAGACCGGACAGGCACAGATTACATTTACCATCAATGAGAAGTCTGCACTTGCTTCTGTTGATTCCATAAAAAACTGTGAAAAGCTGACTGTAAAAGCAAAGAAATACCGGCAGAAGAGAAGTCTTGATTCCAATGCTTACGCATGGGTTCTCATGCAGAAAATAGCGGAGGCTACCGGCTCGGATAAGTGGTCCATATATCTTATCTGTCTTAAGAGATTCAGCAAGGCGTTTACTCATGTAATTGTGAAGCCTGAAGCGGTTGACGCAATGAAAGGGTTATATAGGACGTGTGTTGACCTTGGTGAGATAAGCGTAAACGGCACGACGGGACATCAGCTGCAGGTTTATTTTGGAAGCAGCACCTTTGATTCAAAGGAGATGTCTGTATTTATTGATGGAATTGTTAGCGAATGCAAGCAATTGGGGATAGAAACATTATCCCCGATGGAACTGGAAAGGATGAATGCAGAGTGGCAGCGAAGAATTCAGTAGTAATTGAGGATATGGAACACTGTTTTGTATGTGGCAGTTCCCATGTGCAGGTACATCATATCTTTTTCGGTACCGCCAACCGGAGAATATCGGATAACTATGGATATGTTGCTCCGTTATGTGCCGCACATCATACAGGAGACGCTGGCGTTCATTTTAACAAGGATTTTGACCTATACCTAAAGAAACTAGCACAGGCTCATTTCGAATCACAAATAGGTACCAGAGAAGATTTCAGAAAGGTATTTGGTAAGTCGTGGTTATGAAATAAAAAGAACTGTAGGAAACTATCAACCAATGTCCATAGTGCATGTTGAGAATATCACGGAGAATAAAACAGACTGCTTTCTTGACAGTTCTTAGCAGTCGGAAAGGAGAAAGCCAGATGTCCTATATCAAGATAGACAGAAAGATACTTGACTGGGAATGGTATCGCAATCTGAATACCTGCAGACTCTTTTTTCATCTTCATTTGAAAGCCAATTGGAAGGATGGCAGGTTTGAGGGAAAAGAGATACCAAAAGGCTCATTTGTGTCGTCGGTGGCGAGGCTTGCTGAAGAGACGGATATGACGCCCAGAGAGATACGAACTGGGTTAGATCATTTGAAGTCTACAGGCGAAGTGACAATCAAAAGTTACTCAAAATACAGCGTATTTACGGTAACAAACTACCATTGTTATCAGGATTGTGACAAGCAAGCGACAAACAGTCGACAAACAAACGACAAACAAACGACAAGCAAGCGACAAACGAACGACAAACGAACGACAACAATAGAAGAAAAGAAAGAAATAAAAGAAGGGAAGAATAATAAAATAGTTCAAAATGTCGTCACGCATTTGAATGTGGCAGCCGGAACAAGATACCGGTATCAGACCGAGAGTACAAAGCGTGTTATAACTGCAAGGCTGTCGGATGGATATACAGAAAAGGATTTGCTGACTGTGATTGACAAAAAGACGGAAGAATGGAAGGGGACGGATATGGAGAAGTTTTTAAGACCGCAGACTCTTTTTGGCGGTAAGTTTGAAAATTATCTGAACCAGCCAAGAGCGTCAGGCAAAAAGGAGAACAAAAACTCATTTAATCATTTTCCGCAGAGGGAAAGAAGCATAGCGGAAATGTCAGCACTGGAAAAAACCATGCTGCACAGAAACATTCGAGAAATCCATGCGGTGGATTAAGGAGGGAGAAGGTATAGGTGAAAGCAATTGAGTATTTAAGGCAGATTAAGAGACTGGATAATTTGATTCATTCCAAGATGGAGGAGGTGGAACGGCTTCGCTGTATGGCTGCAAAAGTAACGGCATCCTCAGATGGTGAGAGGGTGAAATCTTCCGGCAGTCAACAGAAAATGGCGGATACTGTGGACAAGATTTTAGATTTGCAGGAGGAAATCAAAGAAGATATTGACCGGTTTGTCACGATGAAACGAAATGTGATGCAGGTGATTGACTGTATGGAGAATGCGGATTATATCAACCTGCTGTATTGCAGATATTTTCAATACATGACATGGGAAGCCATTGCCTGCAGGATGGGTTATACATACAAGTGGGTATGTACACTGCACGGAAGGGCATTGAATCAAATGGACGCCATATTGGATGGCAGAGCCTGACATAGCCGGTTACAAGAAAGGAGAATGTGAAACATGAGGAAATTGATTGAGGACACAAAAAAGGCAATTACGGAGTTGATTGACCAGCTGTATTTAGAGTCTAAGCACAGTACCTATTGTGCTATGGCGGTTGAAATGCATAGTACCGGTCACACAACAAAAGAGATTTCGGAGCAGTTAGAAATTTCAGAAAATCAAGTAGCCGAGATGCTGCAGGCGGGAAGTGTGTCAAGAATCAATCGTGTAGGAGGGTACCGATGAAACGATGTAAAATCGAGTATTATATTCCGGTTGGTGCTGAAAATGCAGTGACAAGAAAGGAACTGTGCCGGGTGGTCGGCGTAGGCGACAGAACCCTGCGGAGCATGATAGCCGATGCCAGAAGGCGGGTATGTATTTGCAATTCGCAGGATGGCGCAGGTTATTATCTGCCAAGCAGTGTGAATCAGGCAAAAGCATTTTACGCACAAGAGAGAAAGCGTGCAGACAGTATTATAAAAAGCCTGCGTGGAACATCTAAGTTTATTAAAAACAGCGAATCAAAGCAGAGAGAAGAAATGAATGGACAAAATATGCTGAGGCTGTAAAAAGAAAGGAGGAAGCTGGAGAAGGATCTGCTGCAGGTGTAAAGAAAAAAGTGAAAGGAGTAAGAGGTTTGCTGGCCAGCGGAAAAGACGTCTTTACTCCGTGAACGAAATGACTTATAACGAGTTTTTGAAATCAAAGATTGAAATAGCAAAGGATTCCGGGTTTGAGATAAATCCGGAGGAAATTAATCAGGCGCTTAAACCACATCAGAGGGATGCGGTTGTGTGGGCGCTCAGAGGTGGAAAACGAGCCTTGTTTGAATCGTTTGGTTTAGGTAAGACAATACAGGAAATTGAGTTTTGCTATCAGGCGACAAAAAATAAAGGCGGTAAGGCGTTGATTGTGTTACCGCTTGGTGTAAAGCAAGAGTTTACACGAGACGCTGTAGAGGTGTTAGGTTACGAAGCACCGGTGTATGTTCGGACAATGAAAGAAGTGGAAGCAGCAGACGGACAGATTTTATTGACCAATTATGAAAGAGTTCGTGATGGGGATATCCGGCCGGATTATTTTATGGCTACTGCACTGGATGAAGCGAGTGTTTTGCGAAGTTTTGGCAGTAAAACATATCAGACGTTTTTGGATAAGTTCAAAAACGTGCCCTATAAACTGGTTGCGACGGCTACACCATCGCCGAACCGATACAAAGAACTGATTCATTATGCCGGCTATCTGGAAGTGATGGATACCGGACAGGCATTGACAAGGTTTTTTCAGAGAGACAGCACAAAAGCCAATCATTTGACGCTTTATCCCAATATGGAAGATGAGTTTTGGCTGTGGGTTAGCAGCTGGGCGTTGTTTGTAACGATGCCGTCAGATTTGTCACCGGAGTATTCAGATGATGGATATGTTCTTCCGCCGTTAGAGATACGGTGGCATGAATTAAAGAACGACGGGAAAGAGGTGGAGGATAAAGATGGTCAGTTTTTACTTTTCCGTGAAGCGGGTACCGGTTTGAAAGATGCTGCTGCCATTAAGAGAGAAAGCGTGGAACGCCGTGTTGAGAAGATGAAGCAGATAGTGGAAGCAGCACCGGAGGAGCATTTTCTTCTGTGGCACGATTTGGAAGCGGAACGCAAGGCAATCAAAAAGGCATTACCGGAGACGGTCGATATATACGGCTCAATGGATTATGACCTTCGTGAAAAACGGGTGCTTGATTTTTCAAACGGAAAGACCCGGTTGTTTGCAACAAAGAAATCATTGTCAGGTTCCGGATGTAATTTTCAACGGCATTGCCACCGGGAGATTTTTCTTGGTATCGATTATGAATTTAATGATTTTATTCAGGCAGTGCACCGCTGCTACCGCTTTTTGCAAAAGGAGCCGGTCATCCTAGATATTATTTACATGGATAATGAGCAGAAGATTAAGGATGAGCTGATGGCAAAGTGGAAGAAACATAACCACATGGTGGAAAAGATGATTGCAATTGTGAAAAAGTATGGGCTTTCGCAGGCAGGGAAAGCGCATGGATTAGAGAGAAAGATGGGTGTTGAACCAGTGGAAGTAAAAGGAAAATATTATAAGGCAGTTCATGATGACTGCGTAGAGTACACAAGACGGATGGAAGATAACAGCGTAGATTTGATACATACTTCCATTCCCTTTGGAAATCACTACGAATATTCAGCGAACTATAACGATTTTGGACACAATCAGAATACAGAACGTTTTTTTGAGCAGATGGATTATCTTACGCCGGAATTGCTTCGGGTGTTGAGACCGGGAAGAGTGGCAGCAATCCACGTGAAAGACCGGGTGCTGTTTGGAAACGCAACGGGAACCGGAATGCCGACAATTGAACCGTTTCATGCATTGTGTATTGAACACTATATGAAACATGGTTTTCAGTATTTTGGCATGATTACGGTTGTTACTGACGTGGTACGTGAAAATAATCAGACGTATCGTCTTGGCTGGACAGAGCAGTGCAAGGATGGTTCTAAAATGGGCGTTGGATGTCCGGAATATATTCTGCTTTTCCGTAAACTGCCATCGGATCGGTCGAATGCGTACGCTGATGTGCCGGTATCCAAAAGTAAAGAAGATTATACCAGGGCGCAGTGGCAGATTGATGCGCATGGGTACTGGAGAAGTTCCGGTGACAGGCTTGTGAGCAAAGAGGAATTAAAGAATGTTTCTGTAGATAATTTGCAGGCTGTATATCGTAAGTACAGCAGAGAAAACGTATACGATTATTTGGAACATGTAAAGTTGGCAAAGGAGTTAGATGCGGATGGTAAACTGCCGGCCGTATTCATGGTTGTTGCTCCCGGTTCATGGAATGATTTAGAGGTATGGGATGATATTAATCGTATGAGAACATTAAATACAACGCAGTCCCGCAGACGCCAGCAGATGCATGTGTGTCCATTACAGTTAGATATCGTGGAGCGAATCATTAACCGTTATTCCAACAAGGGAGATTTAGTGTATGACCCATTTGGGGGACTCATGACGGTACCAATGATGGCGGTGAAGATGGAACGAACCGGAATGGGGTGCGAATTAAATCCGGATTATTTCCGGGATGGAGTTGGTTATTTAGAAGAGGAAGAATCGAAACGAACGGCACCAACGTTATTCGATTTCTTTCCGGAAGTGCTTGAGAAATAGGAGGATGAGACAATGCAGAATAGAAAAGAAATTGTAATGATAAACGTAGCTAACATTTACCCGCATCCGGATAATCCGAGAAAAGATGTCGGGGATGTAACGGAACTTGCAGAATCAATCAAGAAGCAGGGCGTTATGCAGAATTTGACCGTAATTCCTCTGTCAGCCTTGACAGAAGAACCGGAGGAACAGCCGGACGCTGATACAGAATCTTTGTCCAGTGATTTTCATGTAATAATCGGACATAGACGATTGGCAGCGGCCAAACTGGCAGGTATTGAGAAGGTCCCTTGTAAGATTGTTAGCAAGATATCCAAAAAAGAGCAGGTTTCTATCATGCTGGAAGAAAATATGCAACGTGAAGACCTGACGGTGTGGGAGCAGGCACAGGGATTTCAGATGATGCTCGATTTGGGCGAGACAGAAGACACGATTGCGGATAAGACTGGTTTTAGCAAAACGACAATTAAACATCGGCTGAACATTGCCAAACTGGACCAGGACGAGTTGAAAAATAAAGAGCAGGATAAGGATTTTCAATTGTCCCTGAAAGACCTCTACGAACTGGAACGTATTAAGGATGTGGAAGAACGGAATAAGATTCTCCGTGAAGCCACGGACAATCGCAATTTAGTTGCCAAAGTTCAGTCGTACATACGAGAAAAAGAGAGACAGAAGAAAACGGATGCCATAGTTAAAATGCTGAAAGAACTGGGAGTGGTTGAGGCTCCTAAACAATATGCAAGGGAACAATACGGAAACAAATGGGAGAAGGTGAAGAGTTTCCGAATAAATGACGAGGTGCCGGAGAGTATCCAGTTAAAAAATAAGCAGAATGAAAAACTTTATTATTACATTAATTGGATTGAGATTGAGGTCGTTAGGAAGAAAAAGGCAGTCAAGAAAAAACTGACACCGGCAGAACAGAAGGAAAAAGAACAAAAAGAAAATAAGAAATATATCAAAGATGTTCTGAAAAAGTTAGATGAACGCCGCAGGCTCTTTGTGACTGATATTGTTGAGGGAAGAATTGCTCCGATAAAGGATGAGGAAAAGGTCAAGGATGCATTGTGGAGTGCGCTTGTGTTGAATCAGTCGTTTCTTTATCCGTCACGGCTTAGCAACTTCTTTGCCGGGAAACCGCTTTATGAATGTACAGAGGAGGAAAGAAAGGAAGTATCCGAAAAAGCGGCTAAATTGAGCATACTCCATCAGATGTTAGTGCTGCTCCATGCAGCGATGGATGGAACTGAGTTGGTTAAATATGACGGAACCTATAATAAAGAGAATGGTCAGGGTCTTATGGATGGCTATAAGGTACTTCGGTTGTATGGCTGGTCGTTTGAGGACGAGGAGGAAGAAAAGGTGGTTGACGGAAGTCACGAGTTTTATGAGGAGGGATAAAGAATCCCTCCTGCCAACATGAACAGGAGGGAAATATTATGTATGCATTAGAGCCATGCATCAAGTATCATGAAACATTTTTCCAATGTATCATGATATGCGTTTGGAACTAAATAATTTAGTACTTTAAATAGCAATAAAATAAATTTAACAACGCATTTGAAAACACTGCTAATGCAAAGTTTTAAGATTGCTTTATATGCAAAATATTTTATTTTGCAATAAAGACTTAATATTCTTTTTAACATATGTGAACCTCCCTTCTGATTTATTGAAGGAAAAAATTCCTTCAGATTTAATATGTCTGTTTGGTGTACGAAAAAAATTCTCTATATAAGCAAAATTTTGGAATGCGAAATGGAGATAAGATGTGATGTGAAAAAAGAGGTAAAAGTAGAAATTTGAATCATGAATAAAGAAAGGTAAGGTAGAGAAAATGAATAAAGAATATGAATTATTTACAAGGCTTACAACATTCATTCTTGAACACAACATTGAATGTGAAGAGGATATTTACCAAAATGATAGTGTTGCTGAAGATAGCTTAGAACTAATTGAAGATTTATTTGATATAGTGAAGTCAAAGAATAACAATGAACACAGTGCAATAACTAACGCAGACAGAATTAGGGCAATGACGGACGAAGAGTTAGCAAATTTTCTTGATATTATTAGTAAAGCTGGTATTTTATCACAATATACAGTTCCATGTAATTGTTGGAAAGAATGGCTTAAATTAGAAGCAGAATAGGAGGAAGTATGAGCAGTAGTTATTGGAATTATGAAGATGACGAGAATATCATCTGTCCTTATTGTGGCGAAGAATATGAGCCGTCTTACGAAGATATATACATAGGCGGTGAACGTGTTAATTGCTATACCGAAGATACCAACGAATACACTTGTGATAATTGTGGCAAGAAATTCACAATGTATGGTTATCGAACCGGGTGGAAATATTTCACCGAAACGATTGATGGAGAAGCAACAGAGGAAGAAATTGAAGATTTGCAAGATTAAGGAGAGAGAATATGGACGATAGATATTTATTCAAAGCAAAGCAAATTGATAACGGCGAGTGGGAAATTGGAAGTTTAATAATACTTCCAAATGGAGAATGTGAGATTTGGAACAGATGCAATAATCCACCTGATAGTGACCCTATGTGGCGCAGATGTGTAATTACACACAAAGTAGAACCATCCACCATCTGCCAATGCACCGGCTTAAAAGATAAGAATGGTGAGCCGATTTGGGAGAATGATATTATTTTGTACCAAAGAGACCATGATGATTTCCCATTCCCGAACAAAGACATAAAGAAAAGACTTGGAAAAGTATTTTATAAAGATTTTAGGACAACTTTTGCTATCGGAATGGGAAAGAACGGAAGCAAATCTTTGAATAATGATTTATGGAAATATGTTCAAAACGGAAATCGAGTAGAAGTTATCGGAAACACATTTGATAACCCAGAGTTAGTAGAAAGCGAGGAATAATTATGAATAACAATTTAGAATTAGAAGTGAGCATACTAACAGAAGGATGTCCTTATGTTACACCATGCGGATTTTGTTCCAAATTTGATAAAATATGTGAAAATAAGGATAAGCAACACAGCAAAAATAAAGTGCCTGAACATGATGGATGCGTTGGGTGTCGTTATGAAAACAATACCTCTTTTTGTTATCCTTGCAACCAATGTAAACACTCATATCTGGACAAATATATTAATAAAAAGAAAGTATGGCTAACATGAGAAAATTATTTGTAAGCGTGCCTATGAAAGGCAAAATAGTTGCAAGAAAATTAAAGAGTACATAGAAGTACATACTCGACTTATGTTATTATTATCATGCAAGGATTACAAACAAGGGCATTGATTATACGTCAGTGCCCTTTTCTCATGCCATGCAGGGTCCACTTTCTCCTACCTGCATGGCTATTTTGTTGGAAGGTGGTGATTGTGATGGCTAAGATGACAGCCAAACAGAAGCGATTCTGTGATGAATACCTGACTGACTTAAATGCCACGCAAGCAGCTATCAGAAGTGGCTATTCGGAAAAGACGGCGTATTCAATTGGAAATGAAAACTTGAAGAAACCTGAACTGAAGAAATACATAAAAGAACGGATGGCGGAGAAAGAAGCTGAACTGATTGCCAAACAAGATGAAGTTATGAAGTATCTTACATCGGTGATGCGAAGGGAAAAGACGGAATCCGTTGTTGTTACGTTGCAGGAAGAAAAGTCGTTATTTGCTCCCGATGCAAACGGAACAATGAGAAAGCAGACGGTGAAGCAGACAGTTCCGAAAGTTGTTGAAATCCCTGCCATGATAAAGGATTCAAACAAGGCTGCTGAACTTCTTGGAAAGGCATATGGAATATACACAGATAAGATTGAAGCAGATGTTGATACGGAACTGAACATCAGTATTGATTATGGAGATGAGGAAGATGAATAAAGTTAATGTTTTAGGAACTGAATACAGCATTGAAATTGACGATGGACTTGAAAAAACTTGTGTTGATGGTTTGTGTAAAGAATACGATAAACAAATAACAATCAGAAATGTATGCTCAATGCTGTGTGATGATGATTCCATAGACACAAAGAAAATAAGATTTAATGAAGTATTAAGGCATGAAATAATCCATGCTTTTTTTATTGAATCAGGGCTTGAGGATTACAACAGCAATGAACAGCTTGTTAATTGGATTGCTATTCAGTTCCCTAAAATGATTAAAGCGTTTGAAGAAGCTGATTGCATATGAACATAAATGTTAAGATGAATCCCTGCTTCAAGGAAGTTGATAGAAGCACGAAACGCTACATAGTCATGAAAGGCTCTGCCGGTTCGGGGAAATCCGTTGACACTGCGGAGAATTATATTATTCGTTTGATGAGGGATAAGGGGAGAAATCTTGTGTGTATCCGCAAATCGGATATAACAAACCGAGATTCCACATTTGCTGAATTGACGGGTGCTATATATAAAATGTTAGGTGATAAGGCTGAGCGGTACTGGCAGATAACGAAATCACCGTTGAAATTGACATGCAGGGCAAATGGAAATGAGATTATTTTCCGGGGAATGAATGATGATAAGCAGCGTGAAAAACTGAAATCCATCACATTCCAAAAGGGGAAACTGACAGATGTTTGGTGTGAAGAGGCGACGGAATTGACGCAAGCCGACTTTGAAATTATAGATGACCGATTACGTGGAGAACTTCCCGAAGGGCAGTTTTACCAGATTAGACTGACTTTCAATCCAGTGAATAGAAACCATTGGATAAAGAAAGTCTTTTTTGATATTCCGGATGAAAATGTAATGACGCATCATTCAACGTATCTTATGAATCGCTTTATTGATGAAGCGTATAGGGCACGAATGAAAAGACGAAAAGAAGTTGACCCGGATGGTTATCAGATTTACGGATTAGGAGAATGGGGCGAGATTGGCGGTCTTATTCTTCATAACTGGGTAGTAGAAGAACTATCGCAGACACTGGAGGATTATGATGATATAGCAATTGGACAGGACTTTGGATTTAACCACGCAAATGCAATTCTTCTTCTTGGGATAAAGGATGATGATATTTATATCCTGAAAGAGGTTTATGTATTTGAAAAGGAAACAGCGGAGATTATACCGCTTGCGAAAGAGGCGCATATTCCGGAAGATAGGGAGATGTGGTGTGATTCGGCAGAGCCGGACAGAATCAAAACATGGAAGAATGCAGGGTACCGGGCAAAGGCAGTAGAAAAAGAAAAAACAAATGAGAAGAAGTATCAAGCGGCACAGATAGACTGGCTGAAGGGTATTGTTCGTAAGGATAAGGTGATAAAGAGAATGATTCACGTGGACCCTTCGTGTGTGAATACCATAAAAGAACTTCAACAGTGGAAATGGAAACGAGATGAGCGCACAGGAGAATATCTGGATGAGCCGGTTCCATACCAAGACGATGCAATGGCTGCATTGAGATACGGCGTGGAAAGATGGCGCAAGAAGAAAAGAACATTGTATTAAAGCAGGAGGTGAAAAGGATATGTTGACTATCGAAGAAATACAAAGATTTATTGACGAAGATAGAACGTCTGAAAAGAAGATGTTTGCAAGAAAAGGGCAGGCGTACTATGACGGAGACCATGATATAAAGCATTACCGGCTGTTTTATTACAATGCAGATGGCAAGTTGGTTGAGGATAAAACAAGAAGTAATGTGAAGATTCCGCATCCGTTCTTTACAGAGTTAGTTGACCAGGCAGTACAGTATGTGTTGTCCGGAAAGGATGGATTTGTTAAATCCAATAATGCCGAATTACAAGCTGAATTAGATTCTTATTTTAACCAGAATGAGGATTTTGTTGCGGAGTTGTCCGAGGTTTTGACCGGCTGTATGTCGAAAGGATTTGAATATATGTATGCGTATAAGAACGCAGAGAATAGAATTTCCTTTATGTGTGCGGATTCAATTGGTGTTATTGAGGTAAGGGCAAAGGATACAGATGATAATACAGAATATGTGATTTACTGGTATGTTGACAGGATAGAAAAGGGACATAAGAAAATCAAAAGGATTCAGGTTTGGGATAAAGACCAAACCTATTATTTTGTGCAGACAGATGAGGGGAAGATTGTGGAGGATGATTCCGAAAAACTCAATCCAAAGCCTCATACGCTGTACAAAAAGATGAATGATAACAATACCTATTATGAGAACTTTGGTTTCATTCCGTTCTTTCGACTGGATAACAACAAGAAACAGTTTAGTTGTTTGAAAACCGTTAAAGAGTTGATAGACGATTATGATTTGATGGCGTCCTCGCTGTCAAACAATTTAATTGATTTTGACACTCCAATCCATGTAGTAAAAGGGTTTGAAGGGGATTCATTGGATGAATTGCAGCAGAATTTGAAAACTAAGAAAATTATCGGCATGGAATCGACAGATACCGGTGCCGGTGTTGATATTAAAACCGTGGATGTACCGTTTCAGGCAAGACAAGTAAAACTTGAATTGGATGAAAAGAATATATACCGGTTTGGTATGGGATTGAATACGGCTGGGTTAAAAGATACAAATGCTACAACCAACATAGCAATCAAAGCGGCGTACTCTCTTCTTGATTTGAAGTGCAGCAAGTTAGAAATCAGGTTAAAACAGTTTTTGAAAAAGATTTTGAAAGTTGTTATTCAGGAAATCAATGACAATAACGGAACGGGTTATAAATTGAGTGACGTATACTTTGAATTTGACCATGAGATTATGAGCAATGCACAGGAGAATGCTCAGATTGACCTTGTAAAGGCGCAGGAACAGCAGACAAGAATTAATACACTTCTGTCTATTGCTGCACAGCTTGACAATGAAACACTAGTGCAGAATATTTGTGCTGTGCTTGATATTGATTATGAATCCATCAAGGATAAGTTGCCAACAGAGGAAGATGATTTGATGGGTGCAGAACAGACATTAAACGGTGTAATACCGGAAGAAGGTGGTGCCGATGAATCAAAGACAGAAGGAAGTCCTGAAGTCACAACTGAGGGATGAAAAGAAAATCATCAATGACTTGAAAAAGATATATAAAGAAGCGCTTACTGATATCAATCAAAAGGTTGCCGTTTTGATGGTTGATGAATCAATGCAGTCAAAGATATACCAAGTAGGGTATCAGAATAGACTGAAGAAGCAAATTGAAGCATCCCTTGAATTGTTAAATTCAGGGCAGTATGAAAAGATACATAACTATTTGCAGGACTGCTATTCATCCGGCTTTATTGGTGCAATGTATGATTTACACGGTCAGGGGATTCCGTTGATAATGCCAATTGACCAAAAGGCAATGGTGAAGGCTGTTCAAACGGATTCAAAGATTTCTAAAGGTCTATACACAAAGTTAGGCAAAGATGTCGGAGACCTGAAGAAAAGAATCACTAGTGAAGTGTCAAGAGGAGTTGCACAGGCACTTCCCTATAAGGATGTAACAAGAAACCTAAACAATGTTGCAAGGATTGGTTTGAATCGTTCCATGCGTATTGCAAGAACGGAAGGACACAGAATCACACAGGCTTCTGCACTGGATGGAATGAGGACGGCGAAGTCTGCTGGTGCTGACGTGCTGAAACAGTGGGATGCTACACTGGATGGACACACAAGAGATCATCACCGGGAACTTGATGGACAAATCAGAGATGTAGATGATGATTTTGAAGTCGGTGGAATGACAGTTGAAGCACCGGGGATGTTTGGAGACCCAGCAGAGGATTGTAACTGCCGGTGCTGCCTATTGCAGAGGGCAAGATGGGAACTCGATGAATCCGAACTTGATACGTTGAGAGAGCGTGCTGACTATTTTGGATTGGATAAGGAGAAGGATTTTGATGATTTCAAGATTAAATACCTGAATTCAGTTGAAAAAATTGGTAAACGTGGTACAATATTACCAATGAATCTTCAGTTGTTTGCAAGCAAGGAAAAACAATTTGGGAAAAAGGTTGGAAAGCATGCATCAGATTTTGGACTTAATCCAAACAAAGAAAGCGATAGAATAAAGTTTCAAAAAATAATTGATGATATAGCTGGAAATCCTGATGAAGAAAGAGTAGGTAGATGGAGAGGACAAGAGGAAGAAGTCCTGTTCAAGATAAAAGGAAATGATGTTGT
>ERZ808240.3505-NODE-3505-length-15166-cov-3.120574_pt1 | contig 15166 bp, 15 predicted proteins | sample MGYA00521084_ERZ808240 | MGnify/ENA primary metagenome ERZ808240 (study PRJEB31516, sample SAMN03275571) | gut metagenome | biome: mammalia-associated habitat; material: feces | host: Papio cynocephalus | place: Kenya | collected 2012-08-06 ... | reverse complement strand
TTCTTGCTCCATGTCCCCCAATATATTGATTTGTCATTATTTTTTATATCATGAGCTAGTATTGGAATGTATGAATCTTCACTTTGTCTATATATCATTTCTAAAGATATTGTATCTATTACTTCACTATCTATTAAATCTTTTAATAAATTTCCTGGCCCTACACTTGGTAATTGGTTATAATCACCTACTAATATTATTTTTATATTTTGTGTTAAACCCTTTAATAGTGAAGAAAATAATTCTATATCAATCATACTAACCTCATCTATAATAATTAGATCACTAAAATCAGGGTTGTTTTCATTTACCATAAATTTATTATCATCTTTACTCCATTTTAAAAATCTATGAATTGTTGATGAAGGATATGATGTTGATTCACTCATTTTTTTACTTGCTCTACCAGTTGGAGATAATAATGCTAGATGTTTAGTTGTTTCTTCAAAATTATATTTGTTTAGTTTAGAATACAAATCTACAATACCTTTTATAATAGTTGTTTTACCTGTACCAGGCCCTCCTGTTATAATTGTGATATTATTTTCCAATGATTTTTTTATTGCTTTTACTTGTTCTACATTATATTCAATTTTATTTTCTTCTTCTAATTCTACTAAATATTTATCTAATTTTTTATAATTATTTTGTTCCTTGCTTAATAAATATTTTATTTTATCTTTTATATATATTTCAGCATCATATATTTCTTTTATAAAATATTTATCCTCATCTAGTTTTACATTATTAAGATATCTTAATTCATCTAAATAAAGTGCTACATCTTCACTATATATATTAATATGTAACAAATTAGATGCTTCTATAACTATTTCTTCTAAAGTAAAATATGTATTTCCACTTTTGTATGTTAAATTTTTAAGTGAATAATATATTCCAGCTTTTATTCTTCTTTCATCATCATCTTCTATATCTAATTTATGTCTAATCATATCTATTTTAGGAAAACTTATATCTAATTCATCTAACAAGTTATATACATTGTACTCAATTTTATATATCGTATCTCCTTTATATAAATTATAAATTGATAGTGAATCTTTCATATTGAATCCTAGTTCTGATAAATATATTACCGTTTTATGACTTTCTTCATATTTGTTTAAAGTATCATATATTGTATCTGCCTTTTTTATAGTCATTTTTGGAACTAATAATAAATTTTCTTTACTTTCTAATATTAAATCCAAGGCATTGTTACCTAATGTATCTACTATACTTTTAGCTAAAGATTCTCCTATTCCTTTAAATAGATCACTACTTAGAAATGCTACTATTCCATCTTTATCTTCTGGTAACAATCTTTCATATTCAGAAACACTATATTGTAATCCATATTTAGGATGTTCTATTAATTCTCCTTTTAAAATATATGTATCATCTTCTATTAATGAAGCAAAATATCCCGTAAAAGTTATTGTTTTATTTATGTAATCTTTTAGTTCTTCATGATCTGTTTCTTTTATCTTAAATAATCCAACTATATATCCCTTATCGGTTTTAAATATTTGTTTTGTATATATTCCTTTTACGTACATATGAATCACCTTAACAATTATATCAAAATTTTTTATTCTTTTGAATAAAAGTTAATTATTTATACATTATAATTTTGAAAGGAGAATTTTATGGAACAAGTACCTGTAATGATTTCTACTAAAGATTTAGCATATTTAACTGATATTTTTTCTTGGAATTATAATGCTTCTAAAGTAGCTCATAATTATTTTAGTACTACCAATAACCAAGAACTTAAGGATGTTTTTCATGATGTATTTTCAATTCACAGAGAAATATGTGAAGATGTACTTGATATTTTAGAATAGGAGGATATTATGGCTAAAATAGAAAACCCTAAAATGGAAGTACCTAGTGGTATTGAAATTAATGATAAAGATATGTTAACAGCTTTACTTGAAATTGAAAAAAACATGAGTGTTAATTTAACTATAGCTATGAATGAAGCAAGTAACGAAAATTTATATGAAAGATTGTTTGATTCGTTTGAAACTATTAAAGATTTACAAAGAGATTTGTACGAAATTGCCTTTAGATATGGATGGTATTCTTTAGAAGAGGCTGAAGCTAATAAAGTTAGTGAAGAATACAATAAACTAAATGGTGAAATAAATGATTTAAATTGTATAGATTAAAAGGTACTTGAAAAAGTACCTTTTTAGTTACCAAAATATCCATTATATACTTCTTTAGTTTCATTAACAACTACAAAAGCATTTGGATCATATTTTTTTATTATCTTCTTTAAGTCATTAAATTTTACTTTATCTATTTCAATAAATAACATATATTTTTCATTATGTTCTTTTTCACTTCTGACATCTATTACTGAAACGCCAAATCCATTTTTTTTAAGAAAAGCAACAAGTTCATCATCTCTTTTACTTGTAATAACTTGAACACCAAAATTACCTTTAATAAGTTTTTCTGATACAGCACTTCCTATAAATGTACCGGTAGCATATCCACCAGCATATGATAAAGCAATAAATATACTTGTATTATCAGTATTTAAGGCTTCCTTAACAACAACGAACCATATAAAAACTTCAAAAAATCCTATTAAACTTGCTAATAACTTTTGACCTTTTACTGTTACAATTGTTCTACATGTTCCCATTGAAACATCAATAATTCTAACAAAAAATACCTTTAAACATAATATAAATAATTCCATTATTCTCCTCCTATAATCCAAGTATACATTATTATTTTTGCTAAATCAAATAAACATATACAATATATTTGTATTTTTTTTTAATTTAATTTATAATTAAGGTGGTGATAGTATGAAAAAAAGAAAACTTAAAAAAAATGTTAAATATGGATTAATTGGCATATTAGTATTTATAATTTTAATAATATTTTTAGTTAAATTTATAAGTTATAGAAATAGTAATGAATATAAGTTAAAAGCAAAAGGTTATTCTAAAGAAGAAATTAAAGAAATATTAAATTTGGATGAAGATAAAAAAAATAAAATATTAGAAATGGATTATAATGAAAATATTTTAAGTTTTGTTAATGAAAAATATTTTTTACTTAAAAATTTAGATAGATATTTAAAACTTTATAGTGAATGTAATTGTAGACAAGATAAAGTTATAAGTCTAGTTAATGTTAATGCTGATTACGAACAATATGATAAAAATATAATAAAGGAAACTGATACTTCGAAGGGTATTTTAATGTTAGTAAATAAATATAATTATTTAACAGAAGATTACAAACCTGAATTAAATAAAATTAGTGTTATGTATGCATATGATGATAATGAATTAACAAGTGAAGCTTTGAAAGCTTATAAAAATATGTGGAATAGTGCTAATAAGGAAGGTCTAACACTAATTGCTTCATCTAGTTATAGATCATATGAATCTCAAAAAATATTATGGGAATCAAGAGCTATGGTTGATGAAAAAGCAGCTGATTTGTCAACTGCTAGAGCTGGATTTTCTGAACATCAAACTGGATATGTAATTGATATATTAACATATAATTCTACATTAGCTAACTTTGAAGAATCAGATGAATTCAAATGGTTAAATGAAAATTCTTATAAATATGGATTTATATTAAGATACCCTAAAGATAAAACTGATATTACAGGTTATGAATATGAATCATGGCATTATAGATATGTAGGTATAGAAGCTGCTACTAAAATACATAATGAAAATATTACATTTGATGAATATTATGCTTATTATATAGAAGGTGAATAATGAAAAAATTAATTATAATTTTGTTAATATTTTTAACAGGTTGTGCTAAAGAAAAAATAAATCCGTTAAAAGAAATAGGATACAATGATGATGAAATTAGTGTTATTGAAACTATGTCTACTAATACAATAGAATATATTAAAAATAGTGATTATAATTCAAATTATATAACACTATTAACTAGTAATAATTTTAATGAAAATAATTTTAACAATTACATTAATTTAATGGATAAATCTAACTACTCTATTGATGATATTTTATATGTTGTCAATAATAACTATTATGATGATACTATCAATTATGATGAAAATACTTTATCTTTAATGAAAAGTAAATATTATATACATAACAATTTAAATAAATATTTAAACTATAAAAACAATTCAAAAAAAACATTTAATAATGACAATGAATTAAATGATTATGTTATAACAAGTATTAACAGTATGCTTGATACTCCTTTTTATCAAAACCCTGTTAAAACTGACTTGTCAAAAGGATATCTAATGATTGTAAACAAGTATCATTATCTTGACAGTAATTATGTTCCAAGTAATTTAGTTACTGCTAGTTCTAAATATGGTAATACTTTACAAGTTGAAAAAACAACTTATGAAGCATTTATAAATATGTATAATGATGCTTCTAAAATTGGTTTAAATATAGCTATTATGTCTCCATATAGAAGTTATAATACCCAAATAGGACTATATAATAGATATGTTAGTATTGATGGTAAAGCATTAGCTGATACATATTCAGCAAGAGCAGGATATTCAGAACATCAAACTGGTTTAGCTATTGATATAGTTAAAAGAGGTGGCACTTTAGGAGGATTTGAAACTACTAAAGAATTTAAATGGATGAAAGATAATTCTTATAAATATGGTTTTATTTTAAGATATCCTAGTGGTAAAGAATGGATTACAGGTTATCAATATGAACCATGGCATTATAGATATGTAGGTGTAGAAGCTGCTACACAAATATATAATGAAGGAATTACATTTGAAGAATATTATGCATATTATGTTGAAAAGAATTAATTTTTAATTCTTTTTTATTATATTTAAAATAATCAAAAACACCTAATCAATATTTGATTTAGGTGAACAATTTAGCAATAAACAAACTAATGTTGAATGTTCATTTATATACAAAAATATTTTATTACATACCAATATTAGCATAATATAAAAGGACTCTTAAAAAGTCCTACTTTATTGTTTTTAAAGGATTCTTTATAAATTTTGATATTTCTTCATAAGTTTCTTCATTTGTTAATAAAGGATTATGAGAATTTGATTCAATTTCAACAACATTTGCTAAAGAATTTAAACTAGAATTAATCCAATTTTGATTTACAAATACATCACCTTTTGAATACACAATTAATGAATCATTACTATTGATTGATACATTGTTTGAAAAATTTATTACTTCTCTTAATGATTTATAGTATAAAATCATATTATGTAAATTTGGTTTTGTAGTAACAGGAATATTATAATCAATTCCATTATACCTTGCAGATATTTCCTTTTTTTCTTTTGATGTTGTGCTAACAAACTCAGGAGAAATATATACTAGTTTATCAATATAAGTATCTGTTTTTCTATCAATCAAATATCCAAAATTACAACCCATAGAATGACAAATTAAATTTATTTTCTCATTATTTGGATTATTTTCTCTTATAAATTTTTCAATATATGGAATAATTGTCTTAATAGAATATTTTGTATAATCATCTATAATTGGAATAACATCTATTCCTTGTTCTTTAAATTTATTAATAATCTGTGTCTGTTCTTCTTTAGTAGTTGACATTCCCTTAATATAAAAATTAACCATAAACTCACCTCTTGTTGATATAATATATCACAAAATATTTTTTTTTGCAAATAATAAACTTTGAATACAAAAAGGACTCTTAAAAAGTCCTATTTTATTTCTTCTAATCTAACACTTACTAATTTACTTACACCAGACTCTTGCATCGTAATACCATATAATACATCAGCATATTCCATAGTTTTTTTCTTGTGAGTAATTAAAATAAATTGAGTTTTATTTTTAAATTTACTTAAATATTCTCCAAAACTATCAACATTGACTTCATCTAGCGCCGCTTCAACTTCATCTAATATACAGAATGGTACAGGTCTAGTTTTAAGTATTGCGAATAACAAACTAATAGCTGTAAAAGTCATTTCTCCACCTGATAAAAGTGAAATACTTTTTAAACTTTTTCCTGGAGGTGAAGCTACTATTTCTATTCCTGTTTCTAATAAATTATTTGGATCAGTTAATTTTAAATCAGCATTACCACCTTTAAATAATTCTTTAAAAGTTTCTTTAAAATTAGTTCTTATTATTTCGAATGTATCTTTAAATGAACTAATCATTACATTATCCATCTCTTTAATAATTTCTAATAATGTTTCTACTGCTTTATCTAAATCATTTTTTTGATTACTTAAAAATTCATATCTTTCATTAACTCTATCAAACTCTTCTATTGAACCTAAGTTAACAATACCTAAATCTTTAATAATTCTTTTTAAATCACTGACTTTTAATTTAGCTTCTTCTATGTCAATATCTAAATGATAATTGTATTTAGCAGACTCATAAGTTAAACTATAAGTTTCATTTAATTTAGATAATAAATTATCTAATTTGACATCCATTCTATTTACTTCAATTTCTAAATCTTTTAATTCTTTGTTTTTGGAATTTACTAAACTATTTTCTTGTTTTAAACTAAATTCTTTTTCTTCTAATATATCATGTAAATCATTTTTCTTTTTAGTTAATAATTCTAATTTAGATTCTATTTCATTCTTTTTACTTAATTCTTCATAATATAAATTTAATATTCTAGTTTCTTCGTTACTTAATTCATTATTTAGTAATGAATTTGTACCTTTTGCATCATTAGTAATTTGTTCTAACTCATTATTTAAATTTGTTTCTAAAATATTCTTATTATTTATTACTTCTTCATAATTTACTAAATCTTTATTTACTAAATAAATTTTATCTTCTACACTACGATATTCATAATCGATTTCATTCATTTTATTTTCTAAGTCTTTAATTTCATCTAGTAAACTTTGATGATTTTTTATTTCATTTTCTAAATCAAACTTTAATGAAATTATATTTCTTGATTTGGAACTTTCGCCACCAGTTACAGAACCACCTACATGGAACATTTCACCATCTAATGTAACTATTCGATATGTATGATTAATTAATTTACCTATTACGTTAGCTGAAGTAATATTATCAACTACTATTATATTACCTAATTGATTTTCTACAATATTTTTATACTTTATATCATATTTAACTAAATTACTAGCCATATTTATAAAACCATTTTGTTGTTTTACTCTTGATAAAGTATCATTGTCTACATATTTAGATTTAATTATATTAAGTGGAAAGAAAGTTGCTCTACCAAGTTTATTTTCCTTCAAATACTTAATAGCTTCTTCTATTGATTTTTGATTTTCACTTACTATATAAGATGAACTAGCCCCAAGTGCTACACTAATACATTTAGAATATTCTTCATCTACTTCTATTAAATTTCCTATAACATCTATCATACCTGTTAATTTAGGATTTTTTAGAACTGCATTTACTGAACTAGGTAATGTGCTGTTATTTTCTATCATATTTTGTAAATAATTTATTTGATTTTCACTCTCTACTTTTTTACGAATTGTAATAGTTAACTTATTTTCTGTATTATTTTTATTATTTTTAATACTATTTAATTTGTTATTTAATAAATTTTGTTCTTCTTTTTTTGATTTAATATTTTCTAATAAATTATTTTTTTCTAATGATAATTTATTTAAATCATTTTTTATTTTTAATGCTTCTTCTTCTAAAACTATCAAATGTTTATGAAGTTTTTCATCTTCTACTTCATATTTTTTTCTTTCTAGTAATATATTTTTTTCACTATTTATTTTTTCTACTTTTCTTACTTGCTCTATTAAATCTGTTTGTAAACTACTAATATTTTCTTCTAACAAAGTTAATTCTGTTTTTTCCTTTTCCAAAGTACTTGAATTAGTACTATTAACAGTTGATAAAGATATAATTTCCTCATTTAAAGAATCTATCTTTGTTTTTGATTTTTGATATATTTCGTTTAAATTAGTTATTTCCTCTGTTATATAAGCTATTTCTAAACTTTCTAACAATTCACTTTTTTCTTTATATATTATAGCTTTATTTCTGTCTTCTTTTAAAGGCTCAATTTGAGAAGATAATTCACTAATAATATCATTTACTCTTGTTAAATTTTCATTTGTTCTTTCTAATTTTCTAATAGCTTCTTCTTTTCTTTTTTTGTATTTTAATACTCCTGCTGCTTCTTCAAAAATTGTTCTTCTATTTTCTGGTTTACTAGTTATAATTTCACTTACTTTACCTTGTGAAATTATATTAAAACTCTCTTTAGCTATACCAGTATCTAGAAATAAATCTGTTACATCTTTTAGTCTACATTTTTCCTCATTTATTGAATATTCATTTGTACCATCTTTATATACTCTTCTTCTTATAGCTACTTCATCATAATTTATTTTTAAATATTTGTCAGTATTATCAAAAACAAGTGTAACTGTTGCAACATTTTGAGGTTTTCTTGACTTACTTCCTGAAAATATTACATCAGTCATATTATTATCACCACGAAGTGATTTTATTGATTGTTCACCAAGTACCCATCTAACAGCATCTACTACATTACTTTTACCACTACCATTTGGGCCTACTACTCCAGTTATACCATTTGTTAGATCTAATACGGTTTTATCAGCAAACGATTTAAAACCTGTTGCTATTATCTTTTTTAAATACATATTACCACACTCACTAGTGTTTATTATACTATATTTTTAAATTTGAGTAAATAATTTGCTTTATTAAAAAAAATATGATAAAATACCTACTACCGAGGGGGATTTTATGAAATTATACTATAAATTAAATGAAAAAAAATTTATTAAAGAAATGAATGATTATTGTAAGACTATTATAATATTAACAGAAAATCATGATTATGAAAGTGCTTATGATTATAAGTTATCATTTTATGCTAGAATGTTTGGATTTTTAGATAAAATTACTGAATATGATTTTAAGAATGATTTAAGTATTGATGCTAATGTATATAATGAATTATGTGAACATTTATATAATGATGAAATTATAGAAAGTAAAAATTGTCAAAATATATATTATAGTTATTACAAAGGAAGACATGCTTGTTTTGCAAGTAAGAAAAACGTTTTAAATAAAATACTAGACATGCATTTGAATATAATTAAAGCGGATTTTGTTGATTGTGAAAAAGAAAATAACCAATTCATTAAAGAAAACATAATTAAAACTACTTCAATGAAGTAGTTTTTTTAATCTTTAGGATTAAATATTAAACATAAAAAGAATGAAATTACTATAGCTGATATTATACCAGATGACGTTAAATCAAACATTCCCATTGCTAAACCTATTATTCCATACTCTAATGATTTTTCTATTGCCCCATGTATAAGCAAGTGGCCAAAACTAGTTATAGGAACTAAAGCTCCTCCGCCGGCCCATAAAACCAATTTATCATAAATACTAAATATATCTAAAAAGGCTCCCAATATAACAAATATAGTAGTTACATGTCCAGCAGTTAATTTAGTATTATCTAATATGATTTGACCTATTAAACAAACAAATCCAGCAAATAGAAAAGCATTTAAATAATTCATTCTGATACCTCCAAACTAATTGCATGCGCAATAGATGGTATACTTAATTTTTCATTTACCATAGTCGTTGACATTAATGCTCCTGTTGCAACTAATAATACTCTTTTTAATTCCTTTTTTCTCATTTTACTGAATATATAAGAATATGTAACAAGTGGAGCACATGCAGGACCACTTCCTCCAGCATATACTGGTTGCGATTCTATATCATATATCATGCAAGCTGTATCATCATATTTTTTTAAATCAATTCCATATTCTACTTTCATATATTCTTTTAATATTTTTTTACCATATATTCCTAAATCTCCACTTAATATCAAATCATAGTAATTAATATCTCTTTTCATATCTTTTAAATGTCTATATATTGTATCAGCACAAGCAGGTGCCATTACAGCTCCCATATTATATGCATCTTTTATATCCATATCGGTTACTACACCTATTGTTCCTGATTCTATTCTTATATCGCTTGGTGTTGAACTTAAATATGCTGCTGCTCCACCAGTAGTTGTAAATGTTGTTGTTTTAGGTTTTACACCACCATATTCTGTTGGATATCTAAATTGTTTCTCTGCTGCATTATTATGAGAAGATACAGCACATATGCAATTGTTTATTTGATTTTTTTCAATCATATTTGCTCCAATAATTAATCCTTCTACACTACTAGCACATGCACTATAAATTCCTAAATATGGTATTTTTAAATTATTAGCTGCATAATTAGAAGCAACAATTTGATTCAATAAATCGCCTGATATCATTAAATTAATATCAAATCTTGTTTTATTTAATTTAGACAATAATAAGTCAACACTATCTTCTATTAATTTACTTTCTGCTTGTTCCCATGTTTTTTTACCAAAGTACAAATCACGATAACTTTTATCAAAATAGTTTCCTAAAGGTCCATTTTGTTCAAAAGGTCCAGTTATTGTTGCTGTATCATTTATAAATACATTTTTATATTTAAATGTCATATTGTTCCTCCAAATAATAATACTCTAATTAAACCAAAAACATATGCACTTACCACTCCAAATATTATAACTGTTCCTGCTAATTTAAACATATTTGCACCTATTCCTGTTACCATTCCCTCTTTTTTGTAATCTAAAGCAGCACTCATCATTGAATGAGCAAATCCTGTAATTGGTACTATTAAACCTGCTTTAGCCCACATAACCCATTTATCAAAAAATCCAAAGCACGTTAACAAACATCCTATAAAAATCAAAGTAATAATCATGAATGTTCCTGCTTGACTTGTAGGAATATTTAACCAATAAGAATAGAATTCTACTAAAAATTCACCTATTATCCCCATTAATCCACCTATTATAAAAGCTATAAGTCCATTATATAATCTATTTTCTTTTGGCTTATATTTTTCTACAATTGTTTTATATTTGTTTTTTTCCATAATATTCCTCCTAGAAGTATTATGAATTATTTTTAATTTTATATACAAAAAAAATTCCAAATAAGGAATTTTATTCTTTTATACTATCTTTATGATATTCAACATGTATACTACTTTGTCCTGTTAATTGTTTTTTAAACATTGCTTGTGTTACTGTAAAAATCATGTTATTTACAAATTCTTGAAATTTTTTTAATGAAAAATCTTCTTTTGTAATATACCAACTTGGATATGCAGTTATTATTTCATTAAATTTATTAATCCAAATATCAGTTAGTCCCAATACATATATATATGGGTACATATCATAATAGTAATTTTCATTTTGTTGTAATTTTTCTTTTATCTCTGCAATAGATAACTCCTCTAATGACTTCTTGAAACTATATATTTTACTTAGAGTTTCATTTCCATATCTCGTTCTAAGAGGAATTATTTTATATAAGTAACATGATATAAATATAATGATCATTCCAATTATATATATTAAAATCATTGTTATATTATACATAATTGGTACTATTCCTATATATAATGTTGTTATAATTAATAATATACCTATTATTAATCTAATTAGTACTTTAGTATTAGCATAATATAACATGTATATTCCAAATATCATCAATATATTAATTACTGGTATTAAATATATTTTATTAGTAAATAAGTATATAGAATATGAATTCATAATAATTATTGACATGACAATTAAAATTATTAATAAATTCTTTTTACTTTTAACATTTTTAAAAAATAGTTTTTCTTGATTATCTAAATTATCAATAGAACTTTTAGCATCAACTAATGAATTATATAAATTATATTCAATATCTTTTAATTCAATTACTTCTTTATTTTGAAACATTTTTTCAAATAATATTTTTATTGCAGCATTATCTTTATCATAATCTTTTAATTTTTTTATTTTAAAACTATTAAATGTACTCAATTTATATCCATCATCTAGTTCTATATATTCTATATAACCCTCATTTGCAAGTGTAATAAATGTAGATATCAAATCATGTTCTTTTAAATATCCTTTATACAAATAAGCTATTTCAGCACTATTAAAATCATATGGAATATTTTCTTCTTTTGTAATTGTTACTTTATTATTTTTGCCATATTTAATAAAACATATCATTCCATAGAAAATAGTTACAAATGGAATAATTAGCGTTAATATGTATAAATAATTATTGCCTGTCCCACCTATAAAATATTTATCTGGTAATTTTAAATACATTGATACACTTTCATTAGAATTAAGTGAACCATTCATCGTACCTGTTATTATATTGTTATCAATGTTGTATATAATATCATTATTTGTATATTTTGAATTGTGTAAAAACTTAACATCTATTTTATCTACTTTTTTTGGTAGTTCAACTTTAAAGTTTATTCCCGATATATTTTCATCTATTTTTCCATTTATTATATCTAAAAATATTTCATCATAACCTACAGAGGAGTCTTTTCCATAATCATATGAATAAGTAATAATATAATTTTCTATATTATCTTTTTCATTTAATTTTGAAACATTTATTTCATTATTTTTTATTTCATATTTTGTATCTATATTATTAACCTTTACTCCTATATTACTAATATTTAATTTAGATGTTTTTTTTGAACCATCAGGTCTTATAATGTTTATTTTATTATTTAATTTTCTTATAAAATTGCAATCTTCTGTAAAATATATATTATATTCTTCTTTTACATTTATTGTTCTATCTTCATTAATTTTAATATCAATATCATATGTAAGCATTTCATATGATTTAGCTTTAATTTTTATTGGTAAAATCAATAAACAGATTAATACATAAAAAAATTTTTTTATCACATTAACCACTTCCCTATTATAGGTAAATTATATCATACATAATTATTATTAACAATAATAAAAAGAGTTAAATTAACCCTTTATTATTTATCTACACAAGTACCTTCTCCTGGTTTTGCTCCTTCTACGTATACTTTATCAACTAAAGAGCATGATGATTTAGTCATCGCATCTTGTAAATACCCACCTAATAATTTTACAACACTTACTACAACAACACTTATTACTGCTATAATTAGTAAATATTCAACTAAAGCTTGTCCTTTATTATTGTGCTTCATAACCTACCTCCTAATGGATTTTATATACTCTACCTATATACATATTATACTTTTTTTATATGTTTGTCAAATGTTTTTTTGTTATGATATAATTAATTAGGTGATATTATGTATACTATTTACAATAACAAAAAAATTATAATTAAAGAGTATAAAAGTTTTTTCAAAAAACTAAGTGGATTTATGTTTAAAAAGAGAGCAGATTACGGAATTTATTTTAAAAATTGTAATAGTATCCATACATTTTTTTGCTATTTCCCTATTGATATTTACTTTTTAGATAAAGATAATAACATTTTATATACTTATAAAAATGTAAGTAAAAATAAAATCATATTGCCTAAAAAAGATGTAAAAAATACAATTGAAATACCAACTGGTTTATGTGATAAACTAAATTTAAAAGATGGCAATTAAGCCATCTTTTCATATATAGTTCCTTCTCTAGTATCTTTTAGCAATATTTTCTTTTCTTCTAATTCTTTTCTTATTTTATCAGCTAATTCATAATCTTTATTTATTTTAGCTTGTTTTCTTTCTTCTATTTTTTCTAATATATATTTTTCTAATTCTGGATCGATTTTATTATCTTTAACTAGAGATAGTGATAATACACTATCAAATTTTTTTATCAATTCAAATTTAGTATTATTTGAAATTGTTTCATCTTTTAATACATCATATAAAATAGTTATAGCTAATGATGTGTTTAAATCATCTTCTAGTGCATTTTTAAATTTTTTATCATATTCTATAATTGCTTCTTGATCTATATTTCCATATATGTTTTCTTTAATATTTTTAACTTTATTTAGTAATTTCAAGTATGCATTTTTAGTATTATCTAATGCATCATAACTGAATACTAATACCTTTCTATAGTGGGAATTTAAACACATGAATCTATAAACAATTGGGTCATAACCTTTTTGTTCTAATAATGAAATTGTTAAAAATTCTCCTTTAGATTTACTCATTTTACCACTTTTGTCGTTTAAGTGTTCTCCATGTACCCAATAATTACACCATTTATGTCCTAAATATGCTTCACTTTGCGCTATTTCGTTAGTATGGTGAGGAAAAATATTATCTACTCCACCACAATGTATATCTAATTTTTCACCCAAATATTTCATAGAAATTCCTGAACATTCTATATGCCATCCAGGATATCCATATCCCCATGGACTTTGCCATTTTAATTCCTGATCTTCAAATTTTGATTTAGTAAACCACAAAACAAAGTCTGCTTGATTTTTTTTATTTAAATCTTCATCTACTCCATCACGTACTCCAACAACCATTTCATCTATTTTATGATTTGTTAATACATAGTAATCATCTAATTTTGTAGTATCAAAATATATATTACCACCACTAATATATGCATAATTTTTATCTAATAAATTTTGAATTATTTTAAAATACATATCTATATTGTCAGTTGCTTTTGATACTATTTCTGGCCATTTAATATTTAACTTTTCACAATCTTTTTTAAATTCTTCTGTATAGTAAGAAGCAATTTCTAATACTGTTTTATGCTCTCTTTTTGCACCTTTTAACATTTTGTCTTCTCCACTATCAGAATCACTACTTAAATGCCCAACATCAGTAATATTCATACATCTTTTGACATTATATCCTATATAACTTAATGTTTTTTCAAATATATCTTCAAATATATAAGTTCTTAAATTTCCTATATGTGCATAATGATATACTGTAGGACCACAAGTATACATTGTTACCTCATCTTTATTGTTAGGAATAAAATCTTCTACTTTTCTAGTTAATGTATTATAAATTCTCATTGAATCACCTTCTAATTAATTATATCATATATTTTCTTTTCCTTTATTTATTTTATGTTTTAATATACATTTTTTTATTAAATTGTAAATTTTTTGTATATTTTTTAATAAATTTATTGAAATTTTAATTTTATTATGTTAATATATAGAAGCAGTGAGAGAAATGGACCCTTAGCTCAGTTGGTTAGAGCATCCGGCTCATAACCGGGCGGTCGTAGGTTCGAG
>ERZ808240.3504-NODE-3504-length-15179-cov-4.262761_pt1 | contig 15179 bp, 17 predicted proteins | sample MGYA00521084_ERZ808240 | MGnify/ENA primary metagenome ERZ808240 (study PRJEB31516, sample SAMN03275571) | gut metagenome | biome: mammalia-associated habitat; material: feces | host: Papio cynocephalus | place: Kenya | collected 2012-08-06 ... | reverse complement strand
ACTGCTTCACATATTCGTTCTTATCAATATTGAAGATCTTAAACTCTGCATTTGGCACAAGTACTGTCTGCTTTGTATCGGAATCCTTCTTGATTACACGAAGCTTACTTCCTGCCTCACAGTTCCAACCTTATAGAACTTTCCTTCATACTCAAGTATATCGCCAAACAATGCCGGAGTTGTTGTAATCTCCTTAACACCTGTGACAAATACCTGAGAAATTGTTTTCATCATTGACCATCCATGATCAATACCGATTACTTCTAACTTGTTATTCATGTTCCTGTCTCTCCTTCCCTTCCGTAATAATTGCTTCCATATCCTGCTCATCTGTATCTTTTCTCCCTTCCTCTTCCATAAGCTGCTCAATAAATCTCTCTGTTCTGGACGACATTGCAACTAATGAATATAGAAAAATCAGGATGATACTTATTACGACCAACACAACAATCCAGCATAACTTCATGTATATACGCCTCCTCCTGTAGATTCTTCTAAGAGGCACTTACAATTTGCCTGACATTTTCGTTCCAGTCTTTGGAAATAAACACATTTCAAACATTCGTGCTCTGTCATAAATAATGCTTTCTCATTTCTGGCTACAATCTTTCGGTAACGCTTTTTCAAATAAGAAACATCATATAAATCCTGCTTGATTTCATTCATGGCATTTTGCTTCATTATCGCTGTATTCAGTGAATTAATGTAGCTGACGAACTTTTCCTCAGTGCTTATATCCACACCTTTAAAAGTTAATTCCATTCACTACTTACCTGCTTTCTACACGGCTCATGCCATGTAGGTGTGCTTTTTTCCCATTTGCCTGCACACATAGGAATTACAGATAAGCCGCATTTGCGTTTACGACGCATTAAGTTAAATTAAATAATGCTATCCTCTCTACCGCCTTTTCGAGAGCCAGGAAGTTCCCTTTGAACACCTTCATAGTTTATTATCCTTCCGCAACAGTATTGACTACCCTTACTCGCTCCACTTTCATTTCTCAATCCTTCAGCACTCTTCGCAAGTATATTTGATTTCCATTAGGTATCTGAACCGGAATTATCACTATATCTGTAATTGTTATTCAATTGTATGAGCTGCTTTGCAACTCGCAGGATTATGATATAGCAAAATTTTGAATCCTTGAACTTCGCCAAAAGAAGTATTTTTCAACATATCTATTCTTTTTATGTTAGTCCTCATTTGTGGTCTGTTCGTATTCTCATTATATAGTCCACATTTGTGGTTGTCAATATATTTTCAAAATAATGTACCACTTTTGTGAACTCTGTGTTAAAATATTCATATCAATTTGTTTGAGGTGATTATTAATGGATAATAGACATTCAATTGGAAGTAAAATTCAAAAATATAGAAAATTAAAAGATATGACACAGGACGAATTATCAAAACAGTCCGGTATTTATTTATCTACCATAAAGAAATATGAAAGCGGTGAACGAAATCCAAAACCAGATCAGCTTCAAAAAATAGCAGAAGCTCTTGGCATTAGCGTAACTGTATTTCTTGATTACGATATTAATACTGTTAGTGATGTTCTTTCTTTAGTTATGAAGCTTAACGAACAATCCCCATTGAAAATATCTGCTGATAAGGATAAAGATGGCAACTACATCCCCAGCAGCATACACATGATATTTGAAGATTCACAAATAAATGAAGCTATTTGTTCTTATCTAAATTGTAAACAACAGATGGATTTAATTGCCTATGAGGATAATGATAAAGCTGTGATTGAACAGCAAAAAGAATTTTATGATGATAAGATTAACAGATTGCTCTTATTTAACGAATGTATTAAAAAAATCCGCTAAATTGCGGATTTTTTCATTGCTAGGACTCTATTATAATACTTCTCTTTACATATCCTGAGTAGTTTATCACCTACTCAAATAGCTTTGGTAAATCGTTGGTAAAAATCTACTGTAACATCCCCAAAACACTGTAAAATCAAGTATTTTTAATCAAGGTTAGTATGTTGCCGTGGCAGATGAAAAGTACTTTTATCATAATTTTCCTATCTCAAAATGCCCTGTAACGCCGAGTTTTGCGTTGATTTATCGGCTTTTCTGGGCATCGTATTTTCCCTGTTAATGACTACACTTTTTGCAAAATACTTCAAAATGGTGCAATTCAAGGCAATGTGTAGTAGTCAAATCGTAGTCAGTTAAGGGGGTTCAGACTACTGATGGGGGTGTACATTATTTAACGAAAGGGGGCTAATCTCTGTTTTACTCTCTCATCTTTAATATCTATCTCAAGATATTTTTAATGCAATAAAATATGTTGGAAAATCATACCCATCTTTAGACAAAATTATTGATGCAACTCTTGTTGATGCATTAGGATATGTCAATTCTTCATATTTTCTTTTTACTTCTATAGGAAATTTATATGTTTCTAAATATGCAGAATATCTTTTCCAAAAAAATTCAAAATCGGCTGTACTTACATACGAAGCAATAAATGTTGCGGTTCCTAACGAGTTATAATTCACAATAGCTTTATCAATATGAGTAGAAATATATGACTGATTAACACAATCTAATTTTAGTCCTTCAAAAATTGCTATTTCTTTTCCATTCTTTGAAAGTAAAATATCAACCTCAGCTGCATCTTTACCATTAACAGATATGCCGTGTCTAGTCTGATCTTTAACCTCTTTGTAGCCTTTAATCGATAGCATATCTCTATAATAGTCATTAATGCTGTTTTCCGTACTACTCTCATTAAATGAGTAATTTAGACAGACTCGCTCCCCTATTTGAATCAAATCACTAAGTACAACCTTAGCTATTTCAATATCTGCATTCAATCTATCTTCATTTGTTTCTGGCATATCATCTAAAACATCATTAGGAAAAAAATACATGTCTCTAACTAAAAATCCAGATTCACTAGGTTTTAATGCTTTTTCTAGTGCAGTTTCAAAAATCAATTTGTTATCTTTTAAACAAGTTATATCTGCTGAAGAACCTTCGAAAGTAATATCAATTGCCTTTTTATTCCAATTATCTCCATGAAGTCCCGCATAATAGGCCAAACCGACATCATCATACTCATATATACACTTTTTAAACGAATCCGCTACATTTGATTTTTTCATTTGCTGTAAATACTGACAAACACGCCTATCAAAATTACTAGGTAATTTGTACGAAAAATCAAAATCTCCCAAAATACTTGCCTCCTTTATAAATTCTTTTGCCTTCAAAACCAGTCTAATTCTTTATTGTCACTGAATCACTTTATATTTTTATTGATTATCTGCATCTGTTTGTCACGCGTCGAATTATAGTTCCAAGGACGGCTGCTTCACTTCACAATATGATCCAGATACTGCATGACTAGTCCGACTCGATCTCTGTCGCTCTGAACGCCACCATACAGACTTTCTTGTACATTCTGTCTAATTAAGAAGTAATTAATTATACTATCATTATCAAATCTAATTATAATATGATTGAAGAATTTCTGGTAAATCTCTTTTGTTAATATCCAGTCTCGATAAGTGAACTAGTTGTTGTTTAAGCAAACTATATAATTCCATGGCTTCTGTTAAATTATTCTTGACATTCCGAATCAAAGATTCCCCTATGCCCATTACATAAAATCTATTATGAGAAATTCCTATTTTTAATATAATAAATAAGAATAATGCGCTTATAGAACTATCACTAGTCAAATTATAATATTTTTGGCATATTGATCCAATTGTATCTGTATAATTAAATCCCCACATTTGACTTGTATAATAATCCTTCAATTATCTAACAAGATTTTGCAATAATTCTAATTGTCTATATTCTAAATGTATATAATCATCAGAAGAAAGAGCAAAGAAAAACTTCTCAATTGAATCCTCTTGTGCATGAGACATAAGTTTTAAAGCAAGATTTTCAACATCACTAAAATCCATCATCCCCATTTTCAAAAGAGAAATACTAGTACTAATATCATCATTTGCTGTAATTTTAAGTATATTTTGATATACATTATCCACCATGCTTTTTAATTCTCTTGAACTAGCAAATCGCCTATCTGCATGAGGATTTGTGCACTTATCAACTATATATCCGATTTCATCATTTGGAATCGAATGTTGAAGAAAATTAGTGACTATATCTTCAAGTATTTTTCCAAAAGCAAAAATATCCGTTTTATCATCTACATTTTCTGAATTTTGAGCTTGCTCTGGTGATATATATCTTTGAGTTCCAAACACATCACCATACTGTGTTAGGCGAAGAGAATTGGAATCTATCTGTCGACCAAATCCCAGATCACTAATAGCTATATCTGTATCTGAATTATATAATATATTTTGTGGCTTCAAATCCCTATGTATTACTCCTTGTTCATGCAAATATATAAGACCATTTAATACTTCCGCTATAACATTATATTGTCTGTCAAAATTATTATACAACATAGGAATAATTTGTACGATACTACATTGATACTTTGGCATAATATAATATTTTTTCTTTGCATTTTAAATAGAATTTATATTTTTCAACTAAATCTCCCCTTTAGTATTTCTATGTTAAAACTAACAATAACGTATCATTTCATTGTTTCAATTACTATACTATCCATTCGTATTCGAAATTTTTCTGATCTAAACATTTCTCCAGCAATTTTACCCAAGCAATACACCTACCTCACCCCAAAATAGCAGGTAGTTTTTCCTTTTCCTTCTTTCCTCAATTCTCCTGATGCAACCAATTTTCGCAGTGCACCTTCAATAGAACTGTCACTGAGTGTAGGGCATAGCTCCCGTATATCCTGCTTATTGAAACGTCCAATTTTATTATGACTTGCTCTCCGTACCATTTCAAGTGCAGGCAGTTTTATTTCAACCAACGCCATTCTGTCTTCAAAATCTTTATAGGCAGCAAGGATGGTTCCAAGTAAATATTTGATAAATGGCACTACATCTTCTGTTCCATCATGCCAGCCCGGCTGAGCCGCAGCAAGAGCCTCATAGTACAGGTCTTTATTCTTGGCAATCTTTGCTTCCAATGAGACATACTTTCCAACATAGAATCCACTCCGATACAGCAGTAATGTAGTGAGCAGACGGCTCATTCTTCCATTTCCGTCATTGAAAGGATGAATGCATAAAAAGTCATGTATAAAAACAGGGATAGCAATAAGTGGCTCCAATTCCATATTTCCTATGACACGATTGTATTCCTCACCGATTCTGTCGAGTGCCTCCTGTGTTTCAAACGGAGCAGGTGGTGTAAACAGCACTTCAACATGTCCATCCGGATAAGTAGCACTAATATAATTCTGTACATTCTTTGTTTGCCCTGCAATCGGATTGTTCATATGACTATATAACATCTTGTGCAGTTGCAAAATATAATTTTTTGTAATAGGAATTGCATCAAAGCTATCATGAATAACATTCAGCAAATCACGATACCCCGCAATTTCCTGCTCATCCCGGTTCTTAGGTGTTGTCTTTTCTTCAACAAGCTGACGAATTCTGGTACTCGTCGTAACAATGCCTTCAATAGCATTAGACGCCTCGGTACTTTGTATTTTTGCAATCTCTACAAGTTTATCAAGTTCCTTTGGACGCTGCCTCAAATACATCTCCTGTTTTCCAGCTTCTTTATAAATAGCAGCAATTAAACCTAAAATCTCTGAATCCCATTTCTGGTATTTAATTGCAGAATAATTGAAGTTTCGCATTCCCTTACTCCTCCTTCCTTTCCCTTAAATAATAGTGTTAATTAAGGGAATAGTCAATAAATTAAGCCATTTATCTCATAGTATTTTATCCCAATTAAGGAAATATTATTTTTACCTATCTAATCCCTATTCCTCTCCATCTCCCTCTGAATCCAGGTCATGATCACATCCACAAGATACTCCTGCTGTATCTGGCTTAATTCCCTGCCCGGCTGTATCTTATGCCATTTCCGGATACACTCCCTGCAGCAGGTTGCAGTTGCATGTTGTGCGATAAATACCGGATGCCCTTTCATCGGTGTCTGTTTTCCGTCGTTTGGAATAACCGCCGGAGTCTCCCGCTTTGCAATAAAGTCCTGCGCATGCTGCCTTATAGTATCCAGACCTTTTTCATTTATGTAATCAATATCCTTCTGCTTTAAATGAAAACTGCTTCGGAACTTGGAATTACCAAGTCTCTCAAATAGCTGCTTATACCATTCCTCTTTTGTCATTAAAATTCTCCAAACTTCTTATGGCATCCCAACACTTCCTGTCAGAATGTCATCTATAAACATAAATACTATATTATTCTTCCCCATGCTCCTTCACAACCAGTCTGCCTCTGCCCTTCTCCTTTGCAGCATAGAGTGCATTATCCGCTTCCTCATATAACTGGTTAAAGGTTGCTTCTGACTTTGCGACGACTGCTCCCATGGAGATGCTTGTGCCGCCTTCGGTGTATTTTACTGTCAGGTTTACTTTATCAAATATCTGCTGTGCACGCTCCCGGATCGTTTCTTCTGGTACGCTCTTGTTGAAGAACAGCATTGCCGTAAATTCATCACCACCCATACGGCAGGCAAAATCTCAAAATTATCATCTACAGACACGATATTCCACGACTCATCTACCACATACCTGCTGTACTGAACCGTATGTACGCTGAATGCTTCCTGCAAATCAGCATTCTCATCCAGCGTCATTCTCTGTCTGCATTCTGTGTCTGCATTTTCCTGCACTGTCATATCACTCTGGTCCATCAGATCAGCATACTGCTCCGTTATCAGATGGATAAATTCTGAAACGATAAATGGATCAAACTGCGTTCCGGCACATCGTTTCAGTTCTTCAACCGCCTTTGCACCCGGCATTCCCGTCCGGTAAGACCGGTCATTTACCATCGCGTCAAATGCATCCACAACCGCGATCACACGAGATAAGACCGGGATGCTCTCTCTGCTGAGTCCGTCCGGGTAACCATTTCCATCCCATCTCTCATGATGGTGACGGATCTCCAATGCGATCTGTTTTAACTCCGCATTACTATTTGCAATCTCATAGCCTTTTTCTACATGTGCCCGCATGATCTTCCATTCTTCATCCGTAAGTTTGCCCGGCTTATTCAAATCTCCATTGGCACACCGATTTTCCGATATCATGGAGCAGACAAAGCAGTGACAGCTTACTCTGCTGGATATCTGATAATTCAATCCGCTTACCAAGCTCTGCACCCATAATCTGTGTCCGCCGGACATGATGCTCTGTATCACTGTCGCATTCCTCAAGTGCCCGTATCAGGGATGCCAGCATATCCGAATGAATAGATTTGCTGTCTACCAGCTTCTTTGTCCGCATTGCTGCCGCTGTATCCTGTATGACATCTGCAATATTCTGATTCTCATCTGCCACCGCACTGACCGCATACTGTATACTTCCATCAAATATTTCCTTAACTTTGGATGCGCATACAGACATTTCATCCTCGCTGCTACGGCTGCATAATGCAATCAGATTTGCATCAGTTCCTCTGACATAATAAGTACGTTCCGGAAAACATTTTCGCATTGTCTCTGAACGCAAATGAACCTTCTGATCTCCTGCCTGACTGCCAGGTGTGCTGTTGATCACCGACAAACTGTTTATATCACAGATTGCAACTTCAACAGGAAATGTAAAATGACCACTTTCCTCAAGTGCGAACCGTTTGAAGCTCTCCCATTTCTGGAAGCCCGTAAGCATATCTGTTTCCAATGCAATATCGGAGAATACAAACATCTGTCCAAGCTTCCTGCCCTTTTTATTTTCAAGCTTTCGGATATCACACCGGAGCGGATGTTCCTCTGTGTCCGTCTTGATACAACACTGTAACGAGAAACTGTCATCATCCGACGCTGGATCAAATGACAAATTATATGTATTAAGAAAATCCTGAAGATTTTCGCATTTGCCAGACAGATTTTCTCCAAGGAAATCATCTGCTCTGTCGTTATGGAGGATCAGATGATCATCATAATCGAACAGAACCATGCCCTGTCCTATATTTTCAAATATACTTGTTTTCAATTTGTTAAGCATTCCATGGGTAGAATAATTGAAGCAGCTCCAGTATATTACAAACGACACCAGACTGTAGCCACAGATCGAATAGTCCAAAAGATTGTAAACTTTATCCCCCGGCAAAAACAGGAATATCGCATTTATCCCTACGATGACCAGAATTCCAAAAATAACACTGCTGTATTGCAACCGGTATTCTTTTGGGATCCTGCAGATTTTCCGGATCAACAGGAAAATAACAATACCAACCATTGCATAGGAAAAAAGCAAATGAAGATTATACAACGGCTTCATTTGATAGCTGTATTTTGCGATCAGGGTATCTCTCCGCTCGTAGCCAATCGCAATCTCGGTAAACGGGTTAATCGCAAATAAAATAAGCTCATATACACAATATGAAAAACAGCATGTAATTGCTGTTATTCCTCGCTTTGAAAATTTTCCTTTTGTAAAATAAACGGTAAATACAAGGAGACATACGAGCATGTAATCGATACTTACAAAATACAGGCTTGACATAAACGCCATGCTTATATAAGAATCACTGATAATACTGATCAGATAACTGACATCTACGATAGCCGCACCCATACAGGTATAGCCAAATACTTTTCCCGTTTTGTTGTTGATCTTCATGGATTTAACTGACAACAAAACATCCGTAACCGCAATAATAATTGATATAACTATATATGCATTGATTATAACTGCCTCATTCATACAAAACCTCCCAAGTCCTGACAAAACCTGAATTTATTTTACTATTTTTGAGGCAGTATGGCAACATTTATGCGTGTCATAAAAGCTGGTATTTTACTTGAAATGTAAAAACAAGAGACTATTTGGCAGGCATCGCATCACACACATACACTTGTCGGCTGTTATAGCCACTCTTCTTGAATTCTGAAAATAACGCATCTATCTTTGTCGGCGTTACACAGATCAAGTTCATTGGTGGATCTAACTTCTGCAATGCTGCAAGTGGGATCTTCTTATATTCTGCATGTGCATTATATACATCTGAAAATGGTTCGATCAGCTCCGCTTTTCCCATAACCTGAACACTGCTTAAATTTCCAAATCCTTCATATTTATCAAAGATGGCAAGACACACATTTGCATTTTTCTCAAGCCCGATAAACTTCTCTCCACCTTCTGAAAGCATCCAGAATTTCTCATCGTGGAAGCTGTATTCGATCGGTGTGCAGCGTACGAATTCACCTGTTCCTGTAGCCAACGCACAGGTATTATTCTTTGCAACATATGCATCAATTGCTTTCTTTAAATCTTCACGAGGCATATCTGTCTGCTCTTTTTTCGTCCAATATTCTGCTGCTTCCTTAAACTGTTCATGTGTCATGAAAACGACATCTCCTTCTTATCTTCCATTCGATACCTATAACATCCGTGCTCTATACCACCCATATTGACAATCGTTTTGTCTCCTGTCAGTTAACGGTAATCTGCTGATACATCCAAATAGTCTCTCTTGCCACTGATATAATCTGCATAAGCCAGTTCCGGATCTTTGCCCTTAAATACTGTGCAGATTCCGCACATATCACAATCAGCAATACACCGAAATGTATCATTTATATATTGTCTTCTTTCCTCTTCTGTAGAGGATTCTATCTCTGGTGGTCTCATCCTGCCACCTACCGAACCATGCCGGAATTACTTCTGTAGCTTTCATTCAGTTCCCGCAGTTCTTTCTCTCCATTAATATACAGCTCATAAAAAGCATCCACAGAGCCACCGCCCAGATTGTCACAGCCATTACAAAAATCACAGACTCCTCCGCACTGGCTGAGTCCCTCCTGAACGATCCGTATTCTTTCTTCTCTGGTTGTATCCTTTATCAATATACTTTTTATTTCCATAATACTGCCTCCATTCATTCTGTAATAGAATATAATTTATCAAATCTTACTGCTATAACCGTTATACCACAATTAGTTTTTACATTCAATTGTTGTTGCCACCTGTTGCAAATGGCAAAAATTTTTCCAATTTTCCATTTGTTTCTTTTAAGATTACCAGATCCTTATACTGCACCTCATTTGTATTATCTTCTATATTTAATGGCTGACTGATTTTACAGATATTATATGTGCCTTTATTCCTCCATCCGGAATAACCATGATCTGAAGAGAATATGTCTTATCTCCTACACTTGCTGTGATCGTCGATGTTCCGATCTTCTTCATCGTAATTCCTACAGAAATCGACCGGTATGTATATGTATAATTACCTTTTAACTGCACAGTCTTATCACTTTCACCAATCTGTGCCACCTTTGTATCAGAGCTGGTAAATACGACCTTCTCTACTCCATCAAAGAAAGCATTTGCAGCATAAAATGAAAACATATGATAACCATCACTGATTCCATTGGTTTCTACCTTATAGATCAGATTTCCATCTGCATCATGCTCCAGACCGGAATAATATTCTTCCCAGCCATCCTCACTCAGTGATCCCTCGGCATGAACCTTCGGCATCACAAATACACACATGCACAATATAACCACTGCCAATGCAGCTATATATCGTACAAGCCTTATCCTCTTATTTATCTCCATCTTCTCTGCTCCTCTTTTATTTTTCTGTCACCTGATATATTTTCCTGCAAAATCTGTGCCTTCTATCCCACATGATCTTACAGCGGCAGCGGTAAAATACGCTTTACAAGTTTTATCCACTGATCAGCAGTCGCAAAATGCAAACATATAGTACTTTCTTCGTTGCCATAATATAAAACAGGATGCGAAATTTCCACGCACCCTGTTCAGTTTTCTTATTTAATTTTATCTGAAATACATATGAAAATCAAGACAGCCGACTAACATATATTTTATTTAGCTTACAAAATCTTTCCATCAGTTGAAATCGTAACCACATTCCATGGAAGGAATTTGCCGCTGTTCTGAAGTGCATTCTTTACTGCCATCTCAATGCCACCACAGCATGGAACCTCCATTCTCACAACCGTAACGCTCTGAATATTATTATTCCGGATGATCTCCGTCAGCTTTGCAGAATAATCTACCATATCAAGCTTCGGACAGCCAACCAGAGTGATATGCCCTTTGATAAAATCTCGATGGAAATTTGCATATGCGTACGCTGTACAATCGGCTGCAACGAGAAGCTTTGCTCCATCAAACCAAGGTGCTGTCACCGGAACAAGCTTGATCTGTACCGGCCACTGACGCAGCTCTGACTCCTGCTGTACAATCATTGCTGCCAACTGCTGTACAAGCTCAGGTGATATTCCTTCATTCTGTACAGTCTTTCTTGTAGCTTCAGCAGCTCTTGTCTTTTTGTCATACTGATCTCTGTTAAATGTCCTCATAGCCGTACCCGGACAACCACATGGCAACGGTTCTCCTTGCGAACTGCCTGCTTCATTTCCCATTTTTGTATCATTTTCTTTCTTTGTATCATTTCCTGTCTTTACTGCATTTAATGTATTTCCGTTCTTTGCTGCCTTCTCAGCCTTTTCCGCCAGCACCGCTGTCTCGTCATAGTCTGCCGCTTCACGCTCAACAAATGTAATAGCCCCGGTCGGACAGGTTGGAAGACAATCTCCCAGTCCGTCACAATAGTCATCCCGAATCAGCTTTGCCTTACCATTCACCATTCCGATCGCGCCCTCATGGCATGCCGATGCACATGCACCACAGCCGTTACACTTTTCTTCATCAATTTCTATAATCCTGCGAATCATCGTTTTTCCTCCTGAATATCTAATACCTGATCATCCTATTACAGCTTCTGTTATATCTGCCACTATATTGATTGACATTATACATTGTGACTTTCTTTCATTACTTAACTGACAATCAAGTTCTTGATTTTATGTGCTTATTCTAATATATTTATTTCAGAATGTATGTTGGATTTCCAACAAAATAACATTTTAAAAATTAATAAATATATTTTTAAATATGTGATATTAATAATATTTAAATACAAATTACAGGAGGAAATAGAAGCTTTATGAACAAACATGATCTTACATCCTATATTGATGCCCTGTCTGCCTGCCGCCTGTTTTCCGGCATCGATGAACAGGATCTGCCTGCCATGCTTACATGTCTGGGTGGAAATCACATTCATGTAAAAAAGGGTGATTCCATATTCATAGAGGGTGATCCAGTCCAGTACATCGGAATCATTCTTACAGGAACAGCTCAGGTGATCCGGGAAGATTATTATGGAAATCGAAGCATTATGACAAATCTGCTGCCCGGTGATCTGTTTGCAGAAGTCTTCTCCTGTGCAGGTCTTTCTGCTGTACCGGTCAGCGTCTTTGCCATAACCGACAGCGATATCCTGCTACTGAACTGCCAGCATCTTCTGATCTCCTGTTCAAATTCCTGTAACTTTCACAACACATTGATCCAGAATCTGCTGCAGGAGATTGCCCGGAAAAACCTTGCATTAAATCAAAAAATCCGCTATATGTCAAAGAAAACGACCCGTGAGAAATTAATGGCATATCTCTCCGATCAGGCAAAACAGAAACACTCGGATATCTTTACGATTTCATTTAATCGACAGGCACTTGCAGACTATCTCGGTGTAGAACGCTCCGCAATGTCTGCCGAAATCAGCAAACTAAAAAAAGACGGAATCATCGATACTAAAGGATCAACTTTCCGCCTATTCTAAAAACATGCTTGCAAAGAGCATATCTTACTATACAAGTTTGTGGCATAAAACATCACACTGACGGTATATATTTTATGAAGCAGACCTATCCACTCTGTGTAACTTCGATCTAACCTCGGCAAAACCTCGCCAAGGTCTTAGTTACTCATGTCGATCCTTAGCGATCCGCTATTAAATGGGAGCTTAGTACCGTTACATGAGGATAAAACGAAAATACTCTGCGTAATAAAGATATATATACTGTCAGTGTGATGTTTTTGTTCATACCCTAATTTTCAAGGATGCTCTTTGCCAGCTTCTGCTGCTCTTCCGTTGGAGGATCGATTCCCTCTAATTTATAAGGGATTCCAAGTCTCTCCCATTCCGGAATACCCAGCTTATGGTAAGGAAGCACCTCTACCTTATCCACCGTTTTAAGCGTATCTATAAATTCCTTTGTTTTTCTCAGATCAGCCTCATCCGTTGTGATTCCCGGAACAAGTACATGTCTGATCCACATATGCTTACCCTGATCTGACAGATACCGTGCCAGATCCAGAATATTCTGATTTGAGAATCCAGTCAGTTCTCGATGCTTATCATCGTTAATCTGCTTGATATCAAGCAGGAAGAGATCTGTAAGGCTCATCAGCTCATTGAACTTCGAGAAGAACGGTTCTTCTCTGGTAAATGGATTTCCAGCCGTGTCAATCGTTGTATGGATTCCCTGTGCTTTTGCAAGCTTAAAGAATTCAATCAAAAAATCCATCTGAAGTAAAGCTTCGCCGCCACTAACAGTGATACCGCCCTGATTCTTCCAGTATGGCTTATAACGAAGTGCCTGCTTTAACAGATCTTCCGGAGTTCTGGCTTCGATCTTTACGCCTTTATCTTTGAGCAGTTTTGTATTTTCTTCAATTTTTTTCTCAAGTTCTTCTCTTTCATCAACGCTGATATCATCAGCATACAGTTTGCTGTAATCTGTTACAAGATTCCATGTCTCTGGATTATGACAATATTTACATCTCATCTTGCATCCCTGTAAGAATACAACAAATCGAATTCCCGGACCATCGACTGCTCCAAAGCTTTCTGTTGAATGAATATATCCTAAAATCTGTTTCTTTTCCGGCATGTTTCACCTCTAAGTTCTTTCTATTATTTTACACAAATACACATTAAACAACCACAGCTATGCATCCGCGTCCACCACGCACATCTTCATAGCCTCTTTTTATTCTCTCTTAACCTTTACATTTTCATACACAATTTAAGCATAAAAAACTTGCAAAATAAATCTTTAATACAACCAGCATTAAAATAATGTATAGAAAAATTTTCCAGCCTTACGCTGTAAAAAAGTCCCGGAGATAGACTCCCCGGGACTCCAATCTTTTACTTATCTGTTAAAGCATTCAGACTGTGTAAGATTTACAGTGAGTCATGGAATGTTCTGCTGATAACGTCGAGCTGCTGCTCACGTGTAAGTGAGATAAACTTAACAGCATATCCTGATACACGGATTGTGAAGTTAGCGTACTCTGGCTTATCTGGATTCTCCATTGCATCAAGGAGCTTATCCTTACCGAATACGTTTACATTTAAGTGATGAGCACCCTGATCGAAGTATCCGTCCATAGCGCTTACAAGCTTCTCAGCTCTTTCTTCCTCGTCGTGTCCGAGTGCTGATGGGTTCATTGTCTGAGTATTTGAGATACCATCTAATGACCACTCATAAGGAATCTTAGCTACTGAGTTCAGTGAAGCAAGAAGTCCTGATGTCTCTGCACCGTAACTTGGGTTAGCACCTGGTGCGAATGGTGTCCAAGCACGTCTTCCATCCGGAAGGTTACCTGTGTACTTACCATATACTACGTTTGATGTAATTGTCAGGATAGATGTTGTAGGCTCTGAATTACGATATGTGTGTCTCTTCTTGATATCTGTGATGAATTCATGAAGAAGCCATACACCGATGTTATCAGCTCTGTCATCATCATTACCATATTTAGGGAATTCTCCCTCGATTTCAAAGTCTTCTGCAAGACCTGTTTCTGCGTTACGAATAACCTTAACCTTAGCGTACTTGATAGCTGACAGTGAATCGATTACATGTGAGAATCCGGCAATACCTGTTGCAAATGTACGACGTACATCTGTATCGATAAGTGCCATCTCTGCTGACTCATAGTAATACTTATCATGCATGTACTGAATCAGGTTCAGGATATTTACATAAAGTCCTGCTAACCAGTCAAGCATCTTCTTGTACTTAGCAAGAACTTCATCATAGTCAAGATACTCTGAAGTAATTGGAGCGTACTCAGGACCAACCTGCATTGGCTTACCTGTCTTCTTGTCCAAGAACTTCTCATCTTTACCACCGTTGATAGCGTAAAGAAGACACTTAGCAAGGTTTGCACGAGCTCCGAAGAACTGCATCTCTTTACCTGTCTCTGTAGCAGATACACAGC
>ERZ808240.3502-NODE-3502-length-15182-cov-5.095062_pt1 | contig 15182 bp, 6 predicted proteins | sample MGYA00521084_ERZ808240 | MGnify/ENA primary metagenome ERZ808240 (study PRJEB31516, sample SAMN03275571) | gut metagenome | biome: mammalia-associated habitat; material: feces | host: Papio cynocephalus | place: Kenya | collected 2012-08-06 ... | reverse complement strand
AAAAAAGAAAAATATTAGAAATTAAGAAAACAATAAATGAGAAAATCAAAGTAAAGAATTTTTTCTGCGCTCTTGAAATAGCAATTTATTTACAATTCTACTAGGCAAATTGCACTCATATATGAATTCATCTTTCATGTTTATTTCCTCAATAAATCTTCAATATCACTATAATTTTTAAAGCTAACTCCACTTTGAAACTCATAATCATAATCATCATTCTTTTTATTATCGCCCAAACTCAACGCATTTTTAACTAAAGTATTGGCTTTATTTCTTATTTCATTTTTAACAACATTAATCTTATTGGAATATATAGTTGGCTCTGCATTAATTAATCCAAAACAACTAACAAAACGTAATATAATCAATCCTGTTTTTCATTTTGTATTTTTTCAATTTTAATTACAAACTTTTATACCTCATAATCGAAATTATTCTAAGAATTTTTCAATCCTTTTTCAAAAAAGGACCCACCATTTCTAGTGAATCCTTAATAAATATCGGCTTTTCTTAACCTATCAGGAAGTTTAGCCGTAAATGTGAACCCCCACTGCAATGCAGTAAGTGTTCGCACAGCATACAACTGGCGGAGGCGTCGAGATTCGAACTCGAGCTAGGGATGACTCCCTACTAACAGGTTAGCAACCTGCCCCCTTCGGCCTCTTGGGTACGCCTCCGTGCATGTGTAAATATACACTAAAGAGAAGAATTTAGCATTAAATATTTAAAGAAAAGGAGGAAAAACAAACTAAGAAAGCAAAATCGTTTTGATTTCGAATGCTTTAAAGTCAATCTCATTCAAATTCACATCTCCCACTTCATCCTCTAAGCCGTTGCACAGGCAGGCTTTCCCAAAGCAGGCTGGCAAATTTATCGAGCATTTCTGAGGAGCGTTTGTTGAATTGTATATGCGTATTACAAAGCCTTTTCCTTCATAAGAAGGCTTGAAGCAAGATAAAACGATACGGGGGTTGCTGATGAGGAAAGTATTTTTCGGGTTTCCTTTCTCTTTGAAAAAGAATACGGATGAAGCGAAGGAGTTTGCTTTTTCGTCCACATCGGAGTTCTCCAATCTTTCCTTGTGGGGGTAAAGCGCATAATCATATTCGTATGGCTTCTGATCCATATGTTCCATTGGGTAAGAATTGCTTTTCAAAAGGGTGAGTTCGAGATTTCCCTCTTTTGCATAAAAACCATTTCTTACGGGGCTAAATAAGGCGAATCCGCTTCTTTCTTTGGAAAGCTCAATCCATTTGTAGGAACAAAGCTCATATTGGGCTTTCTCCATGAAAGAATCATTCTTTGTGGAATGGGCGTGGTAACCGAATTGGGTATCGGAAAAGACTTCTTCTGGCATATCCTTAATGGGGAAGAGCGCCTTTAAAAGATAATCGTCGTCTTTCCAGTCCATTTTATGATGCACGCGAATAATGCGTGAATTTTCATCAATCAAAATGGTTTGGTACAAATGGGATTTTCGGAAAGAGTAGACATCGTTGAATTCATAAAGGGGGCCGTAACGCTTAACGGTTCTTTTCTCTAATGCCATATATTTTTCCGGTTGATTACGATAATTTTCCAAAATATTCCAATTGGCGTATTTCGGATCGCCTGGCTCATAAAAGACACGGAAACGATTTGCTTCGGAGGAAAAATACTCTTCCCCTGTTTCTTTGTCTTTCAAAGAAGAAAAAGAACCGTCTGAAGCAAAAACGATGTGAAAATATTTCGTGTCCAAGGTCTCTAAAGAAGAAATGCTTCTCCCTTTATAACGTTCGGCCTCCTTGCTTTCGCCATAATCAGGCAAAGAGAAAATAAGATAGGAATTCCCCCATTTCTCATAATGCGTCTTTTTCAAAGAGAAATTACGGGCATAATAGCCCTTTTTGTAGATTGGAGAATAGTTTTTATTCGATGCTTTCTCAAGAATTTCGTCCAACATTTCATCAAGGATTGGGTAACGCTTGTCCGTAAGCTGATAGACCTCTTTTATGGAAGAGCCGGGCAAAACATCGTGGAATTGGTAAAGGAGGGTCTCTTTCCAAATACCGTCGATCTCTTTGGCGAAATCTTTGATGTTTAATTCCGACAGATAGATCTCCGTTTGGCGGAGTTTTTCTTCTAAATAGCGGTTCCAAATTTTATTTTTCGCCTGGGAAGAGAAAGTCCCTCGGTGGTTTTCTAAATAGATTTCTCCTTTTAGATGGGGCAAAGAGGATTGATAAGGCTCCAATGATTGGAAAAAGGAAAGAGCGCTCTCTTCCTTAATGGCAGGCAAGGAAAGACGACGGTTCATTCTCGGGAGCCTTTCTAACATATCTTCGCTAGGGCCGCCCCCACCATCTCCACAGCCAAAGAGATAGAGAGCGTTTTTCAGGAAAGATTTTTCTTTGCTGTTTCTTTCCGTGTCCATAAGTTCCTTAGGAAGGGCATAGCCATTATATCCATAGGGATTTTGGGAGAAATGAGCAAGTACGCTCTGGCCATCCAATCCTTCATAAACAAAAGAAGAATACGGGAAAACGCTTTGTTCATTCATCCTTATCTTCGCAGAATAGAAATAGCGCTGACGTGTGTCTTTTAAAATGCTAGGCAAAGCGGGGATGAAGCCGAAATCATCCGGATAAAAGCCAATTTGAGCATCATGCCCGAAATAATCGCGATAGAAATGCTGCCCATAAAGCATCTGACGGTAAAGGGCTTCTTCGCCGACGTTGTTTAAATCGTTTTCGACATATGCCCCGCCAAGAAGCTCGATTCTTCCTTCTTTTTCATATCGTTGCACCAACGAAAAGGTCTCTGGAGAAAGCTCTTTGATTTGCTCCAATTGCCAAGCCTCGGAGATGGAATAATGGAAAGAAGGATATCTTTCTAAAAGGTATACCGCGTTTAAAATACTGCGTAATGCCTTCTTTTTGCTTTCCTTAAAACCCCAAAGCCATGCTAAATCCAAATGAGAATGGCCAAGACAAGTGATCGTGAATTCGGATTTGGAAATAAGCGAAAGAAGGGATGAGGTAATCTTTTTGGCCTCTTTTTCTTTCTTATCGAAGGAAAAAAGATACAGGTCTCTGATTTTTTCGAGGCCCAGCAAGATGTCATTGAAATAAGGGGCATCAGAGGAAATGGAAAAAAGATAATTGGATAAGACTTCATAGTCATACAAGACGGAAAGATCGTTTTGATGGGCTATCACGACGGAGGCTTTATGAAAGAAGCCGGCTTGGGGGAAATGAGAACGGAAATAAATGTTATCCTGGCATTCAACCCAAAGGTCAATTCGATCGTTCGCGATAAGCTCTTTTAAAGGGTAATGGCATTTTAAAGTCGCGTAATTCTTTTCGTCTTCTAAAGAATAATTTCCCGTAGAGAAGCCTTTCAAAGGATGTCCTTGAGAATCGAAAAGAATGCCCTCCGCACCTGCTTCAAAATGAAGATACAAGGAAGAAGGATCGATTTCCGGAGGGATTCTCCCTTTCAAATGAAAGTAGCCATATCGAAAGGGAACGCCGTTCCATTTTTCGTTCTCTCTGATTCTTTTTGCGAAATGATATTTCAGCTTCCCAAAAGGAACTTCTTCTTGAGAGAGAAAATATGCGACATCAAGTTGAAGAATTTCTTCGAAAGCATTCTTAAGAAGGGATTGCCCTAGAAAATGTCGAATCAGCATTTTCCGTCTTTCCAGATAAGCGGGGTTCCTTTTCCATTCCATAAGGAAATTATAGGCAAGCGATGACTCTCTTTGAAAGTGTTTTCAGGCCTCTTTAAAGTAGAAAGAAAGAAGATAAAATAATCCCGTTATGGGCTTGTGGACAAAATTTAAGCGATTATTCGATCCGATCGATTTGACAAAAGGGGGCATATGGAAGGATATTTTCATTTTCTCTCTTCCGATTATGCTGTCTACTTTATTGCAGAAAATCTATTCTTTGATTGATACGGTCATTTGCGGGCAAACCCTAAATGATGCGGCCGTTGCGGCGGTTACAAACACCACTACGATCGTTTTCATGATCCTTCAATTCTCCATAGGATGTGCGTCTGGTTTCTCGGTTGTTCTTTCAAAAAAGATCGGCCAGCATTCTTTAGAAGGAGCAAGAAAATCCATTTGGACCCAAATCGTTCTTTCTGTCATAATCACCATCATTCTGTCTGTCGTAGGCTGTCTTGTTTTGGATTATCTTTTGGCTTGGATTGGCATCTATCCTTCGACGACTGACCCCTATATGCAAGCCGAATATGAAGCGGCCAAAACGTATTTGCTGATTATTGTGGGGGCTTCTTTTTCCCAGATTGTCTATAATTTGGCCGTTACTTGCTTAAGGGCGTACGGCGATTCTTTCACGCCTTTTGTCTTTTTGCTGATTTCCACCGTTTTGAATATCGTTTTGGATTTGGTCTTTATCGTCGTTTTTAATTGGGGAGTCGCGGGAGCCGCTTGGGCAACCGTTTTTGCGCAAGCTTTGGCTGGACTCTCTTCTTGGTTTTATCTTTTTTACCATTACAAAGAGCTTCGTTTCCGCAAAGAAGATTTAAAAATGACTTGGAGGGATATCATTGAGCACCTAAAAAACGGCCTCCCTCTCGCTTTCAATTTCTCCATTCTTTCGATTGGAACCGTCATCATGTCTGGTGCCGTGATTGCTTTCGACCGCCTGCCAAACGGGAAGATGAACCCTTCTTTGCCCGCCCAGCTTGGCTATGGGGTCGCGGGTAAGATTTTCCAATTGGCCATGGGCTTCCAAGAATCCTTGGGCCTCGCCATGATCTCTTATATGGCTCAAAACCTAGGGGCTGGAAGATATGACCGCATCAAAAAAGGGTTCCACGTTTCCATTCTTTACGGAATGATTATCACGGCCCTGATAAACTTGGTCGTTCTTCCGCTTACCATCAATGGAATCTACCAATATCTTTTCCTCTCCTCTGAAAAAGTGACTGCCGATTCCATCAAATGGGGCAACACCTATCTTTATGTCGCTATCCCTATGATGTTTATCCTGATGTTCCTTTTCCTCTTCCGAAATTGCTTGGAGGGTCTCGAAAAACCACTCTTCCCCTTCTTGGCTGGAATTGCGGAATTGATTGCGCGTGTGCTTATTTGTTCTTTCTTGCCAGCTCTTTTCAATGGGGGGCCAATCAATTCGTCGGCATCCATCTGGGCATTCATTGGCGCTTCCTTAGGCGATCCCGGCGCCTGGGTTTTAGCTACTTTGACAATGCTTATTCCGATGCTGTTATCGATTTATCGCCCCAAGAAAAGCCCTATTCAGCAAGAAGGACGCGGGATTCTCTGACTTTGATGCGGTTTCTTTTGCAAGAAGAGTCTTTGATGGCTTTTGTCAAATAGGCGTTCTTTGACTGAAGAAGGACTTTATAGCCAAAGACCAAGGATACTTGTTTCACAAGGTCAGCCATATCCATCTCGCCCTGTTCTTTCAATATGTCTGCCGCACAATTGGCAACTTCTTGGTAACAAATATCGCTTAGCGTCCGGAGGGATTTGTTTTCCGGGTCCAGACGGTAATTTAAGAAAGACGCTTCCTCAAAGTCTTTCGGAACATAGAATCTCGTTCCATCATTGATAAAATACGTCACTCGGTCACCGATTTCTTGCAAGGCTTTGTCAATTTCACCGCGGGAAATCGATCCGACGCGTTTTTTGCCAAGGGCCGCGCAATAACGGCGGTTGATGAGTTCAAGAGAGATAGGGCCTTCATATTCGATCAAGGAAAGAAGGTATGGGGCGAGATTCTTCTTATCGCACGCCTCTTCCGATAAAGTGTAAGGTATGGATTTCTTTGGCATGGTTTGCTTTATGAAGAGAGGCTTTTTCTTGAAAACGCTCTCCTCTTTTTCTTGATTAGGGTTGGTAAGGATCTCATTCAGGGCAGTAACGATGTATTGAACGACTTCTTTACGATGGTCAAGATATTCCACGGCATAAATATGGCAAAGATTCCAGCCAAGCCGATGAAGTATGTTCGGCTCGTTGATATTGCGATCGCGGCATGTCATGTTCGCGAAATGCTCATTATCAAGCAAAACCCCTAATAAGTATTCGCTTGGTTTCTCTTTCAAAGAAATGGCCAAATCAATCTTAAAAGAGGATTCTCCGAGATTTTCTTCCACGCAATAGCCAAGTTTGCGGATATCTTCCGCAAGATATTTTTCAACGCCAATCTCCCGTTTTTCCAGATTGCTGGCGTTAAAAGGAAGATAGTCATAGCCGAATTTGGCAAAAGAAAGGAAATCTTTTAGGTATTGGGCGCCCGCATTCTTCGCTCGTTCCGCTTTGATGTCAGCCGGATTCAAGGAGGAGAAAACGATCATTTCCTCTCGCGCACGAGAAACCGCTACGTTAAGACGCCTTTCGCCTTTTTTCAAAGAAAGAGGGCCGAAATTCAAAGAAATCGTTCCGTTTTTATCAGGGCCATACGTCGTTGAGAAAAGAATCACGTCTCTTTCATCCCCTTGAACGTTTTCGAGGTTCTTGATAAAGATTTTTTCTCCGCCCGGCTCCAGATTTCCGTTTCCGAGTTTGGAGGTTTCCTTATCGAGCATGTCTTCAATGACGTTTTGCTGAGCTTCGTTAAAAGTGATAACGCCGATAGAATGGGTGCGGAGCTCTTTGTCTTTCAGACGACGAAGGATTTCTTTGACCACTTCTTTGGCTTCATTGCGATTTACCCCCCTCCCTCTTTCATAAAGGCCTTTGACATAACGATATGAAACGGCTTTTTCGTCGTTTGTCGGGGAAGGGAAGGTGAGCAAGGAATTATCATAGAATTTGTTGTTGGAGAAAGCGATTAAGGATTCGTGGCGGGAGCGATAATGCCAAAGAAGTCTCTTACGAGGCAAACCCAAAACCAAAGCGTCGTCCAGAAGAGATTCCAAATCTTCATCCAGAGAGGAGAAAGCGTTATCCGAATCGTTATTTCCGATTGTCGTGGTGAAGAAAGAGGTCGGTGGCATCTGTTCTTCATCGCCTGCGATAACCACGCTATCGCCTCTAGCAATCGAAGATATCGCTTCCGAGGTAGGAATTTGAGAGGCTTCATCAAAGATCACGACATCGAAATGATAATCGTGGATATCAAGGAACTGCGAAACGGATATCGGAGACATCATGAAACACGGCGTCAAATTCTGGATGATATCTTTGTAATTATGGAAGATTTGTCTCAAAGAGACGCCTCTCCCGCCGTTTTTACAAAGTTTCGCCAATTGATTGAAGGAGGTGGATTCCGCAAAGTGGAAAGCGTCTCTTGGATAGGAAGAGGAGATCTTTGCAGCCGTCATAACGGTCGCCAAATTGGAGAATTCTAGAATGTCGTTGGCGTACTGGTGAATAAGGTTATTCATTTCTTTGCTCGAAAGAAGAGCGAGATTGTCTTCTTTTAAGCGATAAGAAAGAATGGAGTTTGCCAAGGATTTTTCGAAATTGGAAAGGAGATCTTTCTCTTTGATTTTCCCCGTTTTGAAAAGAGAGACGTATTCTTTCGGAAGAAGAGTTTCCAAATCATCTAGCTTTAAAAGCAAAGACGTCCATTCGGCTAAGCTTCCGATTCTTCCGGAAGCGGAACGGAGTTTGCTAAAAAGGACGCCAAAGAATTTATTGTCGTCGGGGTAGAGATCAATATCGAAGGAATCGTTCAAAAGCAGCTCTTCTTTCTTTTTCTTGAAGTCATAGAAATCCTTAAGGAAAGCATTCTGCGTCTTCGAGAATAAGCTCCCTTGATCTAAGTCGGAAAGATAGGATGCGAACGCATTCTTTTTATTCGGAAGATAATCCAAAGAAAGGGTGTTTTTCGCTATCTTGATGGTCGTTTCGAAAACATGAAGGACTTCTTCTCCGTCCGGGTAAGTTAAAAATGGATGATTTTTCAAAAAGAAACGAACATATGAATCGAAAGCGGCAAGCTCTTTGTTTTGTTCCTGAATGCGTTTTAAAAGCTCAAGCTCGTCTTTTAAGCCATCCTTCTTCAACGCCTCTTTGCTCTTAGCGAAAGGTTTTAGTTTTTTTCTTAAAAGAGAAAGGGCTTTGTGGCGAGGGAAGAAGGAAAGGGATTCAGCAAGGAGGAATTCTTTTTCCAGCTCCTCGCCATTTTGATTCAAGAAAGATTCATTGAAGGAAACAAGGATTTTTTCTTTGTTTTTCGTGATATCGATAGCAAGCTTTAAAGCGGAACGGATTTCGTTTTCTTTTTCGAGGAAGGTCTCATCGAGATAGTACTCAGGCCATTTCTTCCCCCCCTCGCGAAGAATCTCAAGGATTTCGGCGTAACGCTTAGCGTTGTTGTAGGTTTCCTCCAGCTGTTTCTGACGATTGAAAACGTTATACAAGTCCAATTTAAGACGTTCTAAAAGAGGAAGGACGCCGTCGATTTCTTTCTTCATCGAATCGCGGTATTCCATGGAATAAGAACGCCCTTGGAAGCCAAGGAAAGGAGAAGAAAGGTAAGAATCGAAAGAAAGGGATGTCGAAGCGATGTCTTTCAGAAGCGGAAGCGTTTTTTCATATTTGTTTTCGCTGAAATTCGTTAAGAACTCATAAGAAAACGCATACACGTCCCCGCTATTTTCATTTTCAAGGTAGGAAAGGATCGCTTGATAAGGAGAATAAAGGAATTCTCTTTTTTCGTGCAAAGAGGAGATCTTGGAATTCAATTCCGCTTGTTTCTCTTCGATTTTCTGACTGCATTCGTCAAAGCCATCCGGATTGGCGACTGGACCGCCTAAAGAGAGCAACTTCTGATAGGTTTCCAACACTTGGGATTTTGGCTCTTGGATATTGGCGAGCTCCAATGTGAATTGCCCCAAAGAAAGATCGTCCAAACGGCGTTTGACCACATCGAGGGCCACCTCTTTTTCGGCCACAAAAAGAACTTTCTTGCCATGGTAAAGGAGATTCACGATCATGTTGGCGATGGTTTGGGATTTTCCTGTTCCTGGAGGGCCATCCAAAATGAACGATTCTCCTTTATCTGCATCATATATGGCTTTGATTTGCGAAGAATCCGCGCTTAAAGGGAATATGACATCGTCATTTTTGATTTCTTGCGTGGACGTTTCCTCATCCGAAGGCAAATCCCTGTCAGCGTTGACGAAGCTTGAAACAATCTTGTTCGAAAGCATGATGTCCTTATTGTTTTTTAAATCGCTCCACATGACAAAATGCGAGAAGGAGAAAAGAGAAAGGATCGAAGGGTTCTCCAAAAGGAGCCAGTTCTTCATGGGCGTGATAATCCGTCTGATTTCGTTATAGATCATGCGGAGATCAATCTTTCCGTCCTCTTTCTTAGGTAGCTCATTTAAGGAAGAGAAATCCAAATGGAAATTTTGTTTGAAATATTCGAAAAGGGTTTGGTTTAAGCCGATTTCATCGTAATCGTATTCCAGGACATAGGTATTTCCCGTCCTTCTTTTTGGGATGCGAACGGGGAGGAGGAATAAGGGGGCGTACATCTCCCCTTTCGCATGATTCGCGCTGATTTCATTGTCATACCAGCGAATCAAGCCAAGAGTCAGGAAAAGAGGGTTGCAGCCGCTTTCTTCCAAAGAGGTATTGGCTTTTCTGGATAAGGCTTTTGCTGCGTCGATTTTATTGCCCGCTTTGCAAAAAGAAGAGATTCTTCCTTTTCCATATCCTTCGCGGATGAGATTCAAGGACAAAGCGTCTTGAAAGGAAGGGATTTCCCCATCGGGGAAGAGGACGCTTTGCTCCACTTCTTGAAGAGACACTTTTTCGTTATTCGCAAGGAAATCCAAAAAAGTTTCCGCATCATCGACCATGATTTGCAAAGTGTTTGCCTTGATTTTCAAATTCAAGAGTTTGTTAGCGAGGTTCAGATCCAGAAGCTTATCTTCCCAATATTCATAACGGTTCTTATTGCGCTTATTCTCATTGGAAAGATAACGTCTTGCATCCACATTGACTTCAGAGATTTTTTCGCTTTGTTCTGGGCTTATCGAAGGAATCACAATCTTTTTCTCGCCGTTTTCCTCTCTTAGCGAAGGAATGGGCCAGATTAATTCGTTACGGCAAGAATGGATGTCTATCGCATAATGAAAATTCTTTTCTTCTTGAAGAGTTTTATAAGCTATGTCTTTCGCATTTTGAAAAGAGATTTCCTCATTGGTGATGGCCGTGCATTCTAAAAGGCAAAGATGCTCAAATCCTTTCGATGCGGCATTGATGATGACTTGGCCGTTTTCCTCCAAGGGAGAGACGGACATTTCTTCGTCTAGCCAAACCCCGAGCATGCAGTGATTTCTAATCAATATTAGCATTGGTCGGAGCCCTATTGCTTCGATAACAGAGGCGAAAAGCAAGGAAAGATCCAAACAATTGCCCATCTTATCCCCTAAAACGTTTTTAGGGAGGCGAACGCGTTGGAAGAGCTTATCGAAAGAAGCAGGCGAAACGATATAGCGAAGAGAGAGACTTCGAATGGTTTGATAAACCGAATCTATATCTTTAAGAACCTCATTCGGATCGTGGGAAAGATAGCCGTCAAAAGAAGCGTTTTCATATTTCTTTTTGCGATATTCCATCGCGGAAGAAACAATTTGCTTCACGCCCTCTTCATTCGGAGTCACAAAAGATGCAAGCAAATCATGGATGCGATAGGTTGAAACGCTAAGCTCAATAGGATCAAAACGAAGGTCGACGGATGAAGTCGCCAGCATTTCGCCTTTGGAGTCGAAAAGAGTTGCCCTTAAAGACCCTGGAAGGCTTTCCGTAAGCTGATAAAGCTTCAAAGGATCCAGAAAAAATTGAAATTGGCGAATGAGGGTACCCCTATTCCCTTTTTCGATGCACGAAAGAGGAATGTTGGAGATTTCTATCAAGGAAGGGACCACATCAAAACGAAGGGTCGCGTCTTTCACATCTTCCTCCCCCGCGTTTTTTATCAAAACCGATTTCAAAAAACAAAAAGGGTTCGTTTCGATACCATGGGTCGCCTCTTTTTGCAAAAGATAAGCTTGATAATTAACGTAGGAGATATTTTTCTCCGCCTGAATTTCTAAAGAAAGTCCACTCTGTGCCATATGATTCATTATAGCAATCCGGAATGCTTTTAAGGTATTCAAAAATCATCTTTTTTAGAGGAATGAAAAAAGTAACCAGTCAATTAAAGAAAACGCTCATCCGAATTCGTTTTCGTTTTGGAGAAATGCTCTTTGAGGATTTCTTCCTCTTTTGCCAAAGAAAGGGATTCAAAGAGCGCATCCCCTTCTTTTGAAAACCAAAAATCGAGGTCATGGAAGAAAGGATCTTTCTTAGTCAAGGATAGGATAAGAGGGCATAAGACGCTCTGAATTAGTTCTTTAAGATAATCTGGGTAATTCTCTTTCATCTTTTCGGAATAAAGCCAAGAGGAATGAAGGAGAAAGTTCAGGAAACCAACATCATCTTCCTCCCAGGAAAAAGGCTCTTTTCCTTTGACCCATTTTTCTAAATCCCTCATTGTTTGAAGAAAATAGGAAAGAAAAGCTTTTTGATGGTATTTGAGGAGAATCGTTTCGTCTTTTTGAGAGCCTTTTAAAAAAGAAAGGGACGCCTCATGAAGCCTTTCTTTCTCTATTTTGCCGGAAGGAATCATTTCTAAAGAAGAAGATTCTTCGTTCAAATAAGAAATATCGCAGATGACGTCTAGTTTAAAATTGATGAAGTCCATAAAAGAAAGCCCTCCGAAGAGGGTGTGAATCAATAAGCACGGGCGAAATAGGCGATGACTTTGGCTTGCTTCCCCGTGACAGAATCGACTTTATCGCTGTCAGCAGGAAGCTTTTCAAAGATGCAACGAGCCGTCGCCCCATTTGTTTTGGCTTTGATGATATCTTCCGTTTCCGGTCTGCCATCGTAAGCAAATTTGACGAAACCGCCTTTTTGATCAAGGATGGTCGTCATTTCTTCAAGGGTGTTTGCTTCTGAAATGTGGGCATTTAGATTGTCCAACGCTTTCTGATACATGCGCTCATGGATCTCTTTTAAGATGGCTGGCATAGAAGAAGCGAGGCTATCCATTTTCACCGTTTCTTTCTTTCCATCCACTCGGGTGGTTAGAAGAGCTTCGCCTTTTTCAAGATCGCGAGGCCCGATTTCAATGCGAAGAGGGACGCCCTTCATTTCATATTGGGCGAATTTCCATCCTGGGGTGCGATTCTCATCGTCATCCAATTTTACGCGGATGCCCTGTTTCTTAATTTCTTCATAAAGCTTGCGGCAGGCTTCCAAAACGCCAGGCGCTTGCATCCTAACAGGTACGATGACGGCTTGAATTGGAGCGACATAGGGCGGCAAAACCAATCCGTTATCATCGCCATGCACCATAATAATGGCGCCAAGAAGGCGGGTTGAAACGCCCCAAGAGGTTTGATAAGGGGTTTCGAGAACGTTCTTTCTGCCTAAGAAAGAGACGCCTGCGGCTTTGGCAAAGCCTTGCCCAAGATAATGGGAAGTTCCGCTTTGAAGAGCTTTGCCATCGTGCATCAAAGCTTCGACGGTGTACGTATTTTTTGCACCGGCAAATCTTTCGTGCTCTGTTTTTTCGCCCATCAAAAATGGTATGGCAAGGAAATCTTTCCCAAGGTCGTTATAGACATGAAGTATATCAATGGAGTTCTTTTGAGCTTCTTCTTCCGTTTCGAAAAGGCAATGTCCTTCTTGCCAAAGGAATTCCGCTCCACGAAGGAAAGGACGGGTCGTCTTCTCCCAACGAACGACAGAGCACCATTGGTTATAGCAAATAGGAAGATCGCGATAGGAATTGACTCTCTTTTTGAAAAGTTCGGAGAAGATGGTTTCTGATGTCGGGCGAATGATCAAAGGATCCGTGAGTTGGTTTCCTCCTCCGATGGTAGCGACCAAGCACTCTGGGGCGAAGCCTTCCACATGCTCTTTTTCTTTGTTGAAAACGGAAGCCGGGATAACCATAGGGAGATAGACGTTCTCAGCGCCGTTTTCTTTAAAACGACCATTTAAATAGTTTTGAATCTCTTCCCACATCGCATAGGAGTAAGGAAGGTATTCGATGAATCCTTTAACGGAATAGTATTCCATTAAATCGGCTTTGCGGCATACATCGGTATACCATTTCGCAAAGTCCGTATCACGCGGAGTAATCGCGTCGTTTTTCTTTTCCATAAATTATTGTCTGCTTCCTTTCATTTCCTTTAGACGAAGCTCGTCTTTTTCTTTAAGTGGCACAAATCCGTTTTGATAAGGGCCGAATTGGTCAGAGGCAACATAGTCAATCCCAGAGCCAACGACCAATTCTATCGCATTCCAATCGGCAAGGTTAGAACCAACGATAATCTTCTTGTATTTAAGGAGTTTTTCGACCAAAGCATGAAGTTGGGAGCGAATGGCCATATCCATGTGCTTGCTATCTGTATCGTCATTGCGAAAGTCCACGAAAAAGATATCCATCAACTTCAAAATGCTTTCATCCGCGTTGATCGCCTTCCCTTGAACGATAAGCCCTAAAGAAAAGCCAGCGTCATGAACGTTTTTAAGCAAGGAGCACAAATTATCCATCCCGAACTGCTTTAAACCAGCCAGAATGTCATTTTCTTTAAGAAGGAACATGAGATTCGCGTCTTTGGCGCCTTTAAGATTGGAGAAAATCGCCGGTATCGTTTGAAGTTCTCTTACCATGATCGGATAGAAAAGGCGTTGGGAACGAAGCGGCCTTTCGGAAACGAAGCGCGAAACGATCGTCTTTGCGAGATACCCAAAGAGATTGTTTTGATCTTTGGCGCGAATGGCGTAGTTCTTCAATTCTTCGATCGTGCCAAAAGAAGTTCTATCCGCATCAGGCACAGGCTTGGAAACATAGCCCAGCACAGAATGCCTTGAAACGCCATAAACCGGCTGGAAGAAATTATTGATGCGTTTGTCGAAAATGATTTTTTCGACTTCCGAACGGTATTTTGAAACATCGAAATTCACATAATCGTCAATCCCTTTGCGGTAATAAACCAAAGAGGAAGAGGTATCATAGGCGTTCATTGCCGTTCTTTGGGAATAATCAATGAGAGATTCGGTATCCCCGAAAAGATCCTTATTCGCGACAATCCCCGCCTTAACAACATAGACTGCATCATTTATTTTGTTTTTTGTCGTCAAAGCGTTCGTCACCCCGTTAATCGTTCTTAAAGCGTATGCCACCGCTTCTTCACGGTCGTTAATGTCGAAATTGCAAACAAGCAGCTCATTATCCGCTTTTCTCATTAATTGAGCGTTTCCATAAATATAGCGGTCTAAAGCCGCGCGGAATTTATTGCAAACGATTCTTGGAACGTTATTTTCATATGAATCGCCTTTCTTTTTCTTTAAGGTAAAGCAAAATGTCGTTCCTCTAGAAGAACCGTATTTCTTCACGGAAGCAGCGAATTGCGTCTCCGTAACAAAAGCGGTGTTTGGAACGCTTCCTTTTTTTCGAATCGCATTTTGAAGAAGGTAGCTTTCAAGATGAAGCAAACCGCTAGAAGGGTTTGATTTTGTGATTCTTAAAAAAGATGAGGTTGTTTTCTTATGTGCCTTCAAGTAAACGTTGGTTTGCAAGAAATCCGTCGTTTGTTTCCCAGAAAGAATGTTTTCGATCCACGTGTGAACCTTCGCCTTCTCTTCTTCGGGGAAGGAATCGTAGAACTGCTCCATCGTGATATTCTTTTTTTCACGCAGGTTGGATAAATCGAAATAGATGACGGAATTATGAACGGAGTCAATGCGGTAAGCTCTTGCACCACTCGATTCGAAATTCACCGTACGAACGAATTTTTTGTCATTATAGTGAAGTAAGATAAACGTCGTTATCAAAGCGGCAAAGGAAAGAAGGATGACTATAAAAGTAACCCACCCTATAATCGTTCTCCAATCCAAGGAAGAAAGACGGCTTTCAATGCCATTTAAGACAATTAGATTCGTTTTCTTGTTGAAATTCCAATCGGACATACTTAAAACAGGTCTTCTTCTTAACCTTAACTATGTTAACACGTCTCGATGAATACAAAAAATGGAAAAATGCTCATTTCCTTGTTTGAACGCTCTTAAAGCGATATTATTACTAGCGCTGCGGAGAAGTACCCAAGTGGCCGAAGGGGGCAGTCTCGAAAACTGCTAGTAGGTGTATGCCTAGCAAGGGTTCAAATCCCTTCTTCTCCGCCAT
>ERZ808240.3501-NODE-3501-length-15184-cov-3.762840_pt1 | contig 15184 bp, 10 predicted proteins | sample MGYA00521084_ERZ808240 | MGnify/ENA primary metagenome ERZ808240 (study PRJEB31516, sample SAMN03275571) | gut metagenome | biome: mammalia-associated habitat; material: feces | host: Papio cynocephalus | place: Kenya | collected 2012-08-06 ... | reverse complement strand
TCTGGGGAGGTCGCTGCCATTCGGCCCCGCTCCCTCCTTGACACCGGACGAGACGAGCTCCGCCTTCTTCGGCGCCCCATGGTCCGCCGAGAGCGTCTTGAGGTAGGAGGCCACGGCGTCGCGGTACCCGTCCGCCGTCGCGCCCTCGGGCAGGTCCCCGGGAGCCTCGACGATCGAGGGGTCGATGTCGACCTCCCTTTCGATGACACCTTCGGATGAGCCCTGGTCCGATTCATCTCCGAAGGACTCCTCGATGGCGGAATCGTCCCGCGTGGTCATCCCCGGCACGAGCGCGCACGCGACGTTGACCGCGATGCAGAGAACCGTTATCGCCGCGCAGGCGAGGATGACGCTCCTCGAATCCAACTTCTTTCCCTTCTTGTACATGTGCACATGCCCTTCGCTCGTAATATTGATGTCGCCCGGCACCGAGCCGGCTATTCCTCGAACGTGACGTTGCCGTCCGCCGCGATCGTTCCCTTGTAAATCTCATCGGTGTCACCGACGCGAACCCCGAACGAGCGCGATCCGTCGTCGTTCCGGTTGATGCTCACCGGGTCGAGTTCCACGGCGTCCGGCCCGGCGGCTATCCCTTTCTCGGAACTGAAGGAGTTCCAGGCGTCGACCATCCTCGACGCCACATCGGCGCCGACGAGCGAGGACACGCCTGCGGTGTCGCTCAAGGGCACTCGGCCCGAATCGACGGCGGTTCCATCGCTCGCGGCCCTCTCTGCGATGGTGCTCCGATCGACATCTTCGTTGACGCCCTCGACCGTCTCGAGGAGCGGGGCGATGCTCCAGGACGAGTCGACCAGCTGTGCAGAATAGCAGTCGTCGGTTCCCTTTACCCGCATGAAGACTACGATGCCGTAATCGGTCTCGCGGGGGTTCTTCTTGATGCAGACGGTCGCCTCGTCGAGGTCGTAGCCGTTCGACTCCATGGCGTCCGCCACCGCGCTGCAGAAGGCGTCGCGCCGCCCCTCGGTGAACGCGGCGAGCCTGTCGAAGCCTTCGAATCGCACGCCCCCGGTCTCCGACGGGTCGGGTGAGGATGGAATCGTCTGCGTGCCGCCATCGTTCGATTTCGGGGATTTCCTTTCTGTGTCGGCGGCGCGTGCGCCCTTTCCCTGCGCCTGGTCCGCCTCGGTGCCGTCGGTGCGGCCCGTCGCCGAGCAGAGGGCCGTAGTCCCTGCTAGCGCCAGGGCGACGGCGGCGAGCGCGAGGATGAGCGCCTTTTTGGGGATTCCGTTTTTCCGTCTCCCGTAACCCGGGCCGCCTGACATGTACATCTTGCTCACGCCTTCCGTTTCTAGAGGATGGATCCGAGGTTCGTCGCCGAGCAGACCCTCTTCCCGCCCCATTCCGATTTCCACGAGGAGCTTCCGGGATTGCCGCATTGGCTGTAGCGCGACCTGTTCACCTCGAACTCGAGGACGTTCTGCCCGTTGCTGTGCCCCCATTTGTTGCAGCCGGCATCAGTCGGGCTCTTCGCGTCCGCGACGATGCAGTGTATGACGGTGCCGTCCTCGAGGTAGAAGTCGACCTTGTCACCGCATTTGCCGTACGTCGACGTGCAGGCGATGAGGTAGCGACCCCCGATGGTGGCGATATCATCGGTGTAGACGTAGCCGGCCGCCGCCCATTTCTCGTGGACGGCCGACTGCCCGGTGCCGGCGTCCCATTTCATGTCGCGTCCGTCCTTGAGGATGCCGAGCTTGGTGTAGAAACACACCGTGTAGCCCCCCTTGCCGTACTCCTTGGGGATGGAGATGGAGCCTCCGGCCCCTCCGACGGGCCTCAGAACCTTGTTCCAGACCGTGTAGTTGTCGTAGGGTCCGTAGCAGACTTCCTTGCCGTTGCCGTCACCGTTCTTGCCGTCGTAGTCGTCGTGCGCGGCGCAGCTCTTTCCGTCTCCCATGTATATCTCGGTATGCCCCGTCTTCTGGTCCACGTCGCGGAGCAATATGTCGCCCGGCTGGAGACTGTCCATCTTTATCGTTCCCACACCGTTGGCGACGGTCTCGAACTTTCCGGATCCGACGAGGAGTTTCTCCTCGCTCTGCGTGTTGAATGGACCGCTTCCGAGCTCGTCGGTCGTGCAGTAGCCGGAATCGACGAGGCAGTAGTAGACGAACGAGGAGCAGTCCATGTTCGGGTTGTGGCACCGCGTGTCCCGGGAATAGCCGATCGAGTCGTCCTCGCAGTATTTCCTCGCCTGCTCCATGTAGGCGTCGGCGTTGCCCCCGCCGGATGTCGAGCCGGACGACTGGTGGCTGTACTGCATGAGCCCGATCGATGAAGCGAGGATCGACCCCATGAGCACGACGCCTCCGAGCGAGAGCGCCGAGGTCGCGAGCGCGAACTTGTTCTTGCCGGAGCGGAGGCGCAGGAACCTCTTCCTGCCGGCCCGGCCCTTGAAGACCTTCCTCGAGATGCGTCCGCCGATGGCCCGTCCGGCCTTCTGCCCGAGCGTCGCGTGCTTGAGCTGCGCCTTGCGTTTGCGGCGCAGGACCTTCTTGCGGTGGCTCTTCGCCATCCGGACGAGCTCCGGGTCCTTCTTGATGGATCCGGGGTGGCGCTTCATGAGGATGTCGAGCTCCACCGCCTGTGCGCGCCTCAGCGTCTTCGAGGCGCTTCCCATGACGGGGGAGACCGGGACCGAGGCGATCTTCTTGGCCAGCTTGGCGGAGGCGCCTAGCTGGGCCGAGGGCGTTGCGGCCGGCACAGTCCCACCGAGGCGGGAGCCCGGGTCGGATCCGGCGGTGGAGAGGCCCGAAGCCGCCAGACGTCCTGTGCCGGCCGCGACGGCTTCGGCCGCGCTGACCGTTCCTGATGCAGTTTTCGAGATGGCGCGACCGCCGTAGAACTTCGCGTCGGCCGCAGCTGCGGCCGCCCTCGAGCGGACCGACTTCTTCGCCCCGGCGCGGCGTGCGCCGGCTGCCCCGGGCGCGGCGCTCGAGGCGAGATTGCGGCCACGGCCGGCGGCAGCGCCGACCGTGGCCGAGGACATCCTCGCCTGCCGCTCCATGGCCGCGGGCACGGAGCCCGTGCGCCGGCTGACGGTGCGACGGGCCTCCTCATGTGCCACGTTGGAGCTGTATTTCGTCGAGGACGGCCTCATGCTCTAGTTCTCGAATCCGGACTCGGAGGCGTACTCGTCGAGCCCCTCGGGGCTGATCTCGCTCGGGTCGGAGAAAACGCCCCCGAGGTCCTCGCCGCTTTGGTTCTGATAGCGCAGGAGCGTCGACATGGCGCCTGCGACCGATGCGCTGCCGTAACGGGGCTCGGTGGCCGGCTGCTGCGTGCGCTGGAACACGTCCCGCTGCGGCATCGCCTGCTGGCTCGCGTCCTGCTGGGAAGCGGTCTGCTGCATGCGATGTCGCTGGGCGGCGCGCTGGTTGGGGAACATGCCGCGTGGCTGCTGCACCGGTGCGGGCTCAGCCGCGGGCATGGCCGCGGCGGGCTGGGCATACTGCCCGCGGGGCGCCTGCTGACGCGCGAACACCTGGGTGGCGGGCGCCTGGCGGCTCACGGGCTCATGCTGGGACTCGGGGGCCCGGGTCTGGGGCGCGGGCTCAGGTCGGCTGGTCTCCTCGGGCTGGATCTCCTCGGCGTCGATGCCGTTGGCGCGCTCGGACAGCGCCACGAGCGCAGGCAGCGTGTAGCCGACTTCGGAACCGGAGAGGGCGACGGTGCCGTCGGAGAATGCGATGTCTCCCGAGGGGTCCGTGCCGACCGTCAGCCCCTGGGCTCCGAGCGCCAGGGCGAGGTCGTCGAAGTGCGTGTCGCTCTCGCGGCCGAAGACGTCCTCGACAATGGTCACGACCTTTTCCCTCAGGTCGGCCTCGGCCTGTTGACGCAGCTCCTCCTCGCTGGGGCGGCGGCGGGTGTTGAAGCGCGAGAAGTCCGCGCCCTCCGTGAAGTCCCTGATATCCATGTCATCGTTCCTTTCGTTTTGTCGGGGCGGCGACTGCCGGCCGCCGCCCGCTTTGTAGACGCTATCTAATCGTGCGGTCGGCCTCGTGTCCGCGACCCTTCGGGTCCGCGTCTCGGGGCTCGGCACGTTGAGTCTGATGTCCTCCCGGGCGTCTCTCGGCGCCGTCTCGTCGTCCGGCTCGTCGAGCTGGATGCCGTCCGGTGAGGGGGGCGCCGTCTTCGCGGCGCGCCGCTTGATGTCGGCCGGGCGCGTCGTGCAGATGTCGTAGAGGGTCGGGCAGGTCTTGGGGTCGATCTGGTAGTCGAAGTGGACGACGCGGTTCTTGAAGACGTAGAGGCCCTCGCCGGGATGCGCCGTGGCGAGCACCTTGGTCTGGCTCTCGGAGAGGTTGAAGAGCTCCTGGAAGTCGGGGAGCAGGTCGCTCGTCTGCTGAAGCACCGTCACGAAGGGCGAGTTCTGGAACATGTAGCGCGTCTCCTCCGAGTTGAGGACTCGGGAGAGGTTCTGCGTGATGGCGTTGATGTAGAAGTCCCATTTGCCGCCGCGCGTGAAGAAACGGTCGATCTGGCTGCGCGCGTAGGGGCTGTCGAGCAGCAGCTGGAACTCGTCGATGATGAGCCAGGTGCGCTTGCCGGCGCGGCGGTTCGCCGAGACGCGGACCCAGATGTGGTCGAGGATGATGAGCAGGGCCAGCGGCTTCAGCTCGCTGGAGAGCTCGTGCAGGTCGAAGCACACGAGGTTCGACTGCAGGTTCACGTTCGTCGGGTGGTTGAACAGCGACAGCGTTCCCGTCACGTAGCGGCGGATGAGCTTCGCGAGGTCGCGCGCGTCGCGCATGTCCGACCCCTGCTCCGCCATCAGGAAGTCATAGATGTCCTGGAGGGTGGGCAGGTTCTCGGGGCGCGGATCGTCGAGGTAGCGCGAGTAGCTGTAGGCCGCCGCGGCGTCGAGGACGTTCGCCTGCGCGTCGTTGACCGAGCTCGCCATCATGCGGACGAGCGACTGGATGAAGGAGACCTTCGCGGGGACCGGCGAGGACTTCGTCTCGGGGTCGTCCGAGCCGTAGGCGAGCGAGATGTCGAGCGGGTTGATGAAGTCGCCCGAGTTCTCGGCGATGCGGATCACCTGGCCGCCGAGGTACTCGGTGCCGGTCACGTATTCGCCCTCGGGGTCGATCGTGATGACGTCGTCCTCGGGATGCTTCAGGTGGACCGGGATGATACGCGTGATCTTGGAGTTGAATGACTTGCCCGAGCGCGGCTGGGCGAGCGTGAAGCTGTTGGTGTGCTCGTGGGCGACGGGGTCGTAGACGATAAATGAGCGGGTCTCGGCGTTGAGTCCCATGATGTTTCCGCCCGGGTCGCTCATCTCGGCGGCCACGAACATCATCATGTGCGAGAGCGGATCGGTCGTGAGCGTGCGCTCGTAGGGGACGAAGGGGGTGCCCAGGGGCAGCGCCGTGGAGAAAGCCTCCTCGCGAAGTGCCCTCCAGGCGTCCGGGTAGGGCTTGCGGTGCGTCGAGAAGACCTTCTCGACCTCTCGGCAGGCCTCCTCGAGCTCGGTCTCGGTTCGGCCCTGGACGGTCACGACGGTCGTCACGCCGAAGGCATGCATCTCGGCGCGCTCGAGGTCGTCTCGGAAGGCCTCGGCGTCCTCCTGCGCCTCGCGCATGACTGGCGGCATGTTGTTCTGGTCGACGAAGTAGCCGACCTCGGGGCGGGACGCGTTGAACTGGTAGGTGTTGTTCTCCTCGGTGATGTCGTGGAGATGGTTCTCGGCGGCAGAGATTGCGGCGGCGAACTCCCAGGGGCGAATGTGCCAGGCGACGGTCATGTCGTAGGGGAGACCCGTCAGGTCGGAAATGAAGCTGTCCTTCATGGTCTTGCCGTAGCCGTCGAGAGTCACGGTGTAGGTCTTCACCCAGCGGCGGCCGACGATCATGCGCGGGTCGCCGCGGTAGCCGTCCGCCGTGAGGACGGAGGTCGGGGCGACGAGCTCGCGCGTCGTGAGCCCCACGGTACCCCGGAGGTTGTCGAAGGAGGCGGTACCCGGCTTGTCGTCCTGGCGCGTCATGGCCTGGATGATGTCGAGGCGCTGCTGCCCGTCGAGGAGGTGCGCATCGGACCCGAGGTCGCGCATGAAGCGTAGGAAGGAGTCGGCCTCCTGCGAGAGGCGCGGCACGGCGCGCTCGAGCGTGTCGGCGTCGACGGCGATCGTGACGATGCGGTCGCGGCGCACGGAGCGCGACGATTTGGCGAGCATGGAGCGCGTCCATGCGTTGTACTCGCGGCGCAGGACGTTGCCGCGTTCGTCTCCCGGGACCTCCCGGTAGAGAAGGTCGCTCGCGAACTCCTCCGGGCTTACGCGCTTGTTCATGATGAATACGCCGAGTCGGACCGTGTGGTCGAGCGAGTCGAGATAGGCTGCCCACGCCTCGCGGACGAGGTACTGGTCCTCGGGGCGGGCTCCCTGGTAGTTGACGTCGTCGACTCGCAGGGCGATCGAGTAGGTCCCGTCGCCGATCCTCATGACGCCGTCGACCGTGAGCATCTCGTAGGGGACGAGTTTGGTCGTCGACCACTTCGGTTGCACGAGCTTGACGTCAGTCGAGAGCGCTGGGTTGATTCCGAGCCCCGCCTCTTCTGATTCCGTCGCGAGGTACTCCCCGGTCGGGATGGAGGGCGCGTCGACGCCCGTCTTGGCGACGAGCTTGTCGCGTTTACGCCTGAGCGTCTTCAGACGTTTGTCCATCTGCTTGACGCCTTTCTGCCATCCCGCCTCGGCAGCGCGCGACCGCCGTTCTTCGGCCTCGGCGATCTCGCGGTCGAGGTCGTCTATCGTGATCTTGCTCATCTCGGGTCTCTCCTATCGTTCATCACGGAGGCCTCAGCCATCGCCTGCGCGATTCCCGCCGGCTCGGTCTCCATTTCCTTCTTTCGTTCCTTCGCCGCGGTCTTCGCCCTGCGCTTTTCCTCCCTCTTCTCCGAGCGCGTCCGTCTCGGGGCCTCGACCTCGAAGCCCGGGCCCTCGAGCACGAGCTCCTCGGGTTCCTCGCGGTCCTTGAGCATGAGGGGTATCCACTTCTCGGACTTGAGTCCGTGGTGCGAGTGGAGTCCCACGATGCCGATAACGATGCAAATTGGGATAACCGCATAGGTCACCACTTGGAGGTCCCAGTTCCAGCGGTAGACGCCGTAGATGCCGCCCGCCACGACCGCTATGGCCGCGACGGCGGCGATGGCCGAGCGCTTGGAGAACCTACCGAAGATGTTTCTGGCTACGTAGTTGTTGATGTCATCGCGCACGAATGTCTCTGCCATCAGCTACCTTCCTTAGGCGAGCCCGAACAGGCTGTTGGCCACGTTCCTGGACTGATTGACAATTCCTGTTGCGCTGAGGATTGCGCACATCGGAGGAATCAGGGCGCCGACCGCGGCACCGAACCCCTCCATGTCGGCCGTGTCGGAGGTGATGGGCGAGACGAGGTCCGTCGCGACCGACATGAGCATGGGGACCATGCCGAGCGCGATCACAATCATGACGGCCTGGAAGCACACCGCCGCAAAGCGCTTGAGGTATCCGATCCCCATATGCCTTGACTTGTCGTCGGCAAAGAACGAGAGGCAAAGGGGAGAAGCCGCGGCCCTCAGGTAGATTTCCCCGATGCGCAGGAAGATCGTCGTCAGAACGGTGAACATGCAGCCGATGCATGCGACCATAGCAACGATTGCGAGGATGAGGAGGATAAACGATGTGCTCGCCTGTTTGTAGGTGAGCGTGTCGAACTGATTGAGAATTTGTTCCTTAATTCCGATCGTTGTAGCGGTTCCTATTCCGAGCGACGCGAGCGTGTCGTTCACAATAGAGACGAGGCGTTGGGCTAGGTAGTAAACGAGCGTGCAGATGTCCATGGCGTGAACGATGAGGGTGTAGCTCACGGCGAACATCATCACGACGAACGCCAGGCTCGCCATGATGTCGACGCCCGCCATCTTGCGACGCACGTCGAGCTGGTGCATGAGGGCGGCGCCGAAGGTGAGGCCCAGGAAGGCCATCGCGAAGGGCTGGAAGGCGCTTCGCGAGAGTGACGACGCCATAGTGTAGAAGCGTCCGAAGGTCCCCGTGGCGAAGTCCGACGTGAATGCAGTGTTGGCATTTTTGGTAACTGACTCGATACACCATTCGGCGAGCGATGCGGCATTATCAGAGAGTCCGCGGCAGAGAGACCACAGGAGGTTTTCTGCCGAAAATTTAAAAAAATTAAAGGAGAGAGCGAAATCGGGCGGATTGTCTTTAATTACTTTGTCCGAGAGGTCGTCATCATCTTTGGCCTGAGAGCCTTTGGAATCGCTCGGTTTGTTGTTTTCGTTTCGATTTACGCTTGATGAAGCTGATCCGACTTTTTCCCAGCCGTCAGGCACCCAAGACGGTTCCAGTTTTTTCTTAATGGCATCTGCATTTGTTGCGCCATCGTATTTTTGTTTCTTGCTATGGGATTTATCGACAACTTTGTCGTTTTTGTCATAGTAAATTGGACCCTCAAGGGTCTTTCCTTTAGCTGTGGTTGTAATCTTGTAACCGATTTTGAACGCTTGGATTCCGTTGTGTTTAAACACTACAAACTTGTTCTTTTCCGTATCGCTCCATTTTATTGATACGTTAGTAACTTCAGGCGCCATGTTGTCGATGTTTACCGCCACGTCCCACTGCCCCTTTTGCGCTGCATAGGCAGCAGTCGCAATGATTAGCGCTACGATAAGGAACAACATACTTGCAGCGGCAAATCTGAAGATACGCTCCCCAATCGTTGAACTTGTTTCTTCATATTCGTTATACGGTTCCGTTGGCTCGGGCGACGTGCCCCCGATCGGGGAGCCCGCCGCGAATGCGAGCAGTCTTTCGCGAACTTCCATTAGCCCAGGATGCCGTTGAACAGCGTCGAGATGACGTGGCTGACGCCGCAGCCGGCGATGAAGACGCCGGCGAGGACTTGCCACCACTCGGTGCCGTGGCCGGGACGGCCCTTGGTCTTCTCCTCGAGCAGGTTGTAGACGCCCCACAGCGCGAAGAGCGAACCGCCTGCGATCATGACGTTCTCGAACGAGGTTACGAGCGTTGAGATCTGTTCCATTTCGATATTCCTTCCCTTGGGATTTTTTGCCTTATCGATCGCCGTCAGGCGTCGATGACGATGGTGTTCGGGGCACGGCGGTCAATCTCCACCACGCCATCCGGCATGTTCCCGGATTTCTCCTCCGACGGACGCTTGTTCCTCGCCCACTCGAGCATGTCGGTCTTGCCGGCATCGAGGTATGCCTTCCGTCTCGGGTGTATCTCCGGGTCCGCCTTGAGGTCGCGGAACCACATGCCCTGCTTGTAGTGGGTGACGCACTCATCCGGCGACAGGCCGTCCTCCTCGTTGAAGCTGTAGAGCTCCTCGGGGGACATAAGGGGCACTTTGACGTAACGCGTGCTCTCCTGGACCGATTTGCCGCCCGTCGAGTTGGAGACGGAGTAGTCGGTGAACTTCTTCGTCGTGTTTCCCATCTCGCGCGAGATCTGCTCGCAGTCGGAGAACAGCGACGAGCCCATGTACATGAAGATCGCGGAGTTCGCCCTGATGGACTCGGACTGCTTGCCGTAACGCGCCTCGAGCTGCTTGCCGTCCTGGACGATCGCGCAGAGGTTGATCCAGAACTTGCGGCTCTCCGCGAAGAGCTTCTCGAGATCCGGGATCTTGCCGATCTGTGCGAGCTCGTCGAGGTAGCAGTAGAGTGGGATCTCGAGGTGCCCGATCCCGTTCGTGGACCCGATGTCCTTCGAGATGTCGAAGAGCTGGTTGAGTGCCATGGCGGCGACGAAGTCGTAGGGGCCGCCGCCCGACTTGATGCAGAAGAAGATCGCCCGCTTGCGCTTGTCGATCGACTGGAGGTCGAGCTCGTCGCGCCCGAGCATCTTCCTGATTGCGGGGTTGTTGAGCCTCTGGAGGCGCGCGGCGCACGACGAGACGACGGCCGCCATCTGCTCGGGGGCGCCGGCGTTGGCCTTGAAGGTGCGGTAGTTGGTGAGCACGGAGTTCTCTGGCAACGACTCGTCGTCGAGGGCGTCCTCGCCGTACGTGTCGATGATGTACTGGGCGAAGCCGTCGAAGCCGTCCTTCTCCCTCGTGCCCTCGAAGACGTAGTCGAGCTTGTTGATGCCCTCGGCACCGTCGGCCTTCGCCATGGCGAGGTAGTCGATGATGCCGGGGAGCGTGCAGTCCTGGGTGTTGCCGTTCGCCTTGAACCAGAAGACGAACAGCCCGCAAACGCAGGTGTAGAAGTTCTTCTCCATGTCGATGAAGAACTGCTGGTCGCCGTGTGTGTCCTCACCCTTGGTGTTCGCGATGAACATGTTCACGAGGGAGTTGATAGAGGTGACGTCGCGGCAGTTGATGAGGGGGTTGTAGGGGGTCGAGGCGAGGATGTGCTCCTCGTCTCGAAGATCAATCACCTGCACGTCGTAGCCGTTTTCCTCGAGGAAGGCGCACGAGTTACGGTAGAGTTCGCCGGACGGGTCGGTGAAGACCATGTTGCCGTTCATCTGCATGATCTGGTTGGTGACGAAGCGGTAGGACTTGCCGGCGCCCGAGCCTGCCATGATGAACATGTTGCGGTTCGGGACCTGGCTCTCTCGCCTGATCGGGTCGCCCTTCCCGTTGACGATGGACGTGCCGGCGACCTTGCTGTGGAGAGACAGGATGATGTTGTCGTCCTCGACGGTCTCGCACCATGAGGGGACGGGCCAGTCGTCGGTCGCCTTGATGTGGGCGTAGACCTCCCTTTCCTTTGGGGTCGAGAACCGCTGGGAGCCGTACTGCTTCTCTGGTCTTATGTCCTCGCCGGCGGCTTCCTTCTTGAGGAGCACCGCGGCGGCGATGGCAGCGGCGGCCGCAAGCGATGCAAGCAGGGGCACGCCGCCGACGTAGATCCCAAGGGGCCGGCGCGCGGCGGACCAGAGGATGAATTCCGGGAGCCCGTCGGGGGTCTCGATGCCGTTCAGGCCGAAAAGGATCTTCTGCACCGTGAGATTCACGATCCAGAAGGATGCAAGCGCCAGCGCTGCGGCACCGAACAGTTTCGCTATGTCGATCTTTGGTTTACGCAAGGGCTACCTCTTGATGCCCTTCGAGACGTTGCGCGTGTGCTCGGCGGGGCGATTGTGGGTGCCGACCTTGCGACGGTTCGCCTTTCGGTCCTGCGCATCCCGGAGGTTGACGGCGCGGATGAGTTCCTTGGAGCCCATCTGGGCCGTGCGACCCTTGCGGTCCTGGAGTTTTACGGAGCAGGCGAACGCCTCGACGTCCTTGAGGGTCTCCGCCTGGGCGCGGCATCTCGTCAGCGCCTCCTCGCGCGCGTCGCGCAGGGAACCCTTGGCGCTGCCCTCGCAGAGCTGTTTTCCGATATGGGCGGTGCGCCCGTCCTGATCGATGATACGGAAGTCCCCGGCGGTCGAGACCGCCGCCGTGTAGGCGATGCCGTCCCAACCCTTGAAGGGTCTCTTGTAGAAGCTGTCGGTTTCGTCGAGCTTCCACTCCTCACCGAGGTACTCGATCTTCTCCGGTGCCGCCGGAAGGGTCTTCGCCGCGGCATTCGCGACGGTCGCCTCGCTCGCGACCGGCCCCCTCATTGCACTCTCGACGTCGGCATTCGTGAGCATCTTGCGCTGGACGGCGGTCTGGATGCATGCGGAGAGCGCCTGCTCGTCGCGCATCTTGTACTCGATGGCGAAATATCCGGTCGCAGGGTCTTCGAAGACCGAGAAGCCCACCCGGTGCTGACGGCAGATCTCGGCGAGGGCGGAAAGGTCGTCGCGCGAGAGGGCCCCCTCCCCGCCGACATCCACCAGCTTTATCGTGTCTCTGGGGTCGCGGCGGAGGGACCTCCCGGAGACCATCCCGTAGCGGCCGAGGCCGTTGACGTGGCTGACGGCACTGTTCGCGCCGCGCTTTGCGACGTTGCCGGCCTTGTCCGCGACCTTCCCCGCGCCACGAGACAGCGCCCTCATCGTCATGATGAGGAGTTCGCGCGCCGGGGGCAGGGCGGCCTGCCCGAGCATGAGGATGATTCGCATTGCCTCTTCGTTCTCTCCCGCCATTGCAGGTCCCTCCCTCCGGCGATGTCTGCCTTCATGGGGCGCGGGATAGGGGACCGCGCCCCATGTACAGTGTTCGCCAATCGATGTTCCCGTGCCGGTTCGTTTGGTGCCACGGGGTGACAATTTCCTGCTTGTTCGATTCGCTCGACTACGCGGCCTCGGGTCCGCTAGAGATGTCTGGGTCGGACCTTATCGCGGCTGACGTCCGCTTCGAGGGCCCGGGATGCTACCAGGTGCATCTCCCTTGTCGCGAGCGCATCCGCGAGGGCGTCGTGGGGACGGCCGTCGAAGCGGTATCCCGCCATCTCCACCGCGTCTGTGAGCCTCCAGCGGAAATGTCCCGTGGGGGAGCTGCCGAAGGCCCGCCCGAACTCCTCCATGGCGTCGATCACCTCCGTGCCCGATCGGAGGCGGATTCCCTCCTTTTCTAGAAAGGCGAGGTCGAATCCGACGTTCCAGCCGAGCACGGCCTCCGCCCGGTCGATAAGGAGCTGGACTGCCGGCCTGTAGGAGGAGAAGGACTTTAGACCCTTGACGGACTCCGGCGATATATCGTTCACTCGCTGGGCTGACGGCCATTCCGTCCTGAGTTCCGGCCGCACCCTCAGATGGGCCGTAGACGGCGACGCCTCGCCCTCGATGTCGAGGACCATTCCCAAGGTGAGGATCTCGTCCCCTCCCTCGGGGTCGAGCCCCGTCGTCTCGGTGTCGAGCGTCAGCAGCTTGATAGGGGAGTCGAAGGGCGACAGCCGGATATCCATCGATCCCACCTCAGGCCTGCCCGAAGGCCGGGCGCAGCGGTTTCGAATGCGAGCTCGTGTGGAGAGCCCCCTCGGTTCCTCCGCCGAGCTTTGCGCTGATCTGGGCTATGAGCCTCTTGGTGCCCGGAACCTCGTGCGCCCTCTCGGTCCTGATATCGTTGCGCTCGTTTACGCCCTCTTCGAGGGATTCGGCCCACTCGCTCTCATCTGAATCGGTATAGAAGACCGGCGCGTCGGGGTCGCGCTCGATCATGTCCGAGGCGAGGTCGTCCATGCGGGGCGTGTCCCTGGCTACGGCGGTGTGGATGACCTCGTCGGTGAGCTCGCCGCCGTTCGCGATGTACTCGTAGAGGGCCCGGTCGGTCTGGTCGGGAATCACACGCTCGTACTGGGCGTCCGTGACGTAGCCGTCGTCGCCGATACGGTACTGGCCGGCGGGGCCGGCCGGCCAGCCCATGGTGATGCGCGTAAGCTCGTTGTCTGCCATGACGTAGAACTTCATGACCGCGAGCCTTTCGTCACGGGAGACGAAGTCCCTGATGGCCTCAGGCGCCCTCGGGTTGATGTGCGTACGGTCGGCGGGGGAGAGGGCCAGGTCCCGCTCGATCTCGTACTCGGCCTCGGCCGTGGATGCCGTGAACAGCGACTGTCCGAGCAGCCATGAGAGTTGGCCCCGGTCTGCGCTCGGCCCAATTCCGTCGAACGCCACCTCGGCGGCGGCGGCAAGAAGACCCGGTTCCGCCATGATGGCGGACAGCGTTGCCACAGCCGGCCATTTGAGGTACCCCTCGACCAAGTGGGGGTCGGAGATCTTCTCGCGGACGAAGTCGAATACCCTGTCGAGGTCGAGCGTGCTCAGCCGGGTTGCCACCTCGGCGCTGAAGCGGTTGTCCATGGGTTGCTCCCTTCGGATTCGGTTCCCTGGCCGCAATCTTCCTCCCCGGGGGTGCATTCCGCGCCGGATGAACAACTGTTCAGGATTTAGCTCGTCCTAGTGCCTGAATGAGCGGGGTAATGGGACGTCACGCGCCATCTCCACGGTCGCGGTGCCCACGGCGGCGCCCCTCGTTTCGAATCTGCCGCACTCGACGATCCTCATCATGCCGTCGGGCCTTTCGACCCTGTGCTCCGAGATGTCCAGCTCGTGGTACCCGTCGAGAACGGAATCCACCTTTCTCGACTCTGCGAACGTTTCTCCTTTGTAGAGCGTGTACTCGTGTCCGCCTAAGCTCACGGACCCGTCGGACTTGAGGCCGATCCCCTCCGCCTCCGCGCGCGGCAAGACCGCGAAGCGGGAGCCGACGCCCAGGGCCACGTCCTTGTATTCGGGCGGAAGCACCATCTCGCGGAACTCCGCGAGGTCCCTCATCGACTTCAGCGTGTTCTCCGTCAGCCTTACGGCCTCGTAGGCGCCGCGGCGCGACCCATCGACCACCTCGCCGAAGACGGCGGACTCGATCAGTATCGTCGGCAGCTGGTCCGCGGGCGTGCGCTCGACATAGACCGTCTCGCCGTCCTGGACCTCGTCGTCGAGGTTCACAGAGACGTCGTCCCAGAGCTCGCCGAACTCGTCGCTGTCCGGCGTGACGTCGTAGGCCTGGATGCAGAGCGAGCCGTTCTCCTCGTATTCGCCCTTGACGAGCTCGACCCTCCGGCGCTCCCCGTCGTCATCGAAGTTGACGACGACGCCGCCCTTCGAGGTCGCATCGAGGTAGAGAGAGCTCTCCTCGAGCCTTCTCTTGACATCGAGACTGTAGTCCTCGAGGGTCCCGGGTCTGGCCTCGATGGCCCTCAGGCCCTCCTCCAGCTCCCCGATCTCAATCTCGATGAATTTGCTTCCCATACGCCCTTTGCTGAGAAGGCCGTCGAGGGACTTCTCGGCGTATGGGAGCCTGTCGGGACGTGTAGACGCCACGAGGGAGAATCTGGCGGGGTAGACCGTCTCGCAGTCCATGCGCACAATTTTGACTCGACCGTCGGTCATTACCGACTTGAGGTACTCAAGGAGAAGGCCGAACGATCCTTCTATGTTGCCCAGGACGAGGGCGCCATCGTCCGCGACTGACACGGCGCCTGGTCTCAACGGTCTTCCCCCTCCGATGATCTCGGCGAGCGCGGCGGCCGCCACGTTGCCGACCGTGACGACCGGTCCCTTGGCTTCGATCCCGGACAGCTCCTCCATGAGAGCCTGGCGGTCGGTGCGCCCCAACCCGAAGAAGGGTCGCAAGGCCTCCGCGGTGCGCTCCTCGCTATCCGACTCGATGAGTAAGGGGGTCCCGGTTGCCAGGGCCTCCGCGACCGAGGAGACGACATTTGGCGGGAACACGGCGCCGATCTGCTCGGGCTTTTC
>ERZ808240.3500-NODE-3500-length-15184-cov-5.865688_pt1 | contig 15184 bp, 11 predicted proteins | sample MGYA00521084_ERZ808240 | MGnify/ENA primary metagenome ERZ808240 (study PRJEB31516, sample SAMN03275571) | gut metagenome | biome: mammalia-associated habitat; material: feces | host: Papio cynocephalus | place: Kenya | collected 2012-08-06 ... | reverse complement strand
CTATAAAGTGCTGATTGCACAAGAGTAGGAAAGTGTGGTATACTTTTGACAACTAGGGTAGCGCACAGATGCGCATACAGGTCATTGCATTTTTTGTGGTGACGGGAAATCAGAAATTATGAGGTTATAAAAGTACATGGCACATTTGGATAAAAGTAAAATACGAAATTTCTGTATTATAGCACACATTGATCATGGTAAATCGACACTGGCAGACCGGATCATTGAAAAGACCGGACTTTTGACGAGCCGTGAGATGCAGAATCAGGTGTTGGATAATATGGATCTGGAGCGGGAACGTGGCATTACAATCAAGGCACAGGCGGTGCGTATTGTTTACAAGGCGAAGGATGGAGAAGAATACATCTTCAATCTGATCGATACACCGGGACATGTGGATTTCAACTATGAGGTATCCCGAAGTCTGGCGGCCTGTGAGGGAGCCATCCTGATTGTTGATGCAGCACAGGGAATTGAAGCACAGACACTTGCAAACTGCTATCTGGCTGTGGATCATAATCTGGAGATCATGCCGGTCATCAATAAGATTGACCTGCCATCCGCAGATCCCGATCGCGTTGTTGCGGAGATTGAGGATGTAATCGGAATCGAGGCACATGATGCACCACGGATTTCAGCCAAAAATGGTACGAATATTGAGGAAGTATTGGAACAGATCGTGACAAAGATACCGGCACCACAGGGCGATGCAGATGCACCACTCAAAGCATTGATTTTTGACAGCTTATATGATGCGTACAAGGGCGTTATCATTTTCTGCCGTGTATTTGATGGTACGGTGAAAAAGGGAACGAATATCCGTATGATGGCAACTAAGGCGGAAGCAGAGGTTGTACAGGTTGGAATTTTTGGGGCCGGACAGTTTATCCCATGTGATGAGCTTTCTGCCGGTATGGTTGGATATATTACTGCCAGCCTGAAAAATGTAAAGGATACGACAGTCGGTGATACTGTTACCGATGCGGACAACCCATGTACAGAGGCACTTCCGGGTTACAAGAAGGTAAATCCGATGGTTTACTGTGGACTGTATCCGGCAGATGGAGCGAAATATCCGGATTTGAGAGACGCGCTTGAGAAGTTGCAGTTAAATGATGCATCGTTAAGCTATGAGCCGGAAACATCGATTGCACTTGGTTTTGGATTCCGTTGTGGATTCCTTGGACTGCTGCATCTCGAGATTATACAGGAGCGTTTAGAGCGCGAATATAATCTGGATCTGGTGACAACAGCACCGGGTGTTATCTACCGTGTTCATAAGACAGACGGCGAGGTGATGGAGCTGACGAATCCATCGAACCTGCCGGATCCTTCCACGATCGAATATATGGAGGAGCCATTTGTCAGTGCAGAGATCATGGTGACAACAGAATATGTCGGTGCGATCATGCAGCTTTGTCAGGAACGACGCGGTGTCTACAAGAGTATGGAATATATGGAGACGACACGTGCGCTCTTAAAATACGATCTGCCACTGAATGAGATCATCTACGATTTCTTTGATGCGTTAAAGTCCAGATCGCGAGGATATGCATCATTTGACTATGAGATGAAGGGCTATGTGCGGTCTGATCTTGTGAAATTGGATATTCTGATCAACAAAGAAGAAGTCGATGCACTTTCCTTTATCCTGCACAAGGATACTGCCTATGAGCGTGGCAGAAAGATGTGTGAGAAGTTAAAAGAGGAGATTCCGAGACAGCTCTTTGAGATTCCGATTCAGGCAGCCATCGGTTCCAAGGTTATTGCCAGAGAGACGGTCAAGGCGATGCGTAAGGACGTGCTTGCAAAATGCTACGGTGGAGATATCTCGCGTAAGAGAAAGCTCTTGGAGAAGCAGAAGGAAGGAAAAAAGCGTATGCGTCAGGTCGGAAATGTAGAGATTCCACAGAAGGCGTTTATGAGTGTACTGAAGTTAGATGAGGAGTAGGAAAACGAATGAAAAAATATGTGAGCTTATATGTTCATATACCGTTTTGCGTCGTAAAATGCAAATACTGTGATTTCCTGTCGTTTGATGGGGAGAGTTATGGAACGATGCTTCGCTATGTCGATTGCCTGTGTCAGGAAATCAAGATGTATGCACCAATCGTTGCAGACTACGGGGTGCGCAGTATCTTTATCGGTGGAGGAACACCATCCCTGTTAGATGAATCTTTGATTACAAATATCATGGCATTTATCCGCAGGTATTTCCATGTGGAGAAGAATGCCGAGGTAACGATCGAGGCAAACCCGGGAACGCTGCGCCATCAGAAGTTAAACGGCTACAAGGCGGCGGGAATCAACCGGCTCAGCATCGGATTACAGTCCTGCGATGATGATATGTTAAGGAAACTGGGAAGAATTCATAATTTTGACCAGTTTGTGGCAAGTTACAATGCGGCGAGACGCGCGGGATTCCAGAATATTAACATTGACATTATGTCCGGGCTTCCGGGGCAGACGATTCATACCTATGTCGATACATTGTCCCGTGTAATCGAGTTTGGACCGGAGCATATATCTGCATATTCCTTAAGTATCGAGGAGGGCACGCCGTTTGCAAAAGATCCGCAGATTCTAAGCGAACTGCCACCGGAGATGGTGGATCGCCGGATGTATGAGATTACAAAGCAGCTTCTGGCAGCACATGGCTATGACCGTTATGAGTTTTCGAATTATGCAAAGCCGGGATATGAGTGTAAACATAATATGGTTTACTGGACGGGCGGCGAGTATATCGGCTTTGGTATCGGTGCATCTTCGTATTTCCAGGGGAAACGGTTCAATAACATGCGCGATATCTTCCAATATATCGAGCTGATGGAGAACCTGTCCGACAAGTTTGTTGAGACAGATAATATGGAGCTTCTATATAATGATACCACGCGGGCGCTCCGTGAGAATGTGACGAATATTTATATAGACGCGCGGATGGAGGAATTTATGTTCCTTGGTCTACGGATGACCTGCGGCGTGAGCCGGGAGGACTTCAAGGAACGCTTCAATAAAGATATCTATGAGGTATATGGAAGCGTCCTGAATAAATATATAGGAGAAGGCTTCATGGCAAGCGAAGGAGACCGGATCTATCTGACGGATGCCGGGATTGATGTCAGCAATGTGATCTTAGCGGATTTCCTGTTGAATTCCTGATTATATTCGATTACAGGTGTGCAGAATTTTGACCGCAATAAAAAAGAAACGATTTTCAACTCGAAAATCGTTTCTTTTTTGCTGCTTTAGTTATTATCGTTTTCTTCCATGTTCTTTCTTGCCGTTGCAAGCATCAGCTTGATACGGTTTACCTGGTTGACTTCGGAAGCCCCCGGATCATAGTCAATCGCAACGATGTTGGCATCCGGATAAGCGTGACGCAGGGATTTGATAACACCCTTGCCGACGATGTGGTTTGGCAGACAGGCAAATGGCTGACAGCATACAATATTGCTGGTACCACTCTTGATCAGCTCGACCATCTCACCGGTCAGGAACCATCCTTCACCAGTCTGGTTACCGATGGATACGATCGGACGGGCATATTCTGCCAGTGTCTTGATATGCACTGGTGGATGGAACCGCTTACTCTTCTTTAAGGCACTGACTACCGGGTGGCGCAGTGCTTCGAGTGCTGCGATACCAATGTTTGCATTTCGTGCAGACTTCTTTGTCTTGCCAAGATATTCATATTTGTAATTGTTGTTGTAGAAGCAGTACTGGAAGAAGTCAAGGAAGTCAGGCATAACTGCTTCGGCGCCTTCTGCCTCTAAAAGCTCTACCAAGTGGTTGTTGGCAGATGGAAGGAACTTAACAAGGATTTCTCCAACGATACCAACACGTGGCTTCTTCACATCCTCGTTCAAAGGAATGTTGTCGAAGTCTTTGACAATATCATGTACCAGTTTGTTAAAGCCACGACCATTATTCTCCATACAACGGATAGCCGCATGCTCCCATTTGCGGTGCAGCTTGTTGACAGAGCCTTTGACTTTCTCGTATGGACGTGTATGGTAGACAACCCGCATAAACAGATCGCCGATGGCAAGTGCCTGCATCGCGCATTTGACGGTCTTCATATTCCATACAAAACCGGAGTTTGTCTCAAAGCCCTGAACGGAGAGCGCAATAACCGGTATCTGTGGATAGCCTGCCTTGGCAAGTGCACGACGGATAAAACCAACGTAGTTCGTTGCACGACAGCCACCACCGGTCTGTGTCATGACAAGTGCTAATTTGTTAATATCGTATTTGCCGGATAAGATCGCATGCATCATCTGACCGACAACGATCACAGATGGATAACATGCATCGTTATTTACATATTTCAGACCTGTGTCGATGACTTCCTTATTTGCATCCGGAAGAATTTCAATATTTAATCCCATATGCCGCATCGCCGGTGCCAATACATTGAAATGGATTGGGGAGAGCTGTGGAACCAATACGGTATAATCCTTCATGTCCGTTGTAAATTCAATACGGTTGTAATTGCTTGGCATCGGACATGGTGTGAAGTTATGCTTTTTTCTGACATTAACTGCACTGATCAGGGAACGGATACGGATACGTGCCGCACCTAAGTTACTGACCTCGTCAATTTTTAATACTGTGTAGATCTTGCCGGAGCTTGTCAGGATATCGTTGACACAGTCCGTCGTAACAGCATCCAGTCCACAGCCAAACGAGTTCAACTGGATCAGCTCCAGATTCTTGCTGGACTTGACATAGTTTGCTGCCTTGTACAGACGGGAGTGATACATCCACTGGTCAGATACAATCAAAGGACGTTCCACCTCAGCAAGGTGTGAGACAGAATCTTCAGTAAGTACGGCGATATCGTAGGAGTTGATCAGCTCTGGAAGACCGTGGTTGATCTCTGGATCCAGGTGATATGGACGACCGGCAAGCACGATACCGAGTTTATCGGTCTTCTCCAGATAGGCAATTGTCTCTTCCCCCTTCTTCTGGATATCTGCTTTGACAGCATCTGCCTCTGCATAAGCAGCTTCAACCGCTTCGCTGATTTCTTCCTTTGTGACATTTGTATATTTTGAAAATTCACGCAACAGGCGATCCTTCAATGCCTCTTTGTTATCGAGGGCAAGGAACGGACGGATGTAAGTGACATCCGGTGCGGAAACTTCTTCCATATTGTTCTTGATATTTTCTGCGTAGCTCGTTACGATCGGGCAGTTGTAGTGATTGTTTGCATCCGGTGTCTCGTTTCGCTCGTAAGGAATACAAGGATAGAAGATCGTCTTGATTCCCTGTTTTAACAGCCACATAACATGACCATGCGAGATCTTTGCCGGATAACATTCTGACTCACTTGGAATAGACTCGATACCAAGGGTATAGATATCTCTCGATGACTTCGGAGAGAGCAGTACCCGGTAGCCAAGCCTGGTCAGGAACGTAAACCAGAACGGATAGTTCTCATACATGTTCAGGACACGTGGAATACCGATGACACCACGATATGCTTCGCTTTCGGTCAGCGGCTCGTAGGAGAATAAACGGTTGAATTTGTATTCAAATAAGTTTGGCATGTTGTGCTGGTTCTTCTTCAATCCAAGACCACGCTCACAACGGTTACCTGTGATGAACTGTCTGCCGCCTGTAAAACGATTGATCGTAAGGAGACAATTGTTCGTACATCCTTTACAACGTGCCATCTTTGTCTCGTAAGTCAGTGCTTCCATTGCCTCCTTGGAGAGCATGGTTGTCTGGTCACCTTCCTCGTAACGGTCTCTGGCAATCAGAGCAGCACCGAAAGCACCCATGATACCGGCGATATCCGGACGGATGGCTTCTCTGCCGGAGATAAGCTCGAAACTTCGAAGAACCGCGTCGTTATAGAAGGTTCCACCCTGTACGACGATATTCTTACCGAGAGACTTCGGATCGGTCAGCTTGATAACCTTCAAAAGGGCGTTTTTGATAACAGAGTAGGCAAGACCGGCTGAGATATCTGCAACGCTTGCACCTTCCTTCTGTGCCTGCTTCACCTTGGAATTCATAAATACCGTACAACGGCTTCCGAGATCGATCGGGCTTTCTGCAAAAAGTGCGATCTTTGCGAAATCTTTTACATCGTAATTCAACGACTTGGCAAATGTCTCGATGAAAGAGCCACAGCCGGAGGAACATGCTTCGTTCAGCATGACATTGTCGACGACTTCATTTTTGATCTTGATACATTTCATATCCTGACCACCGATATCCAGGATACAGTCCACGTCTGGATCAAAGAATGCAGCGGCAGTGTAGTGGGCGATCGTTTCTACCTCGCCATAGTCAAGCATGAGGGCAGACTTAATTAAGGCTTCTCCATATCCGGTAGAGCAGCCTGCAACAATCTCCACGCCCTCTGGGAGCTTTGTATAGATATCCTTCATGGCACGCAGGGTTGTACGAAGCGGACTGCCATCATTGCTGCTGTAAAAATCATAGAGCAGACTGCCGTCTTCGGCAACCAATGCAACTTTTGTTGTTGTGGAACCGGCGTCGACACCAAGGAAACATTTTCCCTTGTAGGTGGCAAGGTCGGAACGTAATACTTTATTTTTCTCCTGCTTTTTGATGAAGGCGTCGTAGTCTTCCTGTGATGCAAAAAGCGGTGGAAGACGGTCGACGTCTACAGCAATCTTAAGATCGGCTGTGAGTTTTCCACTGATCTCATCCAATGTATAGTGTGTCTCTTCCTTTGCCTGAAGTGCTGCACCGACAGCCGCAAACAGATGCGAATGCCCTGGTGCGATAATATGCTCCGGCGTCAGATTCAGTGTCCGCACGAACGCTTCCTTGAGCTGGTCGAGGAAGTGGAGAGGACCACCTAAAAATGCGACATTTCCTTTGATTGGCTTACCACAGGCAAGTCCACTGATCGTCTGGTTAACAACCGCCTGAAAGATAGATGCTGCAAGGTTTGGCTTTGTTGCACCTTCATTGATGAGCGGCTGGATATCGGTCTTTGCGAATACACCACAACGTGCTGCAATCGGGTAGATCGTATCATAGTCCTTCGCGTATGTATTCAGGCCGGAAGCGTCTGTCTGCAGCAGCGTTGCCATCTGGTCGATAAAGGAGCCTGTGCCGCCGGCACATACACCATTCATTCGCTGTTCCACACCATTTGTAAAATAGATAATCTTGGCATCCTCGCCGCCAAGCTCGATAGCTACATCTGTCTGTGGTGCATAGTCTGTCAATGCCTCGGATACACAAACGACCTCCTGTTCAAAAGGTATGTCGATGACCTGTGCCAGTGCAAGTCCACCGGAACCTGTGATCGTAGGAGCAACCTCAACATTTCCAAGCTCCTTGCTGGCGTGCTCTACAAGCTCCTTTAGGGTCTCTTTGATATTCGCAAAATGACGCTTGTATTCCGAAAATAATATGTTATGTTCTTCGTCGATCACAGCAACCTTCACAGTTGTTGATCCAATATCGATTCCTAATTTCTTCATGTAATGCTTACCTCTTTTTACTATTTTCACTATTTACATTCTTGCAATTTTCGACATCTGACATTATATAAGAATGAATCATGAATTTCAACAGGAAAATATGAACATTTTCTACCTATAAAGAATAAAATAATCAGAAATGAGTATGGAGATATGCGGTATGGAGCATGAATGCAAGGGAACAGTACACAAAGTCGTTGCCGGGGATACGCTATACAAATTGTCAAAACTGTACGGTGTCCGCCTGATTGATATCCTGAAAGAGAATCCATATGTCAATGTCTACAACCTGCAGCCGGGGGATGAGATATGTATTCCAACGGAAGTGTACGAGGAAGAGGAACGTCGTTATTATACAGCAAAGGTCGGTGAGACACTTGGAAGCTTAGTGAACGAATTTGATACCGATATTGCAGATCTGGTGCAGTATAACCGGGAGCTTTACGATCTGCGTGTACCGCTTGGAACGATCATCCGGATCCCGCCAGAGAAAGAAAAACAGTCAATAGGAACAGATTGGTGAAAATGGGATAGAAGTGTATGAGAAAAGTGATTGCCACAGACGGAGAATCCGTGTGTGGCGATTGCTTTTTTTATGTATATAGGGTATAATGAAGCACGCTGATGCGTGCGTAGGTCATCACGCGTACGCGTGGTGACATGTTATAATATCGAATTGATATGCAAAGTGAAAGTGAGGATAATTTAATTTGAGTTTTTTTGCGAAGTTAGAGAAAAAATTTGGTAAATTTGCAATTCGAAATCTCCCGATCAAAATTGCAGTTGTGATGGCTATCTCGTATGTTTTATGGGCGTTTGTTCCGACGTTTGCGTACAAGCTTGTTTTTTCACCGTATGAGATCATGGTACAGCATCAGTTCTGGAGATTGTTCACATGGGTATTTTCACCACCGGGAGACCTGAATCTGATTAGTATTCTGATGATATTCTGTCTGATTTTGTTTGGACAGCAGATTGAACAGGCGATGGGAACATTTATGTTTAACCTCTATATATTTGGTACATGGTTCTGGAATACAGTGATCATGCTTGGCATCAGTATTTATTTTTACGCATCCGGTTCGATTCTTGGCATGCTTGATATGGGTATCTTTGCAATGTATTACTTTGATTATGGATTGTTCTTAGCATTTGCACTGATGTATTCGGATGCAAGAGTGTTGTTTATGTTTTTCCTTCCAATCCGTGCTGTCTGGATCGCAGTCATAGATATGGGACTGATGGCAGTGGAATTTATGCGGACAACCACGTTGAATCGGGGGTCCATCATTGCATATCTGGTGAATTTCTTCATCTTTTACCTGATCATGGGACGGGGTGTCGGCATGCGAAGCTCGAACAGCAAAGCGGCAGCCAGACGAAGGAAACGGGATTACGACCGTCGTGTGGAGAATCTGTCCCGTCAGGTAAATGGAGAGGCGGACCGTCGGCACAAGGCACAACAGATGGGATATCCATCAAACATTACGAAGCACAAATGTGCAATCTGTGGAAGAACGGAGCGGGATGGCGATGATCTGGAGTTCCGGTTCTGCTCAAAATGTAACGGAAATTATGAGTATTGCAACGAGCATTTATTTACGCATGAACACGTGAAATAGGAGCCAGCCATATGTGCGGAGCGCATATTTAGGATGCTGGCGACGACATGCCGCCGAGCGGATGCGAGGGGGCGTTACCCGAGAGCCAGCCATATGTGCGGAGCGCATATTCAGGATGCTGGCGACGACATGCCGCCGAGCGGATGCGAGGGGGCGTTACCGATAAAAAGGAGACTGAAACGATGATAGCAACATGTAAGAAATTAGTGACAGATATACAGAGAGACAAAGACTTGGACAAGAAGCTTCCGGAATATGCAGAACTGCTGAACAGACAGTATAACTGTTATGCAACCGTAAAGGGAAGCATGAATTATTATACGATGAAGGAAGTGTGTGATGAACAGGACGATAAGAACATGGATGTCTGCAAATATTTTGCACTTCTGACCGGATTGTTAGACCGTCATCTGGTTAAGCGTGAGGCAGTGGATGAAGATTCCATGGAAGCAATCGCACAGCTTCGAAGTAATGTAGAATATAAGATGCATATTCTGACAGCCTATACGGATGCATATGAGATCTATGAATATGTGTTAAACCGTGTGGAGGCAGCCGTGCGAGATGAGGTGGCACTGGTCGATGCAAAAGGACTTTCTGAGAAGATGTTTGCCTATGTATTTGCGGAGAATGATACGGTTGTTATAAACAGCAAATTACAGCTTCTGATGGCACAGCTTCCGGTACGTATGACGAAGAACAAGTTCTACGATATCATCAATTCGACACTGAACATCTACGAGGAGGGTGAGACAACCTCTGTGGATGAATTTGTCGATATGCTGCGCAGTGCAGTGCTTTTGAAGAAGCCAAAGGGCTTTGAAACGGAATATCCATTTTTATATCATGTGTATACAGATCTTGCAGAGACTGATTATGCAGCACTTACATTGCCGGAGTTTGAGAATCTGACAAAGCGTCTGAATCAGGCTGCAACGATCATTAACAACGAAGTGTCTGCATATATGCTGCTGCAGGAAGTCATCAATGATATCTATACAATTCTTCTAACGATTGATGCAGCATATGAGAAGAACAAGGAAGATGTGCCGGGCTATGCGGCAGCGCTACGGATTATCAAGGCATGTGTAAAGGCTGAGACGATCGATCAGTTGCCGGATGAGGTGATGGATGAGTTCTTCACGATTGAGGGTGTGCAGGAGCGTGTATATGAATCAATCGTAATTTTAGAAACTGTTTTGGATGAGATCCGGGTTGGAAAAGCAGAACAGATTGAAACACTTGCGCTGACAGAGGCATTTGACCGTCTGGACAAAGTGAGCAAGCTGCTTTCTACAAGCTTGTTTATTGATCTCGATAAGGTATCTGGAAAGGCAGAAACCGCAGATCATGCGTATATTACTGCGAAGAAGGAAGCACTTGTAAAGGAGCTTGCTGAGTTGTTTGCAGGTGTGAAGAAACCGGTTTACCGCAGTATGATGTGTAAGCTTCTGGCAGCCATGCCAATCTTCATGAACACACAGCAGGAGATCCGGGATTATTTTGATTATGTAATTGAGAATTGTAAGGATGACAGCGAACTTATGGCATGTAATAAGCTGATTTCAGAGATGATAGAGGAGTAATCGTGATTTTTGCTGATAAATGTTATACATACAATCTCACAGAGCGGAAGCAGGCAAGAATAAAAAAACGGATCAAAAGACATAAGACTGCCCGGAATCTGTATGTGATCGTGTTGCCGTTATTGCAGGATGGATTGTTGGAGATTTATCCATATAATCAGTTGTTACAGAAGCCGTATAGGAAGATGGATTCTCAGATACGGGTTGTCGGCTTTGCAAGAGGTAAAGAAATGGTAGAACAGCTTGTTGTACAGATCATACAGGATATGTATGATGAAACTGGGGAAGAATGGAAGGTAGAAGATTTTTTCTTTTGATTGAAAAAGAAGAAACACAGGTAGGAGTAGGGTAAGGAATGCTGCATGTATTGTTGCTTATTTTGAAAATAATCGGATGGATCCTTCTTGGCATCATAGGATTGCTTCTCTTGCTTGTGTTGTTGATTTTATTCTGTCCGATCCGGTATCAGGCAGATATCTCGTATCAGGGAGGAAAGACATTACGGGCAAAGGCAAAGATGCGGTACCTGATCGTAAGTGTCCGGGTGCTGTATGACCAGAGCCGGGAGAAGGATAAACTCGAACAGGAGATCCGGGTGCTCTGGTTCCGGCTTGGAAAGAAGAAAGCGGAAGCTGCGGAGCATGAAGCCGAGCATCTCGCTGACGAGGGATTCGATGATGCATGGGATGATAGCGATATGGATGAGTACGAGGATGAAATCTGCGAGGATCCAGTGCAATCACAGAAAAACACAGAAAAGGCACCGAAAAAAACAATAGATGTGTCCGATAAAATGATCAAGGCAGGCGATAACGTTACAAAAATACCTACGATACCGCTTCCAGGGACAGATACAACAGAGGAGACCGGATCCGGGACAGAGAAAGAATCCATGGAGGGATCAGAGGATGAATCAGAGCATGATATCTTTGATCTGGATGAACCAGATGATCTTCCAAAAGAAGAAAAGAAGCGATCGGGCAGATTGAAGATATTGTGCCATAAGGTGTGGGAGAACATTAAGAAGATCTGGACATTTGTGATAAATCACACACCGGGTAAGGTCGCGGAGCGTGTGACCGGCAAGATTGAGAAAAAGACGGCGACGGCAAAGAAAAAAATCCGACGGCTGCAGAATTTCTGGAATTTGTCGTGTACGGTAAAGACGCGCGAGTATTTGAAAAAATACATTCCGCGGACGTTGAAGCATATATTGCCGCGTAAGGTAAAGGGGTATGTGCATTACGGCATGGATGAGCCATACAAGACCGGACAGGTGACCGGGTATTTGAGCTTATTGCCGTTTGTATATCAAAAAGGGCTGTCGATGCAGCCAGATTTTGAAAAGAAGGTATTAGAAATGGATGTGAAGCTGAAAGGCAGAATCCAGCTTGGTTACCTGCTCCGAATCGTATTAAACAGAAATATATGGCGGACAATCAAGACCGCAAAGAAAGTAATGAATCAGTAAGGATAATATAGGAAAATGGAGGTAATAGGAAATGGCAAATGATTTTAATCAGACAGTTGGTTCTTTATTTCATGGAATGGATTCTCTGCTTACAACGAAGACGGTTGTCGGCGAGCCAACGAAGGTAGGCGATACAATTATTTTACCGTTGGTGGATGTGAATTTCGGTGTAGCTGCCGGTGCATTTGGCAAAAACGGCGGTTCCAACTCTGCCGGAGGAGGAATGGGAGGTAAGATGTCTCCAACTGCGGTACTTGTGATCCAGAACGGACATGCGAAGATGATTCCGGTCAAGCAGGGTGACACGGTAAGCAAGGTAATCGATATGATTCCAGAGGTTGTCGATAAGATTGCAACAGCCATGGGCAAGAAAGCAGATGTGGATATTGACAGCCCGGAGGTCAAAGAAGCCATCGAACACGCAAGTGAGAACAACTAGGATTTGATGTGAAATTACGTCTTTTCGGACTGTTTGCTTCATAGTATGTAATAGAGCAAAAACGAGGAAGAGGCGGCGTTGAAGGCATTATTTGGGTATTCGATTTTATTTATGGCGATTGGCATGATACTTTCGTATTTTGTCAGTGGTTTTTGTGAGTTTGTTTTAGTGACGGCAATGCTAATCCTGGCGTATGTATTGCTGTGTTTCGATTGTTAACAGGAGGCGCAAGTGGCAGAAGAAAAACAGAAGGCGTTGATTGAACTTCTGAGAGGACATAAGGTATATTTACAGACACATAATTTTCCGGATCCGGATGCGATATCGAGTGCATTTGGCTTGAAGCGGTATCTGGAATATTATGGAATTACATCGACCATCTGTTATGTCGGAAGTATTGACCGATTTAATACGAGAAAGATGATGGATACGTTTGGAATCGAGATTTATTCGTATGATGATATTCCGGACATGCAGGCAGAGGACTATATTGTGCATGTCGACTGCCAAAAACCGAATGCTAATACGGCAGACCTGCCGGGCGATGAGGTGGCGTGTGTTGACCATCATCCAATTTTTGTAAAGACAGAGGATTACAAGTATGAGGATATCCGGATTGTCGGTGCCTGTGCGAGTATTGTTGCATCATATTTTCAGACAAGCGGTGTTCCAATTGATGAGGATGTGGCAACGGCACTTGCCTATGGAATCAAGATGGATACGGCGGATTTTGTGCGAGGAACAACCGCGTTTGATATGGATATGATGGCATACCTGTTCAATTATATCAGTACGGAAAAGCTGAACAGTATGTACAATTCCACGATAGAATTTCAGGACTTAAAAGCGTATGGTGCGGCAATCGAGCATATTGAGGTGTTCGATTATGTTGGATTTACTTACATACCGTTTGAGTGTCCGAGTTCTTTGGTTGCGATTATATCGGATTTTATCTTGTCATTGGATGTGGTGAATGTAGCAGTTGTATACTCCGTCAATTCAGATGGCATTAAGTTCTCTGTGCGTAGTGAGCGGGCAGATGTCGATGCCGGAAAACTGATCTATCAGGCGTTGGATGGAATTGGCTCCGGTGGTGGACATGCTGCGATGGCAGGTGGATTTGTCAGCCATGAGGCACTCGATAAAATCGGACGAGACTATGACCGGAAATTAAAAGAATTATTTATGAATGCGATTCGTAAGAATAGGGGTGTGTAACATGAACGGGAGTACAGATATGAGTATGGAGCTTCTGATGAACTCCGATAACCCGGAAAAAGTGCTGCAGACGATGCAGCCATTTATAGAGTTGATGATGCACTATGAGTGTGCACTGATGGAGATTGAGACAAAGCTGAAGGTGTTAAATACCGAGTTTGCATCACAGTATAATCGAAATCCGTTTGAGTCGATCCGATGCAGATTGAAAAAACCGCTCAGCATCGTGGAGAAGATGAAACGGAAAGGACTTGAGATCTCGATTGAGAATATCGAGGAGAATCTGACTGATATTGCAGGTGTGCGTGTAATCTGCTCCTTCCCGGAGGATATTTATACGGTATCAGAGCTTTTGACAAAGCAGGATGATATCCGGGTTGTGTGTGTGAAGGATTACATACGAAATCCAAAGCCAAATGGATATCGCAGTCTGCATCTGATTGTGGAGATTCCGATTTTCTTGTCAAATGAGAAAAAATATATGAAGGTCGAGGTGCAGTTTCGAACAATCGCGATGGATTTCTGGGCGAGTCTTGATCATAAACTCAAGTATAAGAAGGACAATCTGAAACATCCTGAGATCATTGCGAAGGAATTGAAGAAATGTGCAGATACGATTACAGCGATGGATTATAAGATGCAGGAGATCCGGAGTCTGCTGGAATAATAGAGTGATTGTAATTTGAATTATCAAATTGATGCAAACAGAACAGGAGGCAGAAACAATGGCAAAACAGGTTTGGAAACCGGGAAATATGTTATATCCAGTACCGGCGGTTATGGTGACAACCGGTGATGGAAATGGAACAGATGATATTATCACGATCGCATGGACAGGAACCGTCAATTCTGATCCACCGATGGTATCGATCTCTGTACGAAAGTCAAGATATTCGCACGAACTGCTCACGAAAAACGGAGAGTTTGTCATCAATTTAGTGACGAAGGATCTGTGCTATGCGATGGACTATTGTGGCGTGAAATCGGGCAGAGATGTAGATAAATTCGCGGAGATGAAGATGACGAAGGGCAAGGCACAGACAGTGTCGGTACCTGTCATTGAAGAAAGCCCGGTCAATATTGAGTGTAAGGTCACACAGGTAATTGAGCTTGGCTCCCATGATATGTTCTTAGCTGAGGTAACAGCCGTACTTGCGGATGAGAAATATATGGATGAGACAGGAAAGTTTGACCTGAATAAGACAGATTTGATTGCATATTCCCACGGACAGTATTTTACGCTTGGTGATTATGTTGGCAAATTCGGATACAGTGTACAGAAAAAGAAATAAGTATTGATAAATAGTGGTACCTATCATAGAAAAGAACATTTGCAACGTTCACAAAAGTTTCAGACTTTGTTCGTTGACAGATGT
>ERZ808240.3499-NODE-3499-length-15191-cov-3.473243_pt1 | contig 15191 bp, 14 predicted proteins | sample MGYA00521084_ERZ808240 | MGnify/ENA primary metagenome ERZ808240 (study PRJEB31516, sample SAMN03275571) | gut metagenome | biome: mammalia-associated habitat; material: feces | host: Papio cynocephalus | place: Kenya | collected 2012-08-06 ... | reverse complement strand
GACTGTTACTAATAGGTCGAGGGCATAACCAAGTAAGGTGGATAGGTAAGATGTTAAAAAGTTTCTTATATGCAGTTTTAAAGGTATATGTACCTGATATTCCTCGATAGCTCAGTGGTAGAGCATTCGGCTGTTAACCGAAGGGTCGTAGGTTCGAACCCTACTCGGGGAGCTCATTAACCTGTAAGTGTTAAGCTTACAGGTTTTTTGTGTTCTACAATTTTTCTTTTACATAGAGGGAGATTCCCAATATATGAATTATCAACCCAAAAGAAACAGAAAATGAATATGATATAATAGAAAGAAAACTCATATAAAAGACAGATAATTCATCTGTAATGATATTCAATTTCAGTTATAATGAGAACAAAAATCAATAAAAGCGTTGAAATGAGCAATAATTATCAATAAGGAAAAAGATGTGGAAATATAAAAATTAATGCGTTACAATTTAATGAACCTGAGGTATGATAATATAGTAAAGCATTAGCACACTGTATATCACATACACTAAGCATAATTATAAAAACAAAAAAGAAAGGCAGGAAACGAAAGATGGCAAACATTTTAAAAGGATTAAAAAAGGTAGATGGAAAGAAGACAGGAATTTTCGCAGCAGGAGTTTTATTTGGAACAGCAGGAATTAAAGTACTGTCCAGCAAAGATGCTAAGAAATTATACACAAACTGCACAGCAGCAGTTTTAAGAGCAAAAGAGTGTGTGCTTAAGACAGCAGCTACGATTCAGGAGAATGCTGAGGATGTATACGCAGAGGCTCAGCAGATCAATGAAGACAGAGCTGCAAAGGAAGAGCAGGAGTATGCAGAGGCTCAGGCAGCTGCAGAAGCAGAAGAAGCAGCAGAGACAGCTGACGAGACAGATTTTGCAGAGGAAACAGCAGAATAAACAGCAGAATATTCTATAGAAGTAATTATAGAAGCAATATAGAAGCAAATTTTGAAAAAGTCAGGACACCTGCGGTTACAACTGCAGGTGTTTTAAAAAGTTATATATTATTCACTGCAAAAAAAGCAGGGAAAGAAGGAAAAACATAAATGAAATTTGTAATCAAGCATGAGATAAAGGGCAGAATCCGTGCCCATGCCGTACAGTACAGAATGACATTTGAGCAGGCAGACCGGATGCAGTATTATCTGGAGTCCCAGGATATGATTACATCTGCAAAGGTACAGAATCGTACGGGAGATTTCACAGTCTGCTATAAAGGTAACAGAGAAGAAGTAATCGAGCTTCTTCAGAAATTTCGCTACGAAGAAGTCGATATGCCGGAAAATTATGCACAGCATTCCGGCAGGGCATTGAATCAGGAATATTGGGACAAGTTAGTAGAAAAAGTAATTTTCCATTATGGAAATAAATTATTTTTACCATATCCAATCAGAAGCTGTATTACTGCAGTAAAATCCGTGAAATATATTTGGCTGGGTGTGCGTACATTAGCAAAATGTAAAATTGAAGTTCCGGTACTGGATGCGACTGCAATCGGTGTATCTATGTTCCGTGGCGATATCGGAACTGCAAGCTCCGTCATGTTCTTGCTTGGAATCGGCGAGATTCTGGAAGAGTGGACACACAAGAAGTCTGTTGGAGACTTGGCAAGAAGCATGTCACTGAATATCAGCAAAGTATGGCTTGTCAGTGACGGACAGGAAGTATTAGTACCATTTTCATCTGTACAAAGCGGTGACCATGTACGAATCCATATGGGAAATGTCATCCCATTTGACGGAACAGTCATAGAAGGTGAGGCAATGGTCAACCAGGCTTCCCTGACTGGCGAATCTGTAGCAGTACGTAAGATAGAAAATGGAGAAGTTTACGCCGGAACAGTTGTAGAAGAAGGCGAACTTACAATACGGGTAAGAGAAGCAAACGGATCTAGCAAATTTGAAAAGATCGTGACTATGATCGAAGAGTCCGAGAAGCTAAAATCCGGACTGGAGAGCAAAGCAGAACATTTGGCAGATAAACTTGTGCCATACACACTGGCAGGAACAGGACTGACTTATCTGCTCACAAGAAATACAACAAAAGCACTTGCAGTATTGATGGTAGATTTCTCCTGTGCACTGAAGCTTGCAATGCCAATTTCCGTATTGTCCGCAATCCGCGAGGCAAGCAACTACAATGTCACAGTCAAAGGCGGAAAATATCTGGAAGCCATGGCAGAAGCAGACACCATCGTATTTGACAAAACAGGAACATTGACAAAAGCGCAGCCGACAGTAGTAGAGGTCGTACCATTCTGTGATAAATCACCAGATGATCTCTTAAGAGTAGGTGCCTGCCTGGAAGAACATTTTCCACATTCCATGGCAAAAGCAGTTGTAAATGCGGCAAAAGAAAAAGGACTCGTACACGAAGAATTCCACTCCAAAGTCGAGTATATCGTGGCACACGGCATTTCCTCAAAAATCAACGACAAAAAAGTCGTCGTAGGAAGTTATCACTTTGTATTCGAAGACGAACAGTGTACAGTCCCGGAAGGAATGGAAGAAAAATTCGAAGCACTGCCATCCGAATACTCACATTTGTACATGGCAATCGAAGGAAAACTGGCAGCCGTCATCTGCATCGAAGACCCGCTGAGAGAAGAAGCGCCACAGATCATCAAAGACCTGAAAGCGGCAGGCATCAGCAAAGTCGTCATGATGACCGGCGACAGCGACCGCACCGCAAAAGCAATCGCCAAGCGCGTAGGCGTAGACGTATATTACTCCGAAGTATTGCCGGAAGACAAAGCAAACTTCGTCGAGCAGGAAAAAGCAGCCGGACGAAAAGTCATCATGATCGGCGACGGAATCAACGACTCGCCGGCACTGTCCGCAGCAGACATCGGAATTGCCATCAGCGACGGCGCAGAAATCGCCCGTGAAATCGCAGACGTGACCATGAGCGGAGAAGACTTAAGCGAGATCGTAACACTGAAGCTAATCAGTAATCAATTAATGAAGCGGATTCATAAGAATTATCGCAACATCGTAGGATTCAACACCGCCCTCATCATACTCGGCGTAACCGGAATCCTCCAGCCGACCGTGTCCGCACTGCTCCATAACACTTCAACACTGTATATCAGCCTGAAGAGCATGGAGAACCTGTTAGAGGAAGAAAAAGAAGTAGAGAATATATAAGTAGAAGAAAGCGCAAATCGAGAAAAGATTTGCGCTTTCTTTGCATATAAAGATAGTGTTAAGAACAAATTGTGTAAAAAACTCTCAACAATTCAAAAAGGGACAGGTAAGAAAGTTAAAAAAGGCGGAAAATAAGGAAAGCAAAAATGTGCACAATTCAAAAGGGACAGGTAGAAATCCATTTGGGGACGGGGTTTTTTTGAAAAAACCCCGTCCCCAAATGGAAATAGTCACCTTTTGTCTATTGTAAATTATGTCGAAATATGGTACGATTAGTCAGTGATAAGGGAAGTAGGGGATAAGGACTAATTAAATACTATTTTTGTGATGCAGAAGTAGTTATGACGCATGATGAGAAAACCCTCCATATCCGAGAATACAATTGAAGATTGTCGGAGTGGGTGGGATTTTTTTATATAATAGAAAATATGTACAGGAGTAGCGATGAAGAAGATAGACATGCACTGCCACATACTACCTGGCATAGATGATGGATCTGCGAATCCAAAGGAAACTTTGACAATGCTTCGTATGGCAATCAATCAGGAATTCGTCGGTATGATTGTGACTCCGCACGGTTCGGTGCAGAATGCATCGGTGGAACGTGTGCAGGAGATTCGCACCTTATGTAAGAAATTTCGGATTCAGGCATACCAGCGGCTGGGAATCCGCCTTCCGGTATTCCCGGGGCAGGAGATTATGTACTCGGTAGATACAAGGCAGTTACTTAAGGAAGGAAAGCTTCTCACGCTGGCAGATAGCAGATATGTGCTTTTGGAGTTCATGCCGGGAACGCCATATTCGAAGATCTATAGTGCGGTACGGCAGATGCAGTCTGCCGGATATATACCAATCTTAGCGCATGTGGAGCGCTATCACGTATTACGTGAAGAAGGCAGGCTTGATGAGCTGATTGAAGCAGGAGCCAGAATTCAGATGAATTATAGTTCTGTTGGTGGAAGCTGGAACAGCAATACAGCACAGTGGTGCAAGAAGCAATTGAAGAATAAGCGTGTGCATTATCTGGGAACAGATATGCACAACAGTGGTGAGCGAAGTCCGGAGACGGAGCATGCGGAAAAATGGATGCAGAAGAATCTGGACGAGGAATACATATGGGCACTGGTACAAGGCAATACAAGAAGACTTCTGGATGACCGTGGCTCGATGAAACCCCAATTAAAACCGCGACCGACCGCGGTGAAGACTGGAAAAAAGCCAAAGCCGCAACCGACCACGATGAAGACTGGAAAAAAGTCAAAACCGCGACCGACCGCGGTGAAGACTGGAAAAAAGCCAAAGCCGCAACCACCCCAACAAAAGACTGACAAAAAGGCTGTTAATAAGAAGAAATTGAAATAAAGGATAGAGTTAAATGGAACGAAAATATGAAAATGACGAGATGCAAATTGACTTAATAGAGATTTTCTATGTATTGAAGTCAAAGATACTGGCGATTTTAGGAGTCGGACTTTTGTTCGGCGTTCTTGCATGTGCTTATTCAGCATTTATGGTAAAGCCGGTCTATACATCAACTTCCATGGTGCTGGTTATGCCAAAAGAGGTATCATTAAGCTCAAGTCTCCAATTAGGATCACAGCTGACCAGTGATTATTCTGTATTGATTACAAGCCGCCCGGTTTTGAACGAGGTTGTAGATGAACTGGGACTGAACATAGATTACAAGGCATTGAAGGGTGCAGTTTCGATTAACAATCCATCCGGAACGCGTATCCTGCAATTATCTGTCCAGTATGGTGATGCCAAGAAAGCGAAAGAGATCGCGGACAAACTGGCAGAGGTGTCTTCGGAATATATCGGAGAGCAGATGGAGGTAACGCCGCCTAAGATTATTGAGAAAGGTGAGATTCCGACATCAAGATCGAATTCCGGTATGTCCAAGATGGCTATGATGGGAGTACTTGTCGGTATGGTGTTATGTGCCGGTGTTGTGATCCTGCAGTCACTTTTAGATGACACAATCAAGACAGAAGAGGATATTGAAAAATATCTGGGCTTATCTACACTTAGTGTAATCCCGGATAGAAAGGACTATATTAATGGATCAAGAAAGAAGTCAAAACGAGCAGATTCAGAACAGCGCAGCAGCAACTAACGGAACATTCAGAACCGGTGCTGCGCGGAATATACAGCCAAGAACTTCTGCAGGAAAGAAAGAGGGAAAGGCGAAACTTCGGGTGGAACTGACAGACCTCCGCAAAGAGAATTATTTCTATGAAGAAGCAATCAAGACACTTCGTACCAATATACAGTTTGCCGGAACGGATGTGAAGACAATTCTGGTGACAAGCAGCTTTCCTAATGAAGGAAAGAGTGACATTGTATTCCAACTCGCACGAGAGATGGGGAATGCCGGAAAGAAAACGTTGCTTCTGGATGCAGATATTCGTAAATCGGCCTTTATTCGCCGCTATGGAGTGGAGGGTGAAATCAAGGGCTTATCCCAGTACCTGAGCGGGCAGGTCCCGGTCAGAGAAGTATTATATGGAACAAATTACGCGAATCTGGATATGATTTTCGCAGGACCGGTAGCGCCGAATCCTTCTGAATTGTTAGAAGGGAAAATGTTTGCAAAACTTATGGGCGAACTAAAGCAGCGTTATGATTATGTGTTTGTTGATACGCCTCCCATGGCAAATGTGGTGGATGCCGCGATTGTCGGACGGGTGTGCGATGGGGCTGTCATCGTAATTGAAAGTGGAACGGTAGGATACCGTGCAGTACAGAAGACGAAGAAACAGTTGGAAAAAAGCGGCACACATATTATTGGAGCCGTGCTCAATAAAGTAGATATCAAGAAAGAAAAATATTATTCCTACTATAATTATGGAAAATATTACAAATCATACTAGTATAAAGGAACAGGTCGTAAAATCATGAGACGAAGAAAAGGAAATCCGAAAGTTAGAAATCTTGTGCTTTTACTTGCATGTGTAGCATTATTCCTGGTTCTTGTCGCATTTCTTATCATGAATCATCAGCAGGAAGCAAAGACATCGCAAGAGTTAAATAAGATGGCAACAGAACAGTTACAGTCAGAAAAATCGGAGAATGAAGGATCATGGACAGAAGATCAGAATCAGGCAGGAGACCAGAGCCAGGCAGACAATCAGAGCCAGACAGGCGACACAAGTCAGACAGACAATCAGGGTCAGGCAGACGCACAAAGCGGACAGGAATCATCACAGCAGTAGTTGCAGGTATCATGCTTCTTGGAATCGGTGGCATCTGGTACAAGGAACATCAGGACGCAAAGCAGCGGGAAAGTACGGAAACCTCTGCGGATGAGAATGACATCATCACATGGCAGGGAAAGAAATGGCGTTATAATAAGAATATCAGCAACTATCTGATGCTGGGAGTTGACAAAAGAGAACCGGTGGAGACACAAGTCGGAAGCACGGAAGCGGGACAGGCAGATACAATCTTTTTACTGTCCGTAAACCGTAAGACGGAAAAAGTAACATTGATTTCCGTGCCAAGAGATACGATGACAGAAGTAGAAAGTTACGATGTTCAGGGCAAAAGCCTTGGCAAATCGACAGATCATATCAGCCTCTCTTATGGATATGGAGATGGCGGACAGAAAAGCTGCAAACTGACACAGACAGCAGTATCGAATTTGATGTATGGACTGCCAATTCAAGGTTATCTGGCTTTGAACATGGATGGGATTTCGGTACTTACAAGTACAGTGGGGGGAGTGACAGTCACTGTCCCTGACGACAGTCTGGAAGCTTCTTATCCCGAATTTACGGAAGGTGCAGAAGTTACACTGACAGCAGAAAACACTGAGACATTTGTAAGAGCAAGAGATGTAAATGTCAGCCAGAGCGCCATGAATCGTATGGCAAGACAACAAGTATATTTAGATGCATTTGCAAAAAAAGCAAGAGAATGCTATGAACAAAATACAGCATTTGCTGCAAACCTGTATTCGGCGTTAGAACCGTATACAGTGACAAATGTAAGCGAAGACCGTCTGATCAGCTTATTTGAGACAGTTGCAAAAGACGAAGACTATACAAAGTGGACCATTCCGGGAGAAGGAACACAAGGCGCATCTTACGATGAATACCATGTCGATGACGACGCCCTCTATGGAAAAATCATGGAGACCTTCTACCAGGAAGTCAAGTAAAGGAGAACCGGACTATGAAAAAGAAACATATCGTAGCGGGAATCCTTGCCGCAGCGGGGGTCGCCTGCGCGGCAGTCAGCATCTACCTGTACTTCAGCCAGAAGAATGCAGGAGATGAATATAAAAATTTGAAAAAGAAAGTCACGGTAGAGAAGAACGATGATTCGGACAAGACACCGGTGAACATTCCAATCGATTTCGCACAGCTCCAGAGCATGAATCCAGACATTTACGCATGGATCAAAGTGCCGGGGACAGTCATCGACTATCCGGTCGTGCAGAGTGATACAGACAATGCATATTACCTGAATCACAGCGCAGAAAAGAAGGAAGACAAGGCCGGAGCAATTTTTACCGAAGATTACAATTCGAAGACATTTGAAGATCCGAACACCGTCTTGTATGGACACGGCATGGCGAATGGCTCCATGTTCGACGGACTTCACCAGTACATGGATCGGAGTTTCTTTGACGAAAACCGGGAAGTCATCATCTACATGCCGGACAAGATTTTACATTATCAGATCTTCGCAGCCTACCTCTTTGACAACCGGCATCTGTTACAGAGCATTGACTTTACAAACCCTGAGATCTTCCAGGCATATCTGGATATGATCTTTGGAATCCGTGATATGAAGTCCAACATTGATACGTCGGCAAATGTGACGGCACAGGACAAGATCATCACGTTGTCCACCTGCTATGCAGGCATGAATGACAAACGATATCTGGTACAGGCAGTACTGGTATCTATAGAACAATGAAAATAATAATTCAAAAATATTTAAAGGAGTGTACGAATTATGAAAATGAAGAAAAAAGTAATCAGTCTGATTATGCTCATTGCATTGTTCGCAATGCAAGTAATGAGCGTATCAGCAGCAAGTAAGACAACCGGAATGGCTCTGACAGGAAATGCTAAGCCATACTACGAGTTGAGAGAGATGAACGACAGTATTCTTGCAGGAATCGGTAACGATGAAGTAGCACAGTTGATCCGTGACATTAATGCCGGAAAGAAAACTCTTGCTGACCTTGCAAAGACAGCACCGGACATTGCAGTACAGTTAGAAGGAAAGACACTGATCACACCAATTATGGATCTGATTCCAATCAATGGTGGTATCAAGACATCTGATGGAAAGCAGTACATCGTACAGAAAATCTCTGTATCTACACTGGCAAAAGGTATGACAGATGTACAGGTGCTTCACTACAGTATCGTCAACCAGAAATGGGAGCTCATCACACCGGATAATGTAGATTTCAACAACAAAGAAATCGAAGTGAAGTTCAATGATCTTTCACCAGTTGCAGTCATTGCAAATGTAGACGCTGCCCAGGCAGTGAACAATACATCCGGAACATCACCAAAGACCGGTGTTGAGGCCGACAATACATGGGCAGGATTTGGTGTGGCAGCAGTTGTACTTCTCGGTGCAGCAGCTATTGTAGTACGTAAGAAACATGCATAATCAATAAGTATAAAAGGAGGGAAGTCGCAGCAGAGCGAAAGTTTTATTACGCTTATAAGCGACTTCCTTTTGTTTGAAAAATAGAATGACATAAATTAGACAAAGAGTTCAGCCCTGTTATGAGGATTTTACCAGGACAGATACTGTCCGATAAAATCATGATAAGAGGATTAAACTCTGAGATATAAAGGAAAAACGCAGAAGTATGTGAAAAACTTCTGTGAAATGCGAGGTTATAATGAGAAGTACGAAAAAGAAAAAAAGATACGTTCGTTGGATGTTGGTTATGTATGATTTGGTTATCTATGCCGCAGTTGCATTTTTATTATTGTATCTGTACAGAGGAGTCGATGAACTGACGACAGTTGGAATTGCACAGCAGGTTACGTTGTCGATACTCTGCATCTTTGGTGTCCGTCTGTTTGGAAATGTATATGGACAGATTTGGAGATATGGTGGTATTCAGTGTTATGTAAAAATGCTGTGTACAGATGCCGTGGCATTTGTATTGTATCTGATATTGGAAGTCAGCCTTCCGGTGGAGAAGATTACATTTGCAAGATTATTATGTGTTTGCTGCCTGAATCTGCTTGGAGCTCTTACAATACGTATGATGTATCGTTATGCGTATAAATGTGGAAATCAGGAGACAAGAAAAGGAAGATTCTGGGCGAAGGTTCTGGATATTGTTGCTGGTGTGAAAGCGGAAAATGTCAAAGAAGTCCAGAAGATTAAGATTGCAATCATTGGTGCCGGACGTGTAGGAGTCAGCTTTGCAGAGGAGCTTCTGAATAACGAAAGTTCTTCCTATGTACCGCGTTGCTTTATTGATACAAATGTAGCAAAAGTCGGAAGAGAGATTCACGGAATCCCAGTGTGGTCAGAAGATGAGGCGACACTTGCCAGACTTGGAGAGTATAAAGTACAGGAGATTGTCTTTGCAATTCCGTCTATGGCAGCAGATAAGCGGAAAGCACTGTACGAATATTATAAAAATGCAGGATATAAGTTAAAGGTTTATGATTACCCGACTACATATACCGCAGGTGGAAAACGCCACCTGAGAGAATTTGACATCGAGGAACTGCTGTTCCGGAAACAGCTTGTTGTATCTGATGAGCGTACCAATGCTTATTACAAAGATAAGATTGTACTGATTACCGGAGGCGGAGGTTCCATCGGATCTGAGCTTTGTCGTCAGCTTGCAAAAATGCATCCAAGAAAAATCATCATTCTGGATATTTATGAAAATGGTGCTTATGATGTCCAACAGGAGCTGAAGATTGCATACGGAAATAAGCTGGATCTGCAGATTGAAATCTGTTCCATTACTCATAAAAAGGCATTGGAGAAAGTCTTTGAGAGATATGAGCCACAGATTGTCATCAACGCAGCCGCCCATAAACATGTGCCACTGATGGAGCATAATTGTGTAGAAGCCATTTATAATAATGTATTCGGAACAAAAAATCTGGTAGAATTGTGCGAGCAATATGGTGCAGAACGCTTTATGATGGTATCAACGGATAAGGCTGTGAATCCGACGAATGTGATGGGTGCTACAAAGCGTATGTGCGAGATGATTGTGCAGAGCGCAAGCACTCACGGAAATGTAAAATACAGTGCGACACGATTTGGAAATGTACTTGGAAGTGCCGGATCAGTAATCCCGTTATTCAAACGTCAGATTGCAAATGGTGGACCGGTCACTGTAACAGATAAACGAATTATCCGGTATTTTATGACTATCCCGGAAGCCTCCCAGCTCGTACTCCAAAGCGGTGCTATTGCAAAGAACGGAGAACTGTTCGTCCTGGATATGGGACAGCCAGTCAAGATACTGGATCTTGCAGAGAATATGATCCGCCTGTCCGGAGCACAGGGGATTGAGATTATTGAGACGGGGTTAAGGCCGGGAGAAAAGCTTTACGAAGAACTTCTTGTGAAGACAGAAGAACTGGACAAGACGGATAACAGTATGATTTTCGTAGAGAGAGACACACCACTGAGTGCAGAAGAAATACAGAACAAGTTGGACATGCTGAAAGAAGCCTGTGATACAGGTGATGATCTGGTGGCAAAAGAGACACTCAGAAAAGTTGTCCCGACATTCAAAAAACCAGAAGAAGTGAATAAGAAAGTCGCTTCGATAGAAGAAAAGAAAGAACAGGAACATAAGAAAAAAGGAATGAAAGTAGCAGTGTTCTAAAAATGAGAGGAAAGCATAATGAAGAACGATATGCCAAATAAAAAAGCAGCGAGCCCTTTTTATCGTGATCATATAAAGAGAGTGATAGACCTTGTTATTGCAATTCCAGTTTTTATTATTGCATTTATACCGATGATAATCATTGGAATTGCAGTCAAGCTAGACAGTCCAGGACCTATCCTCTTTAAGCAGGAGCGTATAGGAAAAGATGGAAAAGTATTTTCCATGTTAAAATTCCGCTCTATGTGTGTAGGAGCAGAAAAAAAAGGTTCTGGTGTATATAGTGGGAAAGGTGATGCCAGAGTTACAAAAGTTGGGAGAATTATTCGTGCCACGTCATTAGATGAATTACCTCAGTTAATAAATGTACTGCGTGGAGACATGTCACTTTTGGGACCAAGACCACCTTTGACATATCACCCGTGGCCGATTGAAGAGTATACAGAGGAACAGTTACATATGTTTGATGTGCGTCCGGGATTTTCCGGATGGGCACAGATACATGGAAGAAAAGATGTGGAGTGGAACCATCGTATAGAATTGAATGTATGGTATGTCAGACATGTACGTTTTTCATTAGATGCACAGATTTTCTTCACAACGATTTTCAAAGTCTTATTGAATAAAGATAATGAAAATAAAGGTGAAACATTAAAAAAATAGGTGGGAATTATGCCGTTAAAATTAATGTATATAACAAACAATCCTGAGATTGCAGTAATAGCTGAGAATGCCGGAGTAGATCGAATCTTTATAGATATGGAATTTATCGGAAAAGATGCGCGTCAAGGTGGATTGGATACAGTACAGAATCATCATACAATTCAGGATATAGAAAATATAAAAAAGGTTGTTCGTCAGGCAGAAGTTATGGTTCGCATTAATCCAATTCACAAGGGATATCCAGGATATATGGACAGCAAAGAGGAAATTGATGCGGCAATTGATGCAGGAGCAGACATATTAATGCTTCCATATTTTACAACGCCAGAAGAAGTAGAGAAATTTGTAGAGTATGTAGATGGAAGAGTCAGTACACTTCCTCTGCTTGAAAGCGCAAAAGCGGTTGAAAATTTAGATGAAATTTTGAAAGTAAAAGGTATTGACCAGATTCACATAGGATTAAATGATTTGTCTTTAGATTTGGGAAAGAAATTCATGTTTGAAATTCTTGCAGATGGATTGGTAGATGATATTTGCAAGAAAATAAAAGAGTATCAGATTCCATTTGGATTTGGTGGATTTGGAAGAATAGGACAGGGTATGCTGCCTGCAGAAAAAATTATTAAAGAACATTATCGATTAGGTTCGCAGTGTGCAATATTGTCTAGAAGTTTTTGTAATGCAAGTATGATTAAAGATTTAGAAGAAATTCGAAGCATTTTTGACGAAGGTGTAAAAGAAATCCGAGATTATGAAGCGACATGTGTAGATGGATTTGAAGAAAATCATCAGGAACTTGTAGAGATTGTAAGAGGGATTGTCTAATGAATTTGCTAGTAACCGGAGCGTGGAAACAGGCGACAGATTATCTGGAACAATTAAAAAAAGACCATGAAGTTGCATTTATGCAGTGGGAAAATAAAGAATTGCCGTGCGAGTATGAATGGGTAGAGGGGATTATTGGAAATGGAATATTCTTATCACATCCCATAGAAAAATTCAAGAGTTTACGCTACATACAGTTGACAAGTGCAGGGTATGACCGAGTTCCAATGGATTACGTGAAAAAACATCATATTGAAATACATAATGCAAGAGGAGTATATAGTATTCCTATGGCGGAATTTGCAATTGCAGGAGTTCTGCAATTGTATAAGCAGACTAGATTCTTTAGCAACAATCAAAAAAATCATCAATGGGTCAAACATAGAGGTTTATTAGAACTGAATGAAAAAAAAGTTTGTATTGTTGGCTGTGGCAGTGTAGGTACGGAATGTGCAAAACGTTTTTCAGCATTTGGGTGCCAGGTAATCGGAATTGATCTTTATCCAAGAGAAGATGAATATTACCAGAAAATATTGCCTTTAAGTATGTTAGATGATGTACTGTCTAAAATGGACATTATCGTATTGACCCTTCCATTGACGGAAGAAACACATTATTTAATGAATGATGAAAGATTCAAAAGATTAAAAGAAGGAACAGTTCTTGTAAACATTGCAAGAGGAGCAGTTATTGAAACAAAGGCACTTATAAAGAATCTCGATAAATTTGGAGGTGTGGTGCTTGATGTTTTTGAAGAGGAACCACTGCCAGAGAATAGTGAATTGTGGGATAGAGAAAATGTGATATTGACACCACATAATAGTTTTGTAGGAAATGAAAATAGTAAACGTTTAGAAAAAATAATTTTAAAGAATTTGGAGATATAATTATGGCTTATTATACAGCAGATGAAATGAATGATGTCTTGAATCAAAAACCTCAATATAGAAGCAAACTTTATTGTAGAGGATTTTTAATTACGACTGATAACTCATTGGAATTAAATAGTTATCCATTTTATGGTTTATGGAAAAAAATTCAATTAAACGACAAGTATTTTGCATATATACATCCAGATACTAATATTTCGTTAATAGAAAGTGGAAAAGTCACACATTTTCTTATAGGTCATGCATATAACCCATTTTCAATGGAATATCAAGAAAAAGAAATTTTGAAAAATTTGGATTTGAAATTAAAAGAAAATAAAAATGCATATTGGGATTATCAAAGTGAACTAACAGGTGTTTTTTGCATGGGCATTGTTAAAGATGATAAAATTATGTTTGAAACTGACTGTACAGGAATGCAGTTAGTGTTTTATGGAACAAATGAAAGAAATATGTATATAACATCACATGCTAAAATGGTTGCAGATATTTGTGGCTTTAATCAAACAAAATATATACAAAAGTTAATTAATAGCAAATTTTATCGTTATTGGGGAACGTTCTTACCAGGAGATATATCACCTTACCAAGAATTAACAAGGGTACAACCCAACTTTGAGTATATATACGATATAAGTCAACAGTCATTTGAGTTTAAAAGATTTTTCCCGAACAAAAAAATAGAAATTGTTAATGGAGCAGAGGTTGAAAAAACATTCGAGGAAATTTCTGAAATAATGAAAAAAAATATGTGCCTTATTTCAAAAAAATGGCCTGATAAAGCTGCAATTTCTGTAACAGGAGGCAGGGATAGTACGGCTACATTGGCTTCTGCAAAACCTGTGTATGATAAATTAAAATATTTTAGTTATCAATCGCAAGAATCGGAAAGCGTAGATGCTGAAGCGGCACATAAAATATGTGAAAAATCAGGACTCACACATAAAATATATACAATATCTTCAGATGATAAGGATTTTGAAGATATAGAAATTTATAGGAAAATATTAGAGTGCAATGCTGGCTGTATTGGAAAAAATAATTCAAATGATGTACGAAAAAGAGCATATTTTGATCAGAATGATGACTTTGACGTTGAAGTGAAGTCATGGGTAAGTGAATTGGGACGTGGAGAAGCGCAAAATAAATATAACATTAAAAGATGGCCTAAAATGCCTACAGCGGGATATTACAGATGTATGTGGAAAGTAATAATAAATCCTATTTTAATTTATCAATCAAATCAAATATTTAAAAAATATTTAAAAAAATATTACAATAAAGAGGTACTTACCTATTTACCGTGGATGGATTATTTCTATTGGGAGTTCTCTTGGAGTAGTGGCGAAGGGAACTTTTTGACAGCAGAACATAGGGTTTCGTATGATATAACAATTCCATATAATAATAGAAAATTATTGGAAAAGATTTTTTCTATTCCATTAAATCTTAGAGTAGATAATCAAATCCCGATAAAAATTATTGAAAACAATAATAATGAGATAGCTAAAACAGGGGTAGTGGTTAAAAATGTTACACATACAGACTTGTGGACAACCATTATTCGAATTTACTTAAAAGTATTCTCTAAGCTAGGAGTATAGTGAATGAAAGTTTTATTAACAGCGACTGTACAAAGTCATATTTGCCAGTTTCATAAACCATTAGTAGAAGTATTACATAAACATGGGTGCGAGGTTCATGTGGCAGCAAAAAATAATTTAGCTGAAAAAAACGGTCTTGCATTAGATTTTGTTGAAAAAGTGTATGATGTTCCATTTGCAAGATCGCCGAAAAGCCTGGATAATTTAG
>ERZ808240.3497-NODE-3497-length-15206-cov-3.630915_pt1 | contig 15206 bp, 15 predicted proteins | sample MGYA00521084_ERZ808240 | MGnify/ENA primary metagenome ERZ808240 (study PRJEB31516, sample SAMN03275571) | gut metagenome | biome: mammalia-associated habitat; material: feces | host: Papio cynocephalus | place: Kenya | collected 2012-08-06 ... | reverse complement strand
AGTGTCATCGAGTTGTTTCTGTGCGGCATCAAGCTCGGCTTTACTCTCATCATATTTCTGCTGTTCCACGGAAATTTTCTGCTGCATGCCGGCTTCATTTTCCTTAAGCTCTGCAAGCTTCTGCTCACACTGTGCTTTTTGGGTCTTCTGTTCCTCTGTCAACTGCTCTTCCGGTATTTGATTAATTGCCTCCAAATCTGAATTGGCATCGTTGATTCCCTGTTGAATCTTTGACAATGTCTGCTGGTCTGCCTGAATCATTTGTTCCAGGGCTGTAAGTCCTTCTCTCCCGGCTTCTATCTTTGCCTCGGCTTCCGGTTTTGCTGCCTCGTACTGTGCAAGTCCTGCTTTATACGCAGCCTCGCCTTCCTGAATCTGTGCAAGTCCGGCCTGATATTGATTCTGCGCCTGTTCCAGTTCACTTTCTTTCTCACTCAATGTACTTTTGGCACTGGAAATCTGCTTTTTCCCACTGGTAATCTGTGCTTTTCCACTTGCTAACTGTTCCTCTGCATCTGCAATCTGCGCCGCTGCATCTGCAAGAACTGAAGCAGCATCAGCTCTTCCCTGCTCCAGTTCTTCCCTTGCTTCATCAATCTTCTCCTGCGCTTCGCTTACCAGTTCCTGCTTCCGGATCTCGGCGCGGTCATCGGTAATGTCCTGAATCTGATCCAGTACTTTCTGTACCTTCTTATCATATCCATCTGTAAATGCCACTTCCTTTTTCGCACCTTTGACCTGCACATATACTTCTGTATACACGTCCATATCAAAGGTCTCTTCCGGCACCATCACAAATGCACTGATATTTCCGGTACCGATTGTTGTACTTCCACGTCCATAAGAAATGTACATCGGGCTGCTGCAAAGTCCGACAATCTTCAGTTTATCTGTCGTCAGCGTATCTGTGACCTCGTCAGAAGTTCCTGAACGCAGTTCAATTGTATCACCGACTTTATAGCCGGCGTCCTGATCAGCCAGACATTCACCGACCTTCTTTGGCATTCGTCCATCACTTAGCTTCACCTGATTCATATCATCCTGCAAAGATATGACATGAAGTACCTTCTGTTTCTTATCTACAACCTGCATAAAGTCTGCACTATATGCACCTTCTGCCTTTTCCACGCCGTCTATTTTTGCAATCGCGTCCACATCGTCCTGCGTCACACCATATGTACTGAGCGCTTTGATATCCATAAGATTACTCGCATCGAAATATGCATCTCCCGTCAGTCTCATATCCGGTTCCGATGCACGGATTCCTGAGAAAAATGCAACACCCAGTGCCACTATAAATAAAATAGACAGGAAACGCCCAGGACTCTTCCGAATCTCCATATAGAAATCTTTGCGCGTTGGTTTCATTTTCATATGTAATGCCTCTATCCTTCTATCTTTTTCTTACCACTCAATTGTCTCAACCGGAACCGGATGCTCATTCACTGTCATCTCAGATACCATACCATTTTTAATCTTAATCACCCGATCCGCCATCGGTGCAATGGCAGAGTTATGTGTAATCAGAATGACAGTCATTCCCTTTTCTCTGCATGTATCCTGTAGAAGCTTCAGGATTGCCTTACCTGTATTATAGTCCAGCGCTCCTGTCGGCTCATCACACAATAAAAGTTTCGGATTCTTTGCAAGTGCTCTCGCAATAGATACTCGCTGCTGCTCACCTCCGGACAACTGTGCCGGGAAATTATCCAGACGCTCTCCCAGACCCACATCTTCCATCACTTCCTGTGCATCCATAGGATTCTTACAAATCTGCAGGGCTAATTCTACATTTTCAAGAGCTGTCAGGTTCGGAATCAGATTGTAAAATTGAAATACAAATCCAATATCGTCTCTTCTGTACGCTGTCAACTGTCTCGGTGAATATTGGGCAATATCCTTTCCGTCCACGATCACACGTCCGGAACTTGCCGTATCCATACCTCCCAGAATATTCAGAACCGTTGTCTTACCGGCACCACTAGGTCCGACTACAACCGCAAATTCTCCCTTCTCAATCTGGAAATCAATACCAGCTGCGGCCATAATCTGCACCTCGCCCATCTGATATATTTTCTTCACATCCTCAAGGGATACAAAACTACTCATAATCTTCCTCCACTTCCTCCGCTGACAACCAATCCTCTTCTTTTACTGATTTTTCACCTTTTCCTAATTCAGTCATTAATGCTAATTCTGCTTTCATTCTATCATAATCTTTCATATCCAAAATCACGTACTCACCTCTGCCATTTTTAGTCAAAAATACCGGAGCACCTTCACTTGTTTCTTTTAATACTTCTGTATAATTTCTCAAATCAGAAATTGGTTTTATATTTGGCATCTTCACCACTTCCTTTCCTTTCATTTCTTTAGTATAACAATTCTTTTTTTCCTTTACAACAAAATTCACACGTTAATTTTACAGCACCAAAAAAAAACTAAAATCATAATGCATTCCATTTCCAAGTATTTTATACTATCATTAAGAACTAATAATGTCATTTTTTAATAAAATTATGAAGATTGGAGTATGCCATGGAATTACTTATGAACACTCAAAAAGAATGTCAGCAGCTGGAAGTATATGGGGAATATTTAAAGAAAATACCGGAACTGCTGAAGCAATTAGAAACCGTTGAAAAAATGTACCAGAAAGCCGTCTTAGAAGAAGCTATGCTGAAAGACAAACCACTTGATAATCACAGCGTCCAACTCTATGCCGAACGCCTGCGCCGCATCAAAGAACAATGCGAGATCCGCTCTGCAGACATCCGCCAGCAGTGCACACTCATACTCGAACTCAAAAGCCAGATAGAAACCGAAAGTAGTGTGTTAAAAGAATTACAGGCTTAATTAACAGAATTACAAGCTTAAATTAGCAAAAATACAGACCCTCTTATCCTCCCAGAGCAGAACATTTCGATGAGCCTAAAAATACAGAAAGTGAGCTAGCAAAGGCTCGCTCACTTTCTATAGTCTCATCTACATTACTCTGAAGTCGGATAGAAAGGGCTGTATTTTTGCTTATTATCCCGTAACTTCTTCTTAACAAGTAATTTTTATGCATTATATTCCAAAATCTGCTTGTTTTTCCATTTATCCGCATACATCACTTTTCCACTTCTTCCAGCATATAATTTTTGAAAAGTTCCAGTTTGACAGAAACTAAAATAATTTGAATTTTACTTACTGACATATAATTTTTAATAATTATATCTGCCGAAAAACTACAGAACAGAAAATCCACCTGGAGTTTCTGACTTCTGTGCAGTGGCGATGAGACTGTAGAAAACTTGAAAGCCTTTGCTTTAAAGTTTTCTGTTCTATCAGGCTCATCAGAACGTCTTGCACAGGGAAGAAAAAACAGGTGGATTTTCGTTATGTACTGCCGGCATATAATTTTCGAAAAATTCCAGTTTGCCAATAACTATAAAAAATCCAGACTATTTCATTCGACTTCAGAGCGATGTAAATGAGACTGTAGGAAGAGTGAAAGCCTTTGCTTGCACTCTTCCTGTTCCATCAGGCTCATTGAAATGCCCCGCTCTGGGAGAATAAAATAGTCCGGATTTTTTTATATGTTGTTTATTCAACTGTACTTTTCAAAATTACTCCCGCCCATCGAAACAATACGTACATACCTGGCTTGGATCTATTCCGATTGACTCCAGCAGGTCATCCAGTCTGTGGTATCTCAGTGATGTAAAGTTCTGGATTCTTCGAATCTCTTCGATCATCTTTGCGTAGCGGTCTGAACATGGATCTACATATTCGTTCAGTACCTCCTGAGATACTTCTCCGCCTTCCTGTTCCTGAATGACTCTTCTCGTAATCAAATCCATCTCGGATTTTGATCTTGAGAAGTTCAAATATTTACATCCGTAAAGGAGTGGCGGACATGCGGGACGGATATGTACTTCCTTTGCTCCGCTTCTATATAAGAACTCGGTCGTCTCGCGAAGCTGTGTTCCACGGACAATCGAATCATCAATCAAAAGTAATTTTTTGTCTTCAATCAATGCCTGTACCGGAATCAATTTCATTCGGGCAATCAGATCACGCTGACTCTGATTGGTCGGCATAAATGATCTCGGCCAGGTCGGTGTATATTTGATAAATGGTCTTGCATATGGAATTCCGGATTCATTGGCATATCCGATTGCATGAGCAATACCGGAATCCGGTACTCCTGCTACAATATCCGGGTGCACACTGTCTCCGTCACGCTTCGCCAGCATACTTCCACACCGATAACGCATTTCCTCAACATTTACCCCTTCATAGGAAGAAGTCGGATATCCATAATATACCCACAGGAAAGAACAGATTTTCATCTTGCCATTTCTCGCCGGCCGGATTTCTTCTACTCCATCCGGTGTTACATAGACGACTTCACAAGGCCCCAGTTCCTTATAATCCGTGTAGCCCAGGTTAATATAGGCATGACTTTCAAAGGAAAGACAGTATGCATCCTCTTTCTTACCGATTACAAGCGGCGTCCGCCCGTATCGGTCTCTGGCGCCATAGATTCCTTCTTTTGTCATAACAAGCATCGTCATGGAACCATCTACTACATCCTGCACATATTTGATTCCTTCCGGGATAGAATCCTTTTCACAGATCAGAGCCGCCACAAGCTCCGTCACATTGATCTGCCCGTTGGTCATCTCCTGAAAATGTGAATGATCCTTTTCGAACAATCCATTTAACAGTTCCTCATAGTTGTTGACTTTTCCAACGGTTGTAATGGCAAAACTTCCAAGATGTGACTGAATCAGAAGTGGCTGTGGATCATAGTCCGAAATACAGCCGATTCCAAGATATCCTTTCATCTCTGCCACATCACGGTCAAACTTGGTACGGAACGGAGAATTCTCTATATTATGAATGGCACGGTAAAATCCGTCCTCTCCGTAAACTGCCATTCCTCCTCTTCTTGTACCAAGATGTGAGTGATAGTCTACCCCGTAAAATAACTCCAGGACACAGTCCTGCTTTGATGCTACACCAAAAAATCCTCCCATGGCGACCTCCTTAAATGTATTCTTTTTTTTTGAAAAATGACCCGGCAAAAGCCAGGTCACTCTTTATTACTTACTTCAACATCTCACGAAGCTTCTGATTTACCAGTCCAGGATTTGCTTTCCCCTTCATTGCTTTCATCGTCTGGCCTACCAGTGCTCCAAGTGCCTTCTCTTTTCCACCCTTATAGTCTACTACAGCCTGCGGATTATCTGCAATAACTTTTTCGAGAACTTCAATCAGTGCACCTTCATCGTTGACAGTTTTAAGCCCGTGTTCTTCCACATATTTTTCCGGATCCACATTCTCCAAAAATACATGGTCAAACACTTCTTTTGCCACAGAGCTGTTGATTGTTCCTGCATCTGCAAGCTCTATCAGCTTCGCCAGGTTCTCCGGAGTAAATGTAATCTCTTCCGGCTCCATATTGTGTTCTTTTAAAAGCCGCATAGTTTCCACCATAAGCCAGTTGGAAACTTTCTTAGGTTTTCCACATAATGCAGTCGTTTCTTCAAAGATATCCGCCATATGCTTGGATTCTGTGAGGATTTCCGCATCATATTGTGGAATATCGAACTCTTTTTTGTAACGCTCCAGTTTTTCTTCACGGAATTCCGGCTGCCGTTTCTGTACCCGGTCAATCCATTCCTGGCTGATAACAATCGGTACAAGATCTGGTTCCGGGAAGTAACGATAATCCTGTGCATCCTCTTTGGAACGCATGGCATGGGAAGATTCTTTATTGTCGTCCCAGCGTCTTGTCTCCTGAACAACTTTCTTTCCGGCTTCCAGAAGCTCAATCTGACGCTCCCGCTCACCTTCGATAGCTCTCGCAATTGCTTTGAAAGAGTTCAGGTTCTTCATCTCTGTTCTTGTTCCAAATTCACTGGTTCCTATTTCACGGACAGACAGGTTTACGTCCGCTCTCATGGAACCTTCCTGTAATTTACAATCAGAAGCGCCAAGATACTGAATCGTTGTGCGGAGTTTTTCCAGATAAGCAATGACTTCCTCAGAAGAACGCATATCCGGTTCGGATACAATTTCCACAAGTGGTACACCGCTTCGGTTGTAATCCACCAGTGAAGTGTCATCCCACTCATCATGAATCAGCTTACCGGCATCTTCCTCCATGTGCATCTCATGAATACGGATTTTCTTCTTTGTATCTCCAACTTCAATCTCAACATAACCATTTCTCGCAATCGGTGAATACAACTGGGAAATCTGATAATTCTGCGGGTTATCCGGATAAAAATAATTCTTACGGTCAAACTTACATACTCTTGTAATATCACAATGCGTTGCAAGCCCGATTCCCATGGCATACTCTACGACCTGTCGGTTCAGCACCGGAAGAGAACCTGGCATACCGGTACATACCGGACATGTGTGAGTATTCGGTGCGCCCCCGAACTGGGTGCTGCAGCCACAGAAAATCTTTGTCTTTGTTGCAAGTTCTACGTGAACCTCAAGTCCAATGACTGTCTCATACTGCTTTACCATGATTATCTTCCCTCCTTCACGAATTGCGGTGCTTCATAAGTTCTTGTCTGTTCAAATGTGTAGGCTGCCTGGATAATTTTTTTCTCCTGGAAACAATCTCCGATAAGCTGCATGCCCACCGGAAGTCCTTTGGAATCTTTTCCTACCGGAATGCTGATTCCCGGAAGTCCTGCCAGGTTTACAGAAATCGTATAAATATCACTTAAATACATTTTCATCGGGTCGCTTAAGCTCTTGCCAAGTTCCGGTGCTGTCGTCGGAGCCGCCGGAGCCACGATCATATCATATTTTGCAAATGCTTTGTCAAATGCCTGCTTGATCAGCGCTTTTGTGCGAAGTGCTTTCAGATAGTAAGCATCGTAATATCCGGAGCTTAAGACAAAGGAACCAAGCATAATTCTACGTTTTACTTCCGGTCCAAATCCCTCGGAACGGGTCTTTTTATACATGTTATGAAGACCTTCGTACTCTTCTGTACGATATCCATATTTGACGCCATCGAAACGTGCCAGGTTGGAACTTGCCTCTGCATCTGCAATTACGTAATATGCCGGAATCGCATATTTCACAAGGCTTAAGTCAAATTCTTCTACAACTGCACCCTTTTCTTCCAGAACCTTCACAGCATTTAAAATCTGTTCTTTTACGTCTGCACTTAATCCATCTCCGAAATAATCTCTCGGAATACCAATCTTCATACCTTTCACATCGTCTACCAGAGCAGAAGTAAAGTCATACTCACGCTCCACAGAAGTACTGTCTTTTACATCATGCGATGCGATGGTCTCAAGAATCGTTGCACAGTCTGTCACATCTTTTGCGATTGGTCCAATCTGATCCAGAGAAGAACCATAGGCAATCAATCCGTAACGGGATACCGTTCCGTAGGTTGGTTTGATGCCGGTCACACCACAGAAGGAACTTGGCTGACGAATGGAACCACCGGTATCAGAACCAAGTGCATAGGCACACTCACCTGCTGCCACTGCCACACAGGAACCGCCGGAAGAACCACCTGGGACATGACCCAGATTCCACGGATTTCTTGTCACTCCATAATAAGAAGTCTCTGTTGTACTTCCCATGGCAAACTCGTCCATGTTTGTCTTACCAATCATCACTGCCCCGGCTTTTTCCAGATTCAAAACTGCCTCCGATGTAAATGTCGGAACAAAATTCTCCAGAATCTTAGAACTGCAGGTTGTTCTTGTTCCCTTGGTACACATATTATCCTTGATTGCCACCGGAACACCTGCAAGAGGTCCCTGAAGCGTTCCGTCATCAATCAGCTTCTGGACTTCTGTGGCACGTTTTAATGCTCCTTCTTTATCAATGGTCACATAACTGTGGACATCTGTCTCCACTTTTTCAATCTGGTCTAAATATGCCTGCACCGCTTCTGTGACAGAGATTTCTTTTGCTTTTATTTTCTTTCCGAGTTCCACTGCTGTCAGACTCATAATATCCATAATCCGTCTCCTCCTATCCGATTGTCTTCGGCACCTTGAAGCTTCGATCCTTCATAAGAGGTGCATTTGCCAATGTATCACTGCTGCCGTCTCCATTTGTCACAACGTCCTCGCGAAATACATTATTTACCGGAAATACATGAGACATCGGTTCGATTCCGTCCGTGTCAAGTTCATTCAAAATGTCGATGTAATCTAACATTTTTTCCATATCTGCCTTGGCTTCTTCTTTCTCTTCGTCGGAAAGTTCAAGCTTTGCCAGAATACCTACATATTCAATGGTCTCATCTGAGATTTTGTTTGCCATTTTAAGTGCCTCCTGTCTGAAAATTCTCTATGGTTCCAGTCTGCTTAAGTCTCTTGGGAATAATGTTGTTTCTCTTACATTATCTTCTCCAAGAAGCTGCATCGTCAAACGTTCCAGTCCAATTCCTAATCCTCCGTGTGGTGGCATGCCGTGTTTGAATGTGGCAAGATACTGATCCATGCCTTCTGTCGTCATACCTCTTGTCTCGATTTTTTCCAAAAGTTTCTGATAATCGTGGATTCTCTGACCTCCTGTAGTAATCTCAAGGCCGCGGAAAAGTAAGTCAAAACTCAGAGTGTATTTCGGGTCTTCCGGATCATCCATCGCGTAAAACGGACGTTTTTTGGAAGGATAGTGTGTGACAAATACAAAATCACTGCCCCACTCTTCTTTTGCATATTTTCCAATCAGCACTTCTTCCTCCGGTTCCAGATCAAATGGGTTACGCATCTTGTGATTATATTTTTCTGCAACCAGCTCTTTGATCTCACTGAATTTCACTGCCGGAATCTGATCCACTTTCGGAAGCTCCACATTCAGGATTTTCAGCTCTCTTGCATAATCCTTTTTCAAAAGCTCCATGGCGTATTGAAGAAATCCGGTCTCCATACCCATAATATCTTCAAATCCGTCAATGTAGCCCATCTCAAAATCAAGACTCGTGTATTCGTTCAAATGTCTCTTCGTGTTGTGCTTCTCGGCACGGAACACCGGCGCTGTCTCAAATACACGGTCGAACACACCGACCATCATCTGCTTATAGAACTGCGGGCTCTGCTGAAGTACTGCCGGACGGTGAAAATATTCCAGCTTAAATAAGTTTGCGCCGCCCTCTGCACTTTTTGCTCCAATCTTCGGAGTGTGGATCTCGGTAAATTCCTGACTGTAAAGGAAATCACGAAATGCTCTTGTCAGTCCTTCCTGAATCCGGAACTTTGCACGCTCCCTGATATTTCTAAGAGAAATGGAACGATAATTTAACTTTGCCTCCAGAGAAGTATTTAATTTCCACTTGGAAATTGCAAGCGGCATCATCTCATCTTCCGGCTGGCTTAAGATCTTCACACTCTTCATGCGGATTTCAATGCCATTTGGCGCTTTTTCATTCTGTTCCAGCACTCCTTCGACTTCCAGTGTGGAGGCTTCTTTAATCTCTTTTAAGTCAAATGCGGCACTGCCTTCTTCGTATACACACTGAAGCAGCCCTTCTCTTTTTCTAAGGATTACAAATGCAACCGTACCCATATCACGGATTGTATGCACAGCACCATTGACTTTCACTACCTCGCCGGTCTTTGCATTCAAAAGTTCTGTAATCTCCAATGTGTCTTTTTTCTTTACGCCTGTCTGGTATTCCATGACTGTTCCCTCCTGTTAAATTTTGTTCCATTTCATTACTTTTTACATCTTTTTCATTTAAGAAGTATCTTTTCTAATGCAAAAAGTCCCGGAATACATAATCGTATTCCGGGACGGATTATCTTCATATCCGCGGTACCACCCGCTTTTGAACTCGCCTTTGAATTCATCTCTCGCACATAACGCGTGCCAGCGTACTGCTCTACTTGCAACCGCTTTCGCTCAGTCTGCTCCAGAGTGTTCCCTATTGTTCCTTTCCCTCAAATGACGCTCTCAGTCGGTGACGTCATATTCCTGTCAAGTTATCACGAACAGAGTCTCTTTCTTTGCATTTCTATACTCTTCCTAAAAAGATGCTCTTATGTTAGCACATGTTTTTTTCATTTGCAAGTTATTTTTTTAATTTAAACAATTTCTCTAAGATCAAGCTGCGGATTTCTATTCAGTATGTAATACACAAGTGCATCGATGAACTGCCCATTTCCGGGACATTTTCTAACATCATACCCCATGATTTCCACAATATATGTTCGATTATTCAACCAGCACCGCTCTACAACTGTATGTATATTACGTTCCACCTCTCTTGGTGATGCATGAAAAATCTGACCAATAACCGGATAAATATTTTTCATAATACATAGTGAATCTCCCAGATGCCGACTTGCTATTTCGACCGCTACAGGTAAATATGTATATCCTTTATACTTCGAAGTTATTTTGCATTTCTTTAAAATCTGTAATGTTGTCTCCTTCATATTGTATTCCCCCTTATTCTGTTGTTGATTTGCAAAAACCCGATTGGTATAATATCTATATAAAATATTATAATTAACTACAGGGTCAATTACTTGGCCAAAATTTTCGATTTTTTTCAATATTTTTTCAATAAAGGTCAACTTTTTGTCCATTGAATCAAAGGAGAAAAGGGGGCTTGAATATGACTAAAAATGAACTTTTAAATTGTTTTGTCCAGAATCTGGAGAAAGAAAGACTGAATCTTGGCATGACACAGGCTGAATTTGCTGCAAAATTGGGAATCTCTGTGTCCACATACAAGAATATCATTTCCAGACGGACTGACAAGATCGACATCACAATTGCAGCCCGCATCTATCAGTTGACCGGACATTTTCTCTATGAATTGTTTGAAAAGAATAATTCTGAAATGGAATATCTGAAAAAGTTTCGTCTGCTAAACGAGCGCCAACAGGCATATATCAATGCTAAGATTGATTTCGAACTGGAAATGATGAATCATGAGCAGGATTCGGAAAATATGCTGGACGTTCTTATCCTGACCGGCAATATGGAGGACGGTATGGTCTTAGATTCCGCCAACGAAGAACATGTCTATTGTCCGGAATATATCAAAAAATATGGCGAGCGCCTCCACTGCGGCATCCGCATTACCTCCAATCACCTGAATCCGGTATATGTCAGAAATGATATTCTCGGAATTTCAAAGAAGCCACCGCGCGACGGCGACACATGCATTCTGATTCACAAGCCGACCGGGCGCGCATTTATCCGGAAATTACAACAGGGGAATCCAAGCCGTTTACTTCCCATCAATGGATATGGTGATGTTATCACCGTCGACCCAAATGATCCCGCAGATATGGGGCAATGGGTAAAGTTCGGAATTGTAATTGCTGTATTTAGACGTTAATTGTTCTTTTGTGAACACGAAAAATGTCACACAGATTTCATGCTCTGTCAAGAGTCTCCGTCTGTGTGACATTTTTTACCTTGTTCTGTCTAATAGCTCTATCTAATGGATCTATCTTATGAAATGAGTCATCTGCGGCTCTTCTTTTTTCGGAAGTCCGTAAGCTTCTTTTCCAAGCTGAATACTCTTCATAAGAAATGTCATATTTCTCGCAAGTGTACGCATAGTCTGCAGGCCTTCTGCGTCCTGACAGGCCTCTCCCGGTCTTCTTCCATGTACACTGTTCCAATACTGGCTTGATGCCACCGGCATTCCCGCAATCGTAAAATACTTATTCAGCTCGTCAAATGTTGCAGAGCAGCCACCTCTTCTTGCGACAACAACGCTCGCTCCGACTTTCATCGTCTTATCGCAGCTTGAACTATAGAACAGTCTGTCCAGAAATGCAATCAGTGTTGCATTTGCTGATGCATAATAAACCGGACTTGCCACTATAATTCCGTCACACTCGGCAAACTTCGGTGCAGTTTCATTTACAATATCATCAAAGACACATTTGCCTTTCTCCGCACAGGAATAACAGGCAATACAGCCACGCACGTCTTTATTTCCGACCTGGACGATTTCTGTCTCCACACCTTCTGCTTCAAAGACTTTTACCATTTCATCCAGTGCAATTGCTGTATTACCATTCGCATGGGGACTTCCATTGATCAATAAAACTTTCATTTTCTTCTCTCCTTTTCTATGAAGTCGTATTTCGGTCTATATATTTATTTTCCGTCTTGGAGTACATAATTTTCTGTGCTTTATAAAGGCTCTGATAACCTGACAGCAGATAACTGACCGCAATTACGGTACAGAAATATGGCATTCCTGCAAATCCAAAAAGTTCAAATGCAATTAAAAGGGAACTGATCGGGCTGTTCGTCACAGCACAAAATACACCAACCATACCGCAGGCCGCACAGATATCCACCGGCATACCAAATATCGGTGCCAGCGCCGAACCAAATGTCGCACCGATAAACAACGACGGCACAATCTCTCCGCCTTTAAATCCAGAGCAGAGCGTGACGCATGTAAATAACATTTTCAATAAAAATACCCATATTCCCTGAGACTTTATAAAACTCTGCGCGATCGTATCTCCGCCAAGTCCCAGATATGTATCTGTTCCGGTAATCTTCCACAGTAAAATGATTACCACACCCCCGATAAACACACGAAGATATGGGTTCTGGAACCATTTTTTCAACTGCTTCTCAAAAATATGAAGCATTACGCAGAACAACGCTCCGGCAAACGCGAAGCAGATGGCAAGTAAAATGGCTTTTCCCCACGCAATTCCATAAAAGTTCGGAACTCTTTTCACCGGATACGGCGCTGTCAGCGTCCGCACTCCCATGAATACGGAAATCCGTTCCCCGATAAATGCTGAAAATACACACGGAACCAGCGCCGCATAATACATAATTCCAACGCTGATCACTTCCATCGGAAACAGCGCTGCTGCCATCGGTGTACCAAACAATGCCGCAAATGCCGCACTCATACCGGCCAGTGTCATAATTTTCTTATCGCTCTCATTCAAATGTATCTTTCTGCCAATCCAATTGCCAAGACTCGCTCCAAATTGAAGTGCCGCACCTTCACGGCCTGCAGAACCACCAAACAAATGCGTCAAAGCTGTCGCAATCAGTATCAGCGGTGCCACCCTTCCCGGCATTGTATTCTGATCCGAACGCACCACCATAAGTACCATATCCGTTCCGGCATTCTTCTCCTGCCCAAGAATACGGTAGCAAAAAACAATCAGGAGACCGGCTACAGGAAGCAGATATACCATCCACATGTGACCCATTCGAAAATCTGTCGCCCATGCAATCAAATTTGCAAATAAACTGGCAATGACTCCAATCACACCGCCAATCAAAACAGACAATATGATCCATTTTGCCAGACTTCCAAATAATATTCTCCACGCATGAAACATATGCTGTACTTCCTGCTTAACCCTCTCCATATTTCTCTCACTTCCTCACCTTATGACCCTGACGGAATATATGGTCTGAGTGCCCCCGCAACATTACTGATTGGCATTGTCTGAAGCCATACTCTTCCCGGTCCGGTAATCACAGTATTAAATAGTCCCTCGCCGCCAAATAACATATTTTTTACACCTGGTACTGTCTGAATATCCATCTGACAGCCTGCCGTCATAGCTGCAAGGTGTCCCGTATCAACGACGATCTGCTGTCCAGGCTGCAGCTCATATTCCACCACATGACCGTCAAACTCCGCAAACACAATTCCCTGTCCACTGACTTTCTGAAGAATGAATCCTTCTCCTCCGAATAATCCGGAAGCTACTTTCTTGTGGAAATGTACGGAAAGCTGCACACCTGCTTCACTTGCCAGAAATGCACTCTTCTGGAAGATCATCTCCTGTCCGGGTGCAATCTGAAATGCACGGATAGATCCCGGAAAACAAGAAGCAAAAGCAATCATTCCATTGCCCCCCTGTGCCGTGTAAATGTTCTGGAACAGCTTTTCTCCTGAGAACATTCTTCCTACGGCCTTACCAATTCCACCGTTGGTCGTCGTCTCCATCTTCATATTCGGAGACATCCATGACATACCGCCGCCTTCTGTAATCATCCGTTCACCCGCTTCAAGCTGGCAGATAACAACCGGAAGGGTATCACCTTTAATCTCATACCTCATAGTCTCTTACCTCCTTTTTTAAGGATTTATTATATAAGTGCCATCCGATCTAACTGACACATATATTTCTTAATACGAATCCGATCCGCTTCTGAAATCTGCTTTCCGGAAAAATAATATTCTACCCGGTCCATTCTAGAAGATTCGTCTGCAACATTTTTCCCATTCTTCATACAGACAGTGCACTCCTGTTCTATTCTGCGTATTAATTCCCGAAGTGTTCCGTCATTTCCATCTACAAATTCTATCTTATTCGGGAAAACTTCCTGATAGCTCTCCTTGAAATAATTAAAATGTGTACAGCCAAGAACAAATGCTTTGTATTCCTCCAGCGGATAGTTCTTAAGCGCCTCTTTCAGATATGGTACGACCTGAGCCTGATCAAATATTTCACGTTCCGCAAATCTGACCAGCTTCGGCAGTGCAACCAGATCCACCATATCACGCTTGTCCACCCGGTCTACCAGGTGGTGTAGTTTGTCCCCATGAATCGTAATTGGAGTTGCTGCCACCAAAATTCTCCCCGGCCTGTCAGCATATTCTTCTACCGCTTTTTTCACCGCCGGTTCCATCCCCACAATCGGCACTGGAAACTGATTCCTGTATTCTTTTGTTGCCACGCTTGTTGCTGTATTGCAGGCAATCACAATCGCGTCCACCTGCTTCTTTAACATAAATGCTATAATTTCGTCAATATATCCCCGGACCTGCTCTCTTGTCTTCTCTCCATACGGCACATGCTCCTCGTCCGCATAATAGAGAAATTCTGCTTCCGGAATCATCCGAAGTGCACGGTGAAGGACAGATAATCCTCCCATGCCCGAATCAAAGATACCTATTTTCATGATGTCACTCCTACGAAAAATCTGTTCCTTTATTATAGCACAGAATTAAGTTGTCTCAAAGGAGAATATATTCTTGCCAAAAAAAGAAAAGCCACAAAACTAACCATATATTAGCTTTGCGACCAATCATAGTCGGAGTGACAAGATTTGAACTTGCGACCTCTACGTCCCGAACGTAGCGCTCTACCAAGCTGAGCCACACTCCGATACATTCTTTAATTAAGTAACCGGATACTCATTCAAGTATCCGGCGCCCCTGCCAAGGAACTACGGATAGAGGACTCGAACCTCTACTA
>ERZ808240.3495-NODE-3495-length-15211-cov-33.479018_pt1 | contig 15211 bp, 11 predicted proteins | sample MGYA00521084_ERZ808240 | MGnify/ENA primary metagenome ERZ808240 (study PRJEB31516, sample SAMN03275571) | gut metagenome | biome: mammalia-associated habitat; material: feces | host: Papio cynocephalus | place: Kenya | collected 2012-08-06 ... | reverse complement strand
AGAAAAGAGATATTTAAAATTGAAAAAGAAAAAAATCAGATATTTTCTGCCATTTATATCAGCTATTATATGCATGGCTGTAATATTCTTTTTTTCATCACAGGACGGTGAAAAAAACAACAATCTCAGTATAGCAGTAACAGAAAGGATTGCAGGCATTATCTTTGATAATCTTGATATTCAGAGTGACGGCACACAATACTATGTAATCCACAATATGCATATTATAATCAGAAAAATTGCACATTTTGCCCTTTATGCAATTTTAGGAGCAGTTACATATACAGCGGCACATTCATTGAAAAAGGATTTTAAGAAATGCTTTGCAGTATCGCTTGGATTTCCGCTTATATATGCGGCGGCTGATGAGATACATCAGATTTTTACAGACGGCAGAACAGCAAGATTATTTGATGTATTTATAGATGAACTGGGAGCTGCCGCAGGTTCAGTCATAACATTTGCAGTAATAGCCTGTATTGATTATTTAGAAAAAAATAACGGCATACGGAAAAAATAATCCGTATGCCGATAATTTTATTTCAACACAATTTGGCAGATTATAAATCATGCAAATTCGATGATTATTATTTGCAGGGACGAACACAGTTCGCCCCTACAGAATAAACAAAAAATTCATTGTTTTCAATTATGAAATTTTGTTGTCGGATTGGCATTATTTTATACTGATAAGCTGTCTTTTAAGATATGAAACATCGCTTACATTTACTTTTCCATCAGAGCTTACATCAGCATTTTTAAGTGCAGATGATGAAAGACTGCCCGAACCCAGTATATATTTTACAAGCAGAGTTATATCCCTTACATCAACAGCTCCGTCACAGTTGACATCTCCCAAAACGCTGCTTCCGGTATTTCCGCCGCCTCCATAGTATTCAGCAACTGTTATTCCGTTTTTTCCAAGAGGAACTTCATGGTCAAGACCTATGAATTTTCCGTCATCAGTCTGCCAGAGTGACGGCTTTACGAAATTATATTTTTCCTCGTCCCATGTGGAAAAGTTATCATATACAAGACCGCCTGTATCTCCTGAATTTTCATTGAAGCACCAGAATGTATGATGCAGATGATTTTCAATTATATAGTCACGTATATATGTCATCCACTGTTCATTTCTGTCGCCGTCCATAAATCCGCCCCATTCGCCTATCAGCAAAGGAGCTATACCGTCTTCATAGATATATGCCCAGTTGTCATGCCAGCAGTCATTGTATACGGATTCCTGAGTAAATCCGTCATAGAACCATGTCTGATCGTATACAAGAGGGCCGTAGTCATGAGGTGAATATACAAGATTATTCTTATATTTTCCGAGGTCAACCGGATAATCCTTTACTCCCCTGAGATTTGCTCCCCACCATGTTCCGTAATAGTATTCAGTCATAGTAGTCCAGTCAATTCTCGGAGCTGTCCAGTCATAGCCTTCTTTCGGATATACTTCAACTCCTTCAACTACAATAAGCAGATTCGGATTTATGTCAAGTATGCGTTTTCCGGCGGTTTCAGCGACCATTTTCCAGTTGTTCGGGTCATCTGAATCGTCCCATTTTGCCATATTGTCAGGAGTATCGGCAGTGCCGTGAGGTTCATTCTTTATATCTATTGCAACTATTGTATCATCATTTTTATATTCATCTGCAAACCATTCAAGAGCAGTATAAAGGTCTTCCGTTGAATATGTGTCATTGTACCAGAGTGCGAAATTATGACCTGCCGCATGAGTTTCCGCACTGTGAATATCAATCATGATTTTTATTCCGGCTTCATCACACCATTCAACAGCCTTGTTGAAAAGGCTTTTACTGTCAAGAGTTGACATAACGCTCGGGTCATCATCAACGACAAGCTCCGGATTTACATAAGGATTTACTTTAGGCGGTGCAGGGTCCGGTTCGTCGTTCATCCACTGGAGCAGTATCTGAGTTGATACCGGAACTCTGAGAAAATTAAAGCCGTGGTCTGCAATCTGATTTATCATATCATGCATATTCTGTGACCATACGCCGTCAAATACTCCGCTTCCTACATTGAAGCCAAACCAGTTGCAGCCGGTTATCCAGACTTCATTGCCCTCTGCATTATAGATTTTGTTTCCCTCGACATGAAGCCAGTCATCGCCCTGAACGCTTTCCTCGGCTGATATGCCAAGTGCCGGATATCCTGCTGAGCATACTGCAATTGCTGACAGCAGAGATAATGTTTTCTTAAAAAAATTCATCAGCAAACACCCCTTATATTTTAAAACATGATATTCTGTTAATATATAAATAATTATATCATAGATATCTGAGTTTTACAATAATTCATGTAAATTTTTCACATAAGATAAGATTTCAAACAATTATTTTGTACAAAACTACTGATAATGGCTTGCAATTCCTGAAAAACCATGCTATAATAAAAAAAGGGAATGAAGTTCTCCCTTGGTCATATGCCAGAACCGCTTATAATGCTGATGACTTCTGTGATTATTTTTAAAAAAGGTCACGGAAATTATCAGTTTTTTTGTGACCGGAGGAGGATTTTTTTATGTTATTTTCACTCGCACTCATATTTCTTGCAGGGCTTTTTTCATCTGAACTCTGCAAAAAAATCAGGATTCCGGGAATTGTCGGAATGATTCTTACAGGAATGCTTATAAAACCGCTGATTGATTCATCAATAATGTCAAGTTCAGCGGATTTGCGTAAAATCGCCCTTATAATCATTCTTATAAGAGCCGGCCTTTCACTTGACCTCAATGACCTTAAAAAAACAGGCAGACCTGCTGTTCTTATGTCATTTCTGCCGGCAAGCTTTGAAATACTCGGATATATCCTGCTTGCCCCGTATATTCTCGGACTCACAAGAGTTGAAGCTGCTGTTACAGGAGCAGTCCTTGCGGCAGTTTCTCCGGCAGTAGTTGTTCCAAGAATGATAAACCTCATCGAAAAAGGATACGGAACTGACAAAAATATACCTCAGCTTATCATTGCAGGCTCATCATGCGATGATATATTTGTAATAGTACTTCTTTCAACCTTTATGAATATCGCTCAGGGCGGAAAAGCGGATATCATGGATTTTATAAATATACCGATATCAATAATTCTCGGAATAATCCTCGGCATAATCTGCGGAACAGCAGTAAACTTTCTTTTCAGACATACACGCATAAGAAACAGTATAAAGACAATCATATTACTTTCAGCTGCTTTTCTCCTTGCTGATGCTGAAAACAGACTCAGCGGCACAGTTTCCGTATCAGGACTCCTTGCTGTAATCAGCATGGCTTGCTGCATAAAAATGAAAAGCCCTGAAAAATCATCAGCTGCACTTTCCTCAAAATTCAGCAAATTATGGCTCTTTGCTGAAATACTTCTTTTTGTGCTTGTAGGAGCAGCTGTTGATATCAGATATCTTGCAGATTCAGGATTATCAGCGTCAGCTATGGTTCTTGCAGCTCTTGTATTCCGTTCGGCAGGAACTGCATTATGCGTGGCAAAAACTCATCTTGACCGAAAAGAAAAACTGTTCTGCATTATCGCATATCTCCCGAAGGCAACCGTTCAGGCGGCTACCTGTTCAATACCGCTTGCAGCCGGTCTTTCATGCGGAAAAACTGTTCTCACAGCGGCTGTTGCCGGAATACTTATAACTGCTCCGCTTGGTGCATTTCTTATCGATAATTTATATAAAAAACTGCTTTCTGAAAATAAAATATAGCTGTTTCCGCTTATTTTATTAAAAAAATATATATTATTTTATAAATATGTCATAATGACTTTATTATAAATATGTGATATAATAATCTCAGCGTCATGCATGACAGGCTGACATTAAACAGAATGAAAGGATGTAATAAAATGAAAAAATATCTTTTTCTGCTGATATCATGTTCATTGTGTCTTTCAGCATTTTCAGGCTGCAATACAGTTGACAACTCTGAAAACAAGGCTGTAAATGCTGATGTGACATCATCTGTTTCAGAAGAAACTGAAACAGCTGCCGAATCATCAGAAATCCAGTATCAGACTGAAGCCGGTATTTCCGAAAATATCACTGAATCTTCTGCTGCTGATACAGATATATACGCAGAAACCTCCGTTCAGACTTTGGATACACAGGCTCAGGCATCAGCAGAAAAAATTGTTCTTTCACAGGATACAATGACTGTTCTGCTCAATGAAACAGCTGCCGCTGAAGCCTCTGTAACACCTTCAGGAACTTCCGCTGTTCTGGTATGGTCAAGCACTGATTCCACTATTGCCTCAGTTGATGCTGACGGAAATATCAAAGGTATCAGTGAAGGTGCCTGCACAATTATGGTAAAGGATAAGAATAATCCTGATGTATCTGCTTCAATTCATGTAACTGTCAGAGCTGTTGCTGAAACTACACAGTCAAATTCAGTAAACGGCGTTACAGCTCTTACATATGTAAGCGGTATACTTGTTGTAAACAAAACATATGCTCTTCCGTCAGACTATGACCCGGGAGTTGACGCTGACGCAATGGCTGCTTTCGAGGAAATGCAGAAAGCTGCCTATGCCGAGGGATACAGCCTTTACATATCATCAGGTTACCGTTCATACAGCACTCAGGAAAACCTCTATAACAGCTATGTTGCAAGAGACGGCAAGCAGCTTGCTGATACATATTCCGCAAGACCAGGTCATTCAGAACATCAGACAGGTCTGGCTTTCGACCTCAATTCAGTTGATGCTTCATTTGCTGATACTCCGGAGGGAAAATGGGTTGCTGAAAACTGCTATAAATACGGCTTTATCATAAGATATCCGGCAAATAAAACTGCTATCACAGGTTATATGTATGAACCATGGCACATAAGATATCTTGGTACAAATATTGCAACCTCAGTTTATCAGAGTGGTCTTTGCCTTGAGGAATACCTCGGCATTACTTCATGCTATGATGACGATTATCAGTATTAATGAAAGGTAAATGATACAATGAAAAAATATGCCCTTACAGCGGCAATTATGGCTGTATGCACTCTCTTTGCCTCCTGCGGCACAGACAAAAATTCAACAGACTCTGAAACAGAAAACATAACCGAAACATCAGAAATAGTTTCTGAAACACAGATTCCCCAGACCGATGAACCGGTTGCCGCAAATGCAGATGCTGTACAGACATCTGCTGTATATACAGGCTCTGAAAACGGTATAACCGAACTGACATATATTGACGGAATCCTTATCGCAAACAAAACATATGCTCTCCCGTCAGACTATGACCCCGGAACTGACAGCACTGCTCTTGCCGCATTTGATGAAATGCAGAAGGCTGCCTATGCTGACGGCTGTAATATCTATATTTCATCAGGATACCGCTCATATGCAAGACAGGTTGAAATATATAACCGCTATGTAGCTCAGGACGGTCAGGAATATGCTGACACCTATTCTTCAAGACCCGGATTTTCTGAACATCAGACAGGTCTTACATTCGACCTCAATTCAATAGATATCTCATTTGCTGATACTCCGGAAGGAAAATGGGTTGCTGAAAACTGCCACAAATATGGCTTTATTGTAAGATATCCGAAAGATAAAGAGGATATCACAGGCTATACCTATGAACCATGGCATATAAGATATCTTGGAGTTGAAAAGGCTACTGCCGTATATGAAAGCGGTCTTTGCCTTGAGGAATACCTCGGAATAACTTCTTCATATGAGGACGCTGAGGCTCTCCAGTCCGCAAATTCAGTTACAGAACTCAATTGAAAATAAAAATTCTGTAGGGCGACCATTGGTCGCCCATTTTGGTTTACCGGATTTTTTTCATGCAGATTATATAAAAGCACTTGAAAATATACGGATAATTTGATATAATGATAAAAAATATCAAGGAGATGACTTCTGTTAATCATGAATATTCTTTCTCTGCTTAAATATAAAAGCAGTGTAGCCTACCTCTATAATGACAATACTCTGCGTCAGGGTCTTGAAAAAATGCGTTTCCATGGCTATACCGCTATTCCTGTCATATCCCGTGACGGAAAATATGTCGGTACTGTAAGCGAGGGCGATTTCTTATGGCACTGCATTGACAGAAATATATCAGATATAAAAGATGAGGAAAATTTCTTTGTAAATGATATAATCCGTTCAGGCTGGAATCCTCCTGCAAAAATCAGCATTACCATTGAAGACCTGCTTCTCATGGTCATGGACCAGAATTTTATCCCTATGATTGATGACAGAAATTCTTTTATCGGGATAATTACCAGAAAAGATATTATAAAACAGTTTTATAATAAAACATATATAAAGGAGTGACTTGTTTATGTCAGAAATTTATACTTCAGTAACTCAGCTTGTGGGTAATACTCCCCTCTTTGAGCTTAAAAACCTTGAGGAAAAATATGATATCAAGGCAAAAATTCTCGCAAAGCTTGAGTATTTCAATCCTGCCGGAAGCATCAAGGACAGAGTTGCTGTAAATATGATTGAGGACGCTGAAAAAAAAGGTCTTATAGGTGAAAATGCTGTTATAATCGAACCTACAAGCGGCAATACCGGTATAGGTCTTGCCTGTATCGCTGCTGCAAAGGGCTACAGAGCAATATTTACCATGCCTGAAACAATGAGCGTTGAACGCAGAAAGCTTTTAAAGGCTTATGGTGCTGAAATAGTTCTTACTGACGGCTCAAAGGGCATGAAAGGTGCTATTGAAAAGGCTGATGAACTCAAAAAGGAAATACCCGGTTCAATAATCCTCGGTCAGTTCATCAATCCTGCAAATCCTGAAATACATGAAAAAACTACCGGCGTTGAAATATGGAATGATACTGACGGAAATGTTGATATTCTTATAGCCGGTGTCGGAACAGGCGGAACTCTTACCGGAACAGGCAGATATCTTAAATCAAAAAATCCTGATATACAGGTAATTGCTGTTGAACCTGCGGATTCTCCTGTACTCTCACAGGGTCATGGAGGCCCTCATAAAATACAGGGTATCGGTGCAGGATTTGTTCCGAAAACTCTTGACACTGATATATTTGACAAGGTAATCACTGCTGAAACAGATGAATCATATGAAATGTGCAGAAAAATTGCTCATTGTGAAGGAATATTTGTCGGAATATCCTCAGGTGCAGCAGCTGCGGCAGCTTTGAAAACTGCATCTCTCCCTGAAAACTATGGCAAAAATATTGTTGTCATTTTCCCTGACAACGGCGAAAAGTATCTTTCAACTCCAAGATTTATATAAACGCCAATTCGATGGTCATTTCTGTGATTCGTTTATCTGAAATTAAATTCGTTTTGTAGGGGCGACCATTGGTCGCCCGTTGCAGTTACCAGAATTTCATGCTGATAACCAATGATTTTCCGTACAGAAAACAAATATCGAACCTATTGTTTAACCATAATTTGGCGGGCGACCAATAGTCGCCCCTACAAAATATAAGGAAAATTCATTATTTTTAGTCATAGAATTTTGTTGTCGAATTAGCGTATATAATACTAATATCCATTATGCAAAGAAATGCCGGAAATTTAAAAATTTCCGGCATTTTAATTATTTATGAATTTCTGCAAGCTGTATTGTTATATGTTCAATAAGCTTGTCCATAGCCTTTTTGGTTGTAACGTGCCTGAACCATGTCGGGTTGACTGTCGGAATATTAAGCTCCATGCTTTTTTCATCAACATATACAACCACCTTGTCACCGTCATGCAGCTTTGTATGAAGTTCCGCTCTTACATTGTTCACAAGTGCTGATTTGAGATAAAGTCCTATCTGTGTATGTATCGCAAATGCAAAATCTATAACAGTTGAACCCTCAGGGAGTATTATCGGCGAATCATCACGCCTGTATACTGTTATATGCGGCTTGAGTGCCTCTGAAATATCATCTGAATCAGAATAAAGCTTTATGCCGTCTATCGAACCGTTCATATATCCGATATATTCCTTTTCAGTCTTTACATATACTCTGTATGAATTATTGTATTTGTCTTCAAGAATTATTTCAATGCCCTTGTTTCCGGTATTTTCATTTATAGATGTCCAGATTATATCAAATGGGTAGAGATTTCTTTTATATATATCAAAAAACATTTTTACAGGTGATATATAATCAAGGTCTTCCATTATTATAAATACATTAAGCAGAGGCATTCTGTATTTATTGATATATTTCTGCTCCTCACCGGGGTAATGCTTTATTGCATGGCTGTAGATATTTCCCGGAGTTCTTTCTGTAATAACGCAGTCTATAACGGCACTTTCTATTTTAAGTGAATATATTGCCTTTTTAAATTCCTCGATTGCATTTTTATTTTCCTGAAGAACTCTTGAATATGCACCGCATATAATTGAATACTTGTCATGCTGGTCTATCCTGAAACAAAGTGACTGTATCTTTTCAGTGAAATAATGAGTGCCGAGCATTTCAGCGAGTTTTAAATATACATCTCTTGTTTCACGGACTTTTTTTATCTGTTTTTCAATAGGCATTGCGTCTATTGTAAGAAGATTATGAAGTCTGTCGGCAAGCTTTATATAGAATGCATACTTATATTTTGAGCCTACTTCAAAGAGTTTTATAATAGTCTGCCTGTCAATCTCCTCTTTGTTGATATTATGCTTTTCATCGGCTTCAACGGCTGTCACAGCATCAACAATACCTACTATTTCAGGATTGAAAGTTTCCTGAAGTTTTTCAAGAGTATAACCGCTTTCCTTGCAGTCTTCAACGACATCATGAAGCAGAGCTGCTGCTATTACATTATTGTCAAAGCCCATTTCAGCAAGGACTCTTGCAACGAATACAGGGTGAGTTATATACGGGTCACCTGAAACTCTCCTGCGGCACGCACTGTCATGAGCAGTCTTTGCATACTCAAATGCACAGGTAACTATATTGAAATTGGTTCTGCCATGTTTCTGGAGAATTTTTTTAATCTTTGCAAATTCCTTGTATATTTCATCATATTCCTGTTTGGTTATAGGAAGATTTCGTTTGTCACTGCTGTCCATAATAAAAATCCCCCTCCTCAGTCCTCAAATGATTCATCAAAATATTTTTCCATTGATTTATACCAGTTATAATCGTCCTGAATTGAAATAGTGGCACATTTGAAATACTGATGTTTTATGAGATTATTGACAAGCTTTTCGATATTATGGCTTATAAGCACATCTGTTTCATCATCGCTTAAATTCGCACCATTCATTGAATTGACTCCTGAACTGAGCATAATTCTTTTAAGACGGCTTACAAGCATATTTTCCTCATCTGAAAAAGTCATTTTTCTGTAGCTTAAATGGAGAAAATCTGCTATTTCATTTTCATCGCAGGTAAGAGTGCGTCTTGTAAGCATTATAAACTGTGCACACGGCATTGACTCATGACCTCTTGAAACTGAATTGACAGTGCCTATTCCTCCGAGGTATTCCTTGCTTGAATCAGGATTCTGGAATATCATAAGGCATTTGTCCCTGAATTCAGATGCAAGTGAAATAAATACATTATGAGATGTTATATCTATCTCTCCTGTATAGAAATGATGTCTTTTAACCTGTGAAACATCGAGGTCAAGCAGAGTCTTTATTTCAGGTCTGGTTGAAATATCGGCAAAGAATTTTGTACATTCGCTCCTTGTACAACAGGTTATCGCTGAAGCCTTGAAGCATGAATTTCCAAGAGGAGTCCTTTCCTCATATATCTGGAGCAGTCCGCAGCTTATGCGGGGCTTTAACTTATCGGTAATGTTTGTATATTTATAAACTGTTGTATCAAAATAATGCATATAATAGACACCGCAGAAACGTCTGAGCATTTTTATTTCCACACTGTCGGTCAGTTCTCTGTACTGTTTGAGCTGGCTGCTGTATTCTATTTCAGATGTAAGAAATTCATCTATTGATATTCCGCAGCGGTTTTTCAGCTCGATGAGAAGCTGAAGTGTCGGAAGTGCAGTACCATTCAGGTATTCTGAAAGTGTCTGCTCTGAAATATTGAATTCTTCAGCAAATTCCTTATGATTCATTCCCAGCTCATCAATTATATAGGAAAGATTATTTGATGCCACCGTCTTTACCCTGTCAGAATGAATAAGACCCCGTTCAGATGTTTTCATATTCAAAGCCCCTTTATATTTATTTGTTTTTCTGTATAAAAATAACAGAAAATTACATCTTTATTCAGCATTATTGTATTTTATTTTAAATTATATCATAAACCTTAATTATCGTCAACAAAAAACAATTACAAAATAAATAATGTAAATTATCAGTAATTTCTACTATTTTTATAACTCAGAATATTTATAAGCCTGTATATTCCCATATGCATTGATTTATGAATATTTATACACCTTTTATTTATATTTATTAATTATTTTTACAGTGAAACTCCCCCTTTGATTTAAAATTTCCTTGACAATTACATCAAAAAGTTATACAATAAAAGTATTGCATTAATTTGCATTGCATTAATGTGTATTCAGTAAACAGGTCAGAAAAATTTACGGTCAGAGAGTTGTATTTCCCCTGTAACAGTATTGCGAATCACATTACAGGATATTTTTATTATTTACCAAAGGAGGGAAAACCAGTCTAAATGATTTATGTTGTTGTATGTATCTTATCTCTGCTTGTAGGTTCCGGTGTCTCAGGATACATATGCTATGGAAAAGGCCGTGAAACTTTCCGCAAGGAAGCAGAACTCGATTTCAATTCAGCTCAGAATGAAGCCAAAAGAGTCCTTGAAGATGCTATGAGAGAGGCTGAAAGCAAAAAGAAAGGTGCTCTCGTTGAAGCAAAGGACGAGATTCACAAACTCCGCTCAGATGCCGAAAAGGAAATAAAGGACCGCAGAAACGAAATCTCACGTCAGGAAAGAAGAATCCAGCAGAAGGAAGAAACTCTTGACAAGAAAAATGATAACATCGAACGTAAGGAAGAAGTTCTCAATGATAAGATAAAATCAGCTGAGGAAAAACTTAATGAAGCTGAAACAATCAAGAAAAGTCAGATGGATGTGCTTGAGAAAATATCCGAGTTTACCAAGGAACAGGCTAAGGAATATATCATCAATATGCTTGAAAATGAACTCATTCACGAAAAATCCGTCAAGGTAATGGCTTATGAACAGCAGATAAAAGATGAATGTGAGGAAAAAGCAAGAAATTATATCTCACTCGCTATCGCAAAATGTGCTGCTGAACAGGTTTCAGAATCAGCCGTTTCAGTCGTCACTCTCCCGAATGATGAGATGAAAGGAAGAATTATCGGCAGAGAAGGCAGAAATATCCGTACTCTTGAAACCCTTACAGGCGTTGACCTCATCATTGATGATACTCCGGAAGCTATCACTCTTTCATGCTTTGACCAGGTAAGACGTGAAGTTGCAAGAATCGCTCTTGAAAAACTTATCGCTGACGGAAGAATCCACCCGACAAGAATTGAAGAAATGGTTGACAAGGCAAGACGTGAAGTTGAACATAAAATAAAACAAGAGGGCGAACGTGCCATTCTTGAAACCAATGTCCACGGTATCAATCACGAACTTGTAAAGCTTATCGGAAGACTTCGTTTCCGTACAAGCTACAGACAGAACGTTCTTAACCATTCAATTGAAGTTGCCCAGCTTTCAGGAATACTTGCCTCTGAACTCGGCGTTGATGCAAACCTCGCAAGACGTGCAGGTCTGCTCCACGATATAGGCAAGGCTCTTACCGCTGAAATTGAAGGCTCTCATGTACAGATAGGCGTTGACGTATGCCGCAAGTACAAGGAAAATCCTGAAGTTATCCACGCTATTGAAGCTCACCATAATGACGTTGAACCACGCACCGTAATTGCCTGCATAGTTCAGGCTGCTGACGCAATATCAGCTGCAAGACCGGCTGCAAGAAGCGAAAATTATGAAAGCTATATCAAGCGTCTGCAAAAACTTGAGGAAATATGTTCTTCATATGAGGGCGTTGAAAAATGTTATGCTATTCAGGCTGGACGTGAAATAAGAGTCATGATTGCTCCTGAAGTCATAAACGATGAAAAAATGGTTCTCGTTGCAAGAAATATTGCTAAACAGATTGAAACTGAAATGGATTATCCCGGACAGATAAAAGTTCATCTTATCCGTGAAAGCCGTGCAATAGAATATGCAAAATAAATTATTCAACGCAAATTCGATGGATTGTTTATGTAGGGGCGACCATTGGTCGCCCGCCTCTGAAATTCCGATAAATCTAACGGGCGACCGATGGTCGCCCCTACAAAATATAATGAGAATTTCATATGTTCAATCATAAAATTTTGTTGTCGAATTGGTGTTATTTAAATACCCTGCATCAGATATGCAGGGTATTTTTAAAAAAAGGAGGTTTTAAGGATTGCCTAAAACTATCTTCAATACTACTGAAAAATCCAATTTCATTCTCAATATGAAAGAGGAAAATGTAGACAGGCTTTCCCTGTTCGTACTTGCCGGAGTATGCATAATCATGACTTTGAGTCAGATTCCGGCTGAATTCAGCTATTCTCTTACCGATGTGCCTTTTCTTGCCCTCGGAATATCCGGCGTTCTGGTCGTTGTAACCGGAATAATCCTCATATTGCGTAAGCATATGGTTAAAAATAATATTGCAGGTCTTGCAATAATGCTTTTTCTTTTTGTCTGGTCAATGGTTTCCTATTATAATTCATATAATCTGAAAACATCATTATGGGGTCAGGACGGCAGATATGACGGACTTGTAACAATGATAATATACATATTCCTCTTTATATCTGCAAGCATGATTTCAGACGGAAAAATTGAAAGACTTTTCGATATTATGACAGGTGCAGGACTTTTCCAATGTTTCTGGGCTGTATATCAGCTGTTTCCATTTGGAAAATCATATTACAGGAATCTTGAAGCAATCGCTGAAAAAAATGTTTATCTGACAAGCGGTCTTGCAGGAAATCCGTTCTTTTTCGCAATGCTTATGTCAGTACTGCTTTCTGTATCGGTTTTCGGAGCTGTTTTCGGCTCTGACCGCAGACACAGAATATACTACGGCACAGCATCAGTTATTTTTACTCTTGCCGCATTGCAGACCCATACCGTTTCAGCAGTAATTGCAGTTATTGTTATATATGCTGTTTCACTGATAACAGCCGCTGTAAAACATAAACTCAATAAGATTTCACTGATAATGTTTATACTCGGAATTGCTGCAATAATTGTTGAACTTGCTGCTGGATACAGATTCTATGACGGCGGAATTGCATGGCAGGATTCGTTTTACAGACTCGGTGTTACCGGATATTATTCATTCACATATTCTGATTTTGATGTAAACAGTCTTAAAGAAGTATATTCATATTTCTGGAATGAAGCTCTTGAAGCCATAAAGGATTTCCCTCTTGCCGGAACAGGCATAGACTGTTTTTCATATACTCAGTATAAAACCTCAAATATTCTTCAGTATGAACTTAATTCAATCGACAGACCCTATAATGATTATCTCTTTCTTGCCGCAACAAGAGGTATCCCGTATCTTGCAGGATATGCCGCACTGCTTGTATATACGCTTGTAAACAGTATCAGAAATGCTCTTAAAAATAATGAATGGTACTATAAAGCAATGCCGTTTGCAGTAGTCATATTTATGATTGTAAGCATATTCAACAACAGTTCAGTAGGCGTAATGCCTTTTATATGGATTATCTTAGGACTATCAGCCAAGAACAGAAAAAACAACGGTCAGACCTGACCGTTGTTTTTTATTTCCATTACAAACTGCATAAGCTGTTCATATTCATTACTTATATTATTTTCAATAACCTCATCAAGCAATTTTTTAAGAATAATTCCTATATCTTTTCCTGAAAATCCTGCATTTTTAATATCATTTCCATTTACAGCAAGCTCCTTTACATTAAGACAGCTTTTTGATTTGATGAGATTTTCAGCTGTACGCTTTATATTTTCAAGCTTTGGAATGCGTTCCGCACAGAATGGCTTTTTAGCAAGATTATCCGCTTTCTGAACCTCGATAAGCTGAAAGAATGCTTCACTTCCTATAGCAGACATACAGCGTTTTACTGCCTTTTCACTTTCAAATTTATCGCTGTGATGAGATATAAGGGTGATAACTCGCTTTGATGTTGAATTTTCATATTTAAGTCTTTTAAGAATTTTCTGTGCCATATCAGCACTTTTTCCGGCATGACCCTTGAAATGACGGCAGTTCCCCTCCTCCTGACATGAAAAAGGCTTTCCGATATCATGAAGAAGAAGTGCAAGTCTTATAATTTTGTCATTGCAGGCTTTTGAAACAGCAACTGCGATATGTTCCCATACGGTATACATATGATATTTGCTTTTCTGGTCAAATCCTATGCTGTTATGTATTTCAGGGATAAATTCCTCTATAACGGAACTGTAGTTCATAAGAACATTATAGACATTCTTTCCTGTCAGAAGTTTATCAAGTTCGGCTCTTATACGTTCAGCAGATATATTTTTAAGCAGATATTTCTGTTTTCCGATACATTCAGCAGTATTTTTTTCTATTTCAAAGCCAAGCTGTGAAGAAAATCTGACTGCTCTCATAATTCTGAGGGCATCTTCATTAAATCGTTCTTGAGGATTTCCGACACATATAATCTGCTTTTTAACTATATCGTCCTGACCGTGAAAAGGGTCGTAAAGACCGCTTGAATGATTATATGCTATTGCATTCATGGTAAAATCACGTCTTGCAAGGTCGTCAGCAAGCCTTGAAGTATATGAAACTGATACAGGGCGGCGGTTATCCGCATATTCTCCGTCAATTCTGTATGTAGTGATTTCAAGCGGCATATGGTCTATGATTACAGTTACAGTGCCATGCTTTATGCCGGTTTCAATTATTCTGAAATTTTCAAAGACCTTTTCAGTCTGTGAAGGCAGAGCATTTGTGGTAATATCATAATCATACGGGGTATTCCCAAGAATAAAATCCCTTACACAGCCGCCTACTATAAAAGCTTCATAGCCGTTTTTACTGAGCATATCAAGGGCAGTGCGTACCTGAACCGGAAGATTGAACATTTTAAAAACCTCCTGACATCTGAAATTAGAAAAGGCTTCTGAATAATATTCAGAAGCCAACTACGCCATGGATACTTCCATGGAACATATGGAGCGGATTACGAGGCTCGAACTCGCTACCTCCACCTTGGCAAGGTGGCG
>ERZ808240.3492-NODE-3492-length-15225-cov-4.126236_pt1 | contig 15225 bp, 8 predicted proteins | sample MGYA00521084_ERZ808240 | MGnify/ENA primary metagenome ERZ808240 (study PRJEB31516, sample SAMN03275571) | gut metagenome | biome: mammalia-associated habitat; material: feces | host: Papio cynocephalus | place: Kenya | collected 2012-08-06 ... | reverse complement strand
TCAGTTTACATTGGATGATTTTACGATCGAAGATTATCAGACCGGATCACAGGTAAAAAATATTCCGATTGCAGTTTAACAGATATTTGTAGTTATTTGAGTAAAATTACTAAAAAAAGATGTAATTTTAATATAAATTTCACAAAAAGTATTTGTCTATTCCGATATATTGTGATACAATTTTCATATATTTTTGGAGGTGCGTTACACATGGCAAATATTATGATTACATCAGGCACAAGTTTTGAAGGATATGAGATTACAGAATATGGTCCTTATAAATTTGTACAGACAATTTTAAGTTCTAATTTTTTAAAGGAGATCGGTGCTTCTATCGCAGATATTGCAACTGACAGAAGCAGTATGTATCATGACAAACTGGATGGAACGATGAAAGAGACCATCAAGTCATTTGAGGAAGTTGTCGGAAAGACAAATTACAATGCGGTTGTTGGTTTTAAGACAGATATTGTTGATTATTCGTCAAATATTTCAGCTGTTATTGTCAGTGGTACACTTGTATCAGTAAAGAAAGAGTACAAATCAGAATTTGAAAAGAGTGATTTTGTAAGAAAAGAATTATTCGTAAACAATTATTACGATAAGCTTGTACCAAGAGCTGTAAAAGTGATCCTCGCATCTGAAGGAAACGGAACTAAGATTTCGGCTTGGTATAATAATTACAATATGGATGACGTTAAAGCTATAAAAGCGGACATTCAGTTTGTGAATATTTACGGTGATGAGATCACATTGACAGGTGTCGATTTTGTGTTTGAAAAGACAAACGTGTCATTATTAAAATCAGATTATGTTGAATGTAAGCTTCCTGAAAAATACATAAAGATCATTACAAGCTGTAAAGTATATATTCAGAAATATGTTACATCAAGAGGGGTTTACTCATGTGGAGATGATCCGATTGATGTAGAAATGAGTGCATTGAAGTTCAAAGCACTTAAAGTTAAAAAAGGCCTTGATGCTGTATGTAATTACAAATCAGACGGACTTGTCTGGACCTGTAACTGCGGTCATGTAAATGAAGGCGGGGCAGAGGAATGTGTGATCTGTGGCAGAAAACAGGATGAGATGAAGAACAGCATTACATTTAATTATGAGCCTATGCTGGAAGAAATGAAGCAGAAAGAATACGTTATGGAGATCAAGGATGTCCTTATGAAGTATATTAAGGATATTGATTCTGGACTTCGTATGCAGTTACTGGAGATTATGGAATCTGGTATTCAGTACGAAAAAACTCGTGGAGATATGAAAGAAACTGTAATTGAGAAGGTTGAGAATCTGTTCCTTGGATTATAAAAAATGCAACAATACATGTTACAGATCATTGAGCATCTGGGGAAAAAAGGATATAAAAAATTGAATCCCGACAGCAATAATGTATATGGCAGAGCAGAAGACGATGCCATATATGTTGTTGTGCTTGGAAGCAGCAGAAATCTGAAAACGGAAAATCTTATTAAATTTAATAAACAGATCCGACAGGACCTTGAGATATCAGGAAAGAGAATTCGAATCCTGAATCTCCTGCTGACTCCGAATGGAATGTTTGATGATGATATAAACGCCATAATTGACAGGATGGATAATGTCTGGTTGTTCAGTGAAGATTATGGAAAACTGTATATTTTCGAAAATCAACCGGCAGATTTTGATGGATTGCAGAGTGTACTCGAAAAAGAGATTTATGAGGAAAAAGATCATTTCACCATTCGACTGAAGAAAATGTTTGGAGTGATAACTCCAATCCTGGTTCTGATAAATGTTCTGGTTTATATAGCATATGTGTACACAAAAGATTCCTATGGTTTTTCCTATCTTGAAGAAAAATTAACCGATAATCTTCAGTATGTTCTTGTTGAAAAACAGTATTACAGAATTGTCACATCCATATTTTTTCATTTTTCCCTGACTCATCTTTTAAGTAATATGGTCGTATTGATTGCTCTTGGGGCAAGAGTCGAAAACCTGATTGGAAAAGTGGGGTATATATGTGCATATCTGTTTTGTGGCATTATTGCATCTGTCTGTTCGATAGTCAGCTGTTACATGGGTAACTTTTATGATTACGCCGGGGGCGCTTCCGGTGCAATCTGCGGACTGATGGGAATATTAATTGTTTTTGCATTTTTTGGTAAGGGGAAAATATCAGATATTTCTTTAAAGGATCTTATTTTTCTATCTGTAATCACAATATTGAATGGATATGTTTCAGAGGGGATTGATAATGCAGCGCATGTTGGCGGATTGATTGCCGGTTTATTTGTTGGAGTGCTCTGTGCATATATATGTTCAAAGAAGAAAAACTCAGGTACATGACAGTTGTAAAAGATGGACTGATGTGATAAAATTGTCTGATGAAAATTAGTTTAGGAGTATGATTGGATGGGTACTGGAATTAGCATGTCAAGTGTCAACAAAATAAAAGAACTTGCGGCAAGCGGGGATTATAGTCTTGCATTAGATATACTTGAACATCAGGATTTGACCAGATCACTTTCACCTCAGTTTATAAAAATCTGTGGTGAGGTGTACTATGAAAATGGACGTTATGCGGAAGCAAGAGCTGCTCTTGTTAAAGCCCATTCCATGGCACCTATTGGTAATAAGATTATTTATTCATTAATCAAAGTATATCTGTCAGAGGGATTTTATTCACTTGTAGACACATATTATGAGATCTATAAATTTAATCAAAATGAAAAAGATGTAGGTACATATCGTATTGAATACATGATTGCAAAAGCAAAACACAGTTCCATTAAAGAGTTGTATGGAATTCTTATTTCGGCAAATGAGATGGAGACAAATGCAGCTTGGGATTTTGAAATGTTATTATTATATGCTGCAATGAAAAATATGGAAAAACTCCGGTCGGAATCAGAGATTTTCTGTGCAACTTATAAAGGGTCACCATATATTGAGAAAGTGAACCGGCTTAGAGATGGATCATATGATATAGAGAATGCTATATATTGTTATCCTGCATCAGAGCAGAAAGACGCTTCAGAAGAACAGGAAGAAACCAGAGTATTTGAGCAGAAGGTTTTGGAAGCAGATCATCTTCGTATGTTTCCGAAAGATCCAAAGATAACCTTAATGGTTGAGGATCGGGAGCCTGTACCAAATTCTGTGAAGTTCAAACAGATGTTACTTAAATCAAAAGAAAAGAAAGAGTTAAAGAAACAGCAGAAGAAAGAACAGCAGGAAAAGGCAAAGTCGGAGGAAGGACAGGAAAAGGAAAAGAGGTTCCATATAGGACGGATGTCTAAGAAAGAAGAAGCTGCGATCGAAGAGGTGATTGCTGAAACAGAGAAGGCACAGCCTGATAAAGATAAATTGCTGGATGAGGTGATGGCAGTAAAGGAACCATCGGATTCTGTACAGCCTGAGGAAACTGAAGAAGAACAGAAAGAGCAGGAGACGTCTTCGGTTGTTAATGAAGAAAAGAATCTGGATCAGATATCAGAAGAATCCTTCGATGAAAGTCTGGATGATTTTGATACCTCGGATATCACAGATGATTTCGATACAGTTTTGATGGTTGACCCTGATGCGCTAGAACAAAGTAAGCCAGAGACTGAAATAACTGCCGAGAAAGCAGTTACAGAGCCGGAGGTTGAAGAAGCTGCAGAGCCGGAGACCGAAGAAGATATCGGGGAAGAAGTCACAGAACCTGAGACAGAGGAAGGTGCCGAGAAAGAAACTAAACCTGTAGAATCAGAGAACGAAGCAGCTGCCAAGAACGAAGTCACAGAGCCGGAAACGGTTGTTGAAGAAGCCGGGTATGCAGAACCTGCGGAGCCGCATGAGTATGCAGAGACAGCGGAGACTGCTGAACAGTTGTCTGAAGAAGATGAGACGGTTCTCATAGAAGAATCTCAGATAAAGGAAGATGAAGAACTTTCTGAAGATGTTCCAGAATCAGAAAAAAAGGAAGATCAGAAGTTTGATATTGATGTTGCAATCCAGTCATTGGATGAATATAAATTAGATACGGACGATTGGGACGACGATTCGTTTGAACAGGCATATGAGGATGACGATATTGTCGAGATCTCAGAAGTTCCGAAAGATTTGATGCCAGATGAAAGTGATAAGGATGTCATTCCGTCTGAGACAGAAGAACCAGAGAATCCTGAGACGAAAGAATCTGAGAAATCTGAAATAAAAGAAGTTGAGCTGATAGAGAGTGAAACTGTTGATGAACCGGAAACGGATATTGAACCAGAAACAGAAGAACCGGAACAGGAAGAGCCGGAGCCGACAGAACCGGAGCTGCTTGAGCAACTTGCTGATTCAGAACCAGAAATTTCAGAACCGGTGGTTGAGAATCCTGCAGATATAAATAGCAGGAAAATAGATTTTCCAACATTCAGATCGAGTCTTTTCCCTGATTACAACAGCGAAAAGCCGCCTGTTGTAGAGCATGTACAGCATGAAGATATACAGAAAGAATACGATCAGAAGATGGCTGAAAATCTGAAAAAAGAGGAAGCCTTGATCAGTGAGACAGATGAGCTGCTTGCAAGACTTGGAATTGAACTCGGAACAAAATATGCATCGAACACTGATTATTTCAATATGCATCAGGACAGTTTTGTACTGAATTCATCTGAGGAGGCTGCTGAAGCTGACCAATCGAATGATATAAAGGAAGCCGATAACGTTTCAGATACTGAATTGGTGAAGAAATCGGATTTCAGGCACTCTGATGAAAAGAAATATAAGCTTAAGAAAAGATGACAAATAATTATATTAATATAAATATTAGTGTTTTATTTGATAATGTGGAAGGAGGCGTACAAATTGGCTATAGATCAAACAGAAGCTATGATTGCTGCGATAAAGGCACAGCTTGAAAAAGAGAGAGCTGCTGAAGCTGCAAAGCAGAAAAGACTTGAAGAAGAACAGGCTTTGAAGAATATGAGCAGCAATAAAAAGAAGTCTTCAGATAGCGGAAGCAAGAGCCAATATAAGACTTTGTCTGCTGAAGAACTTGCGCGTATTGAGGAGAAGAAACGTCGTAAGAGAGAAGAAGCATTAGGTATTGTCCATGAGGACAAACCTGAAGAGACAGAGAACAAAGAAGCTGAAGCTGAAAAGCCGGATAAAAATAAAGAGGCAGAGGGTGAAGCTAAAACAGAGGATAAAAATGAAAAGCAGGGAATGCCAAAGATCAGCCTTAACCTTGGTGGTATTGCTGATGAGGGACTTGGCGACTTTGGCGGCGGTCTCGGCGGTGGCCTTGGAGAAGGTCCTGGTGGACTTGGCGGTCTTGGTGGCGGCCTTGGAAGCGCACCTTCAGGAGAAGGCCTTTTAGGAAAACCAGGTGCAGCAGGAAGTGGTCTTGGTTCAACTATGAACATGAATGCTTCCCTCGGACCAAATAAGGTTAAAGGTAAAGATAAGACAACATTATCTGATGATGCAGAAAGATTCGATGAAGATGATATGTCATCAGTTGTTTCAGATGATACAGAATGGACACCAGGTAAGAATGTTAAGGTAAAAGAGGTTAAGACTCAAAAAGGGAATGACAAAAATGGTGATCTTTTCAGTATTTTACCTGATAGAAATAAAAATGGTGCAGATGTTTCATCTATGTATGATATAGATGACGATGATGACGACGATGATTTCCTTGGAGCTGGTATTGAAAATCTTTCCAATATTGATGAAACAAGTGAGGAAGAAGCTGCACGTATAAAAGCTGAGGAAGAGGCACGTAAGAAAGCTGAAGAAGAAGCTAAGAAGAAAGCAGAGGAAGAAGCTAAGAAGAAGGCAGAGGAAGAAGCTAAGCGTAAAGCGGCTGAAGAAGAAGCCAGAAAGAAAGCAGAGGAAGCACGTAAGAAAGCTGCGGCAGAAAAGGCAAAAGTTGAAGCTGAAACGAAGAAGAAGCAGGCGATCGAGCTTGCTGAACGTAAGGCGCAGGATGCAAAGAATGTAGTTGAAACAGCAAAGAAGACGATTGCGGATTCTGAAAAGGAAGAAAAAGAACTGAAATCACAGCTTGAAGAATGTGCGAAGAAGAAGGCTGCTTATGAAGATAAGATGAAAGCGGAATTCGATGCAAAGAAAAAGGCTGATGAGGAGCTTTTAGCAAAAGAAGATGCAGAACTTGAGACAAAAGTAAAAGCTATCAATAAAGAGATAGAAGATACAAATAAGAAAGCAAAAGATGATTCTGATAAGGTATTAAAGGAAAGCAATCCGGAGACTGTTAAGACAAAGATCATCAATGAAGCACAGGCTGCCGCTGATCAGGCAATTAAGAAGCTTGCAGATGCCAAGAAGGCAAATGTTGAAAAGCATGAAGCAGAATATACAAAGGCCTGCAAGGATGCGGAAACAGCTTCAGCAAAATTGGATGAAGATAAAAAGAAAGCAATTGAGGCAGCCAGGAAGAAGAAAGAAACACAGGATGGCAAAGCAAAGAAACTGATCGATGAAGCAGAGCAGAACAAAGAACGTGCCGGTGTTATCTTTACAGATTCAAAGAAGGCTGAAGAAGAGGCAGCTCTTAATCTTAAGAATACAACAGATATGGAATCTGAGTCGTTGAAGGCTCTGGCAGGACTTGAAAGCAAACTCGCAGAAAGTGAGAGTAAGTTAAAGACTGCTATAAATAATAATGATTCAGCAGCCAAGGCGATTGATACCGCAAAGAAAGCATTAAAAGAAGCGGAAGCAAAAGAAGCAGAAGCATTAAAGAAACTGGAGGAAGCGAGATCTGCAAGAGCAGCAGCAGAAACCAGAATTTCAAAAGGCGAAGCTGATAAGAAAAAGTTCCAGTCCGAAATTGATGCAATCAATGCAGAAAAGAAGACTACAAATGCCGATATTGCAGAAACCAAGAAAGATGTAGAATTATTCAAGTCTGCAAAGACAGAAGCACAGCAGGCACTTGATGCAGCAAAGAAATCTGCAGTAGAGGCAGAAGATCTCCTGTCTAAGGCAGAAAATGCTGAAGAGGAAGCTGAGGAGATTCTGGAGAAAGCTAAGATTGAAGAAGAAGTAGAGATTCAGAATGCGGAAAAGATTGCTGCAGACGGAAAAGAGAAACTGGATAAGGATAAAAAGTCCAGAGAAGATGCTCATGAGAAGTTCCTTGCAGATGAAGAAGAAAAATATGCTACGGGCGAGGCTGCAGAACTTGAAAAAGTTCAGTCTGCTGCAATGACAGCTGAAAAGGAAGCTGCTGATTCTCAGAAGAAGGCAGAAGAAGCTGCACAGAAGCTGCTTGATGATGCTAAAAAGAAAGAGGAAGAATTAAAGCAGAAAATTGCTGATCTGAAGACGGAACAGGCAGAACGTATTGTTGCAAGAAAAGCTGCTAATGAAGAAGCAGTTAAGAAAGCAGAAGATAAAAAGAAACATGATCTTGATTCGCTTCTGAAAGAAGAGATCAGTACAAAGAAGCAGTTGGAAGAGGTTAGTGGCAGAGCTGCTGCAGCTGCCAAGGTTCTTGAAAAAGCTGTTAAGAAAGAAGAAGAAGCAAGAAAACAGGTTGAACTCTTAAAGGCAGGAAAAGTAGAGGAAGCATCTAAGATAGATGTATCCTTAGAAGCAACAGATGAATCTGCTGTAGAAGCTGAACAGAGTGAGATCAATCAGGAAATGAAGAAAGCATTGCCATCAGAAGCAAAGTATCTGTATAAGTATCTTTGCGTAAATCCTGCTGGTGCACAGATTGTAAATGTTCTTCAGACTATGAAAGTGGATCCAAAGCGGTCAAAAAATCTTGTAATTCTTGGTCTGCATGGATTTGGTTCAGTAAAAGTCGGTGAAGATTTTGCTGAATGTTATTATGATCTTGGTTTCTGTACATCACCTGCAAAAGCAAAAGTTAAAGCAAAGGTAATTAATAGTGGTAAGCTTGCCGGCGCAGTTACAAAACTGAAAGGCGGATGTCTGATCGTTGAGAGTGCAGGACTTATTACTCCTGAACGTTTCAAAGAAATGGTTGATCTTTGTTCTGCAGAGAAGAATGATGTAAAGATCATTCTTACCGGTGAAAAAGTTGCACTCAGCAAGATGCTTGCGGATAATATGACGCAGGCAAGAAGCTTTAACAATCGTGTTTATTTCGATCAGATTAAAGAAGAGAATATGATTGTAATGGCCAAAGAATATATCATTGAAAAAGGATATAAATACGAAGATGGTATTGAGGGCAATATTAAAAATGCACTTCTTGCAATGGAATCCGGTAATATTGACAGATTGTTAACTGCTATAGACGAAGCGATGGAACGTGCAGATGCAAGAAATCCAGAAGCAAAGAAAGTAATGAAGACAGATATAAAGTAAAATGAATATCATATGATAACATTTTCCGGTTTATATTTTGGTTGAAAAAAATGGTGCCAATGTTTATAATATTTATTATTGTAAACTTGGCGCTTTTTTTATGTTTGCCAATTTTTAAGGAGAAATAAAAGAAAGTATGGATATTGGAGTAGATTTAGGAACTTCAAATGTGCTGATATATGTGAAAGGCCGCGGAGTAGTGATCAATCAGCCATCTGTTGTTGCATATGAGAAAAGTTCAAAACGCATTATTGCGATTGGAAATAAAGCAAAGAAGATGATCGGAAAGACACCGGAATCGATTGAAGTGGTAAGACCCCTTGTGAAAGGAGTAGTTTCCGACTATACTGTTACAGAGCGAATGCTAAAGGCATTTATCCGTAGTGCGATGGAGAAACGAACCGGAGTTGGAAGACCGAAGATCTGTGTCTGTGTTCCGAGCGGAGTAACAGAAGTAGAACGGAGAGCCGTAGAAGAAGCTGTATATAGAACCGGAGCTAAAAGTGTCTATGTTATGGAAGAACCTCTTGCAGCAGCAATTGGTGCAGCGGTTGATATAGAAGAAGCAAAGGGAAATATGGTTATTGATATCGGTGGTGGCACAACTGATATTGCCGTTATATCACTTGGCGGGGCAGTAGAAAGCCAGTCGATCAAAGCGGCAGGGGATGACTACAATGCATCGATGATACGTTATATCAGACGAAAATATAATTTGTTGATCGGAGAACAGACAGCAGAAAAAGCAAAGATTGCCGTGGGGTCGGTATATGAAAGACCAGAGGATATAACCTATGTTGTAAAGGGAAGAGATTTGATCAAAGGTCTTCCAAAAGCTATAACGATCACGGCAAATGAGACGATAGAAGCGTTTGCAGATACGACTTCCCATATCCTGACAGCGATTCATGGGGTGCTGGAAACTGCACCACCGGAACTTGTTGCAGATATATCGATAAATGGAATTGTCCTGACAGGTGGTGGAAGCCTGATGTACGGAATGGATAAGCTGATCAAGGAGAAAACAGGAATTGATACGTATGTTTCGGATAAGGCATTAGAAGCGGTAGCACTCGGAGCTGGTATGTCGGTTGATATTGCAGCAAGAAAAGAAGAAGCATAGAAAACAGAGAAAAGTAAATGACATATACACATAATTTTCTGCCAGTCAACAAAAAAGAAATGAAAGATAGAGGATGGGAACAGCCGGACTTCGTGTTTATTACCGGAGATGCTTATGTGGACCATCCTTCTTTTGGTCCGGCGATCATCAGCAGAGTATTGGAAGCACATGGATATAAGATATGCATGATTCCACAGCCGGACTGGAAAGACGATAAGAGTATAGATGTATTCGGCAGACCAAGACTTGGATTTCTGGTTTCCGGTGGAAATATGGATTCGATGGTAAATCATTATACTGTTTCGAAAAAACATAGAAGCGTAGATTCCTATTCTCCGGGCGGAAAGATGGGGTTGAGACCGGATTATGCAACGGTAGTATATTGCAATCTGATCCGAAGAACATATAAGGATGTACCGATCATCATTGGAGGAATAGAAGCGAGTCTCAGAAGACTGGCACATTATGATTATTGGTCTAATAAACTGAAACATTCGATCCTGATCGATTCACAGGCAGATCTGTTGTCCTATGGGATGGGGGAACACAGCATGGTCGAGATCGCAGATGCATTAGACAGCGGAATTGATGTCGGGGATATTACATTTATACGTGGAACGGTCTATAAGACAAAGAACCTGTCCGATGTAGAAGATCCGGTAATCCTGCCGGATTTTGAAACACTTCAGGAAGACCGTTTAAAATATGCAGAAAGTTTTTATACACAGTATATAAATACAGATCCATATTCCGGTAAAGTATTGGTAGAGGGATATGGTAACCGGGGATATGTTGTTCAAAATCCTGCGGCATATCCGCTCACGCAGATGGAGATGGATGATGTATATGGATATAATTATATGAATGCCTATCATCCGATGTATGAAAAGGATGGAGGAATTCCTGCTATAGCAGAGGTGAAGTTTAGTCTTGCGAGCAATCGTGGCTGCTTTGGCGGATGCAGTTTCTGTGCACTTACCTTTCATCAGGGCAGGATTGTTCAGACCAGAAGTCATGAGTCAATTATTGAAGAAGCAAAGCGCATGACGAAAGATCCGGAGTTTAAGGGATATATCCACGATGTGGGAGGACCTACGGCGAATTTCAGACATCCGTCCTGTGAAAAACAGATGAAATACGGCGTATGTCAGAACAAACAATGTCTGTTTCCAAAACCATGTCAGAATCTGAATGCCAGCCATGAGGATTATGTTGAGTTGCTCCGCAAATTAAGACAGATACCGGGTGTAAAGAAAGTATTTGTAAGATCCGGTATACGATTTGACTATCTGCTTGCAGATCATGATGATACCTTTCTGCGTGAACTTTGCAGGTACCATATTAGTGGACAGTTAAGGGTTGCACCGGAACATATCTCAGATAATGTTTTGAAGTATATGGGGAAACCATCGAATCAGGTATATGAGACATTTATAAAAAAATACGAAAAGGTCAACGAGCGGTACGGTCTGAAACAATATGCAGTACCATACCTGATGTCATCACATCCGGGTTCTACATTAAAGGATGCAATAACGCTGGCAGAATATATCCGTGATATCGGATATATGCCGGAGCAGGTACAGGACTTTTATCCGACACCATCAACAATCTCGACCTGTATGTATTATACAGGGGTAGATCCACGTACGATGAAACCGGTATATGTGGCGCGAGATCCGCATGAGAAAGCAATGCAACGAGCACTGATTCAGTACAGAAGACCGGAGAATTATGATTTGGTAAAAGAAGCGTTGATAAAGGCAGGACGGGTGGATCTGATCGGATTTGAAAAACATTGTCTGATCACACCAAGAAAGATGGACAGGAATAATGCGGGACATAGAGATGTTCACGGTAAGAAGACATCAGGACAGGTATCGCATAACAAGAATAACAATCAAAGAAAATCAGATAAAAATGCTGGAAATTATAAATCCAGACATGATAACAGAAATATTAAAAATGATAAATCTGCAAGGGAAAATGATAAAAAATATCAAAAACAGAAATCTGGAAAGAAAAAACACTTTTAGTTTATACAAAATTAAGGAAATAACCAGAAATGAAAAAATAATGATTTCTAATGCGTGCATTTCATTTCTGGTTGCGTGGTACTTCCTTTTGTGCTAGAATGTAGCCAGAAAGTGTGCAGTTATGTCAATAATGGTCGTTATTGTGTGGATTAATGCATGATATGTATCGGACGTAACGCTTACATTATAAAAAAATACGGAGGATTTCATTATTATGGCAAAGAAAATTGTATTAGCAGGCGCATGCCGTACAGCTATCGGTACTATGGGCGGATCATTAAGCACAACACCAGCTCCAGTACTTGGTTCAATCGTTATCAAGGAAGCTTTAAACAGAGCAGGAGTTCCGGCAGATCAGGTAGATCATGTATATATGGGTTGTGTAATTCAGGCTGGTCTTGGACAGAATGTTGCACGTCAGGCATCAATCAAAGCTGGTCTTCCAATTGAGACAACTGCTGTTACAGTTAACGTTGTTTGTGGTTCAGGTCTGAACTGTGTAAATATGGCTGCTCAGATGATTGAAGCAGGTGATGCTGATATCGTTGTTGCAGGTGGTATGGAAAACATGTCAATGGCTCCATATGCTGTAATGCAGGGACGTTTCGGATACAGAATGAATGATGGTAAACTTGTAGATACAATGGTACATGATGCTCTTTGGGATGCATTCAATGATTACCACATGATCAAGACTGCTGACAATATCTGTGAGCAGTGGGGACTTACTCGTGAAGAACTTGATGAGTTTGCAGCAAAGAGCCAGCAGAAGGCTGTAGCAGCTCAGGAATCAGGTGCATTTGACGCAGAGATCGTTCCGGTTATGGTTAAGAAGAAAAAGGAGACAATTGAGTTCAAGAAAGATGAAGGACCAAGACCTGGTACAACAGTTGAGACACTTTCAAGACTCAGAACTATCAATCCAAATGGTTTCGTAACAGCAGGTAATGCTTCAGGTATCAATGATGGTGCAGCAGCTATCGTTGTTATGAGCGAAGAAAAGGCTAAAGAACTTGGCGTTAAGCCAATGGCTACATGGGTAGCAGGTGCTCTTGGTGGTGTTGATCCATCTATCATGGGTATCGGACCAGTCGCTTCAACAAAGAAGGTAATGGCTAAGACAGGTCTCAAGATCGAGGATTTCGATATCATCGAAGCAAATGAAGCATTCGCAGCTCAGTCGGTTGCAGTAGCTAAGGATCTTGGATTCGATGTTGACAAACAGGTTAACCCAAATGGTGGTGCTATCGCACTTGGACATCCGGTAGGAGCTTCAGGATGCCGTATCCTTGTTACACTGCTTCATGAGATGCAGGCAAAGGGAGCTAAGACAGGTCTTGCTACACTTTGTATCGGCGGTGGTATGGGCTGCTCAACAGTTGTTAAGATCGAAGACTAATTCGATTGGCTGAAAAACCATAATACATTTCTATATTAAGGAGATAAACGATGGAATTCGTAACATATGAACAGGACGGATTTGTTGGTGTTATCACTATTAATCGTCCAAAGGCATTAAATGCATTAAACAGCGCAGTCCTTGAAGAACTGGATGCAACATTCAAAGCTGTTGATCTGAATACAACAAGATGTCTTGTACTTACAGGTGCAGGCGAGAAATCTTTTGTAGCCGGTGCAGATATCGGAGAGATGTCAACACTTACAAAAGCTGAAGGCGAAGCTTTTGGTAAAAAAGGTAATGATGTATTCCGTATGATCGAGACATTCCCAATCCCTGTAATTGCAGCCGTAAATGGATTTGCACTTGGTGGTGGATGTGAGATCTCAATGAGTTGTGATATCAGAATCTGTTCTGAGAACGCAGTATTTGGTCAGCCTGAAGTTGGTCTTGGAATCACACCTGGATTTGGCGGAACACAGAGACTTGCCCGTCTTGTAGGTGCAGGAATGGCAAAACAGCTGATCTACACAGCAAGAAATATCAAAGCTGATGAAGCATACAGAATCGGCCTTGTAAATGCTGTATATCCATTAGAGGAGTTATTACCAGCAGCTAAGAAGATGGCTTCCATCATCGCTGCAAATGCTCCTATCGCAGTTCGTAACTGTAAGAAAGCAATCAATGATGGATTACAGGTTGATATGGATCATGCAATCGTTATAGAAGAGAAATTATTCGGCGACTGCTTCGAGACAGAAGACCAGAAGACAGGAATGGGCAACTTCCTTGAGAAAGACAAGGAAAAGAAATTAAAGGTTGTTCCTTTCCAGAATAAATAAATCAACAATCTTGATATTGACGTTTAGGGTGGTTGTTTTGGAATCGAAATCAACCATCCTAAATGTTTGATATACCAAAGTGAGCATGTCAAACGAAACGTATATGAATTTCTCATGTTTGCTTAAAAATAATTTTTAGGAGGATATTAAAATGAAAGTTGGCGTTATTGGTGCAGGAACCATGGGTCAGGGAATTGCTAAGGCGTTTGCTCAGGTTGATGGATATGAAGTAGCACTTTGCGACATTAAGCAGGAATGGGCTGAAGGCGGTAAAGACAAGATCGCTAAAGGTTATGCCAGACTTGTTGAAAAAGGAAAGATGACACAGGAGAAGGTTGATGGTATTCTTGCCAGTATCACTCCAGGTCTTAAGGAAGACTTATGTGCAGATTGTGACCTTATCGTAGAGGCTGCTTTCGAGAACATGGAAGTTAAGAAGACAACATTTGCTGAGCTTGACAAGATCTGCAAGCCAGAGTGTGTATTTGCTTCAAATACATCTTCACTTTCTATCACTGAGATTGGAAATGGTCTTACCCGTCCTATGATCGGTATGCATTTCTTCAATCCGGCCGACAGAATGAAGCTTATCGAAGTTATTGCAGGTGTTAACACACCAGCAGAAACTGTTGATACAATCGTTAAGATCTCAGAAGAGATCGGTAAGACACCTGTACAGGTAAATGAAGCTGCAGGATTCGTTGTAAACAGAATCCTGATTCCAATGATCAATGAAGCTGCATTTATCAAGATGGAAGGTGTATCAGATATCGCTGGTATCGATGCAGCTATGAAACTTGGTGCAAATCATCCAATGGGACCTCTTGAGTTAGGTGATTTCGTTGGTCTTGATATCTGCCTTGCTATTATGGATGTACTCTATAACGAGACAGGAGACAGCAAGTATCGTGCATGTCCATTACTTCGTAAGATGGTACGTGGCGGCAACCTTGGTGTTAAGAGCGGTAAGGGATTCTATGTATACAATGCTGACCGTACAAAGACACCAGTTGATGCTCAGTAATTGACTGATAAATATATTTATGGAGGAAGAAATAGAATGGATTTCGCTTTAGACAAGAAGTATGAAATGGCGCAGAACTTATTCAGAGAATTTGCGCAGAATGAAGTAAAGCCTCTTGCTCAGGAAATTGATGAAAATCACAGATTCCCTAGAGAGACAGTAGAGAAGATGGCAAAGTATGGTTTCTTAGGAATACCTGTTTCTAAGGAAGATGGTGGACAGGGTTGTGATCCTTTAACATACGTTATGTGTGTTGAGGAACTTTCAAAGGTTTGTGGTACTACCGGTGTTATTGTTTCCGCACATACATCTCTGTGTGTAGATCCAATTCAGACATTTGGTACACCAGCTCAGAAAGCTAAGTATCTCCCAGATCTTGCTTCCGGTAGAAAACTTGGTGCATTTGGTCTTACAGAGCCAGGTGCTGGTACAGATGCACAGGGTCAGCAGACAAAGGCTGTTCTTGA